>Ga0058698_10000673_pt1 | contig 17854 bp, 15 predicted proteins | sample AgamicAsSfe_FD_67288 | JGI IMG/M metagenome (GOLD analysis project Ga0058698, IMG submission 67288) | Agave microbial communities from Guanajuato, Mexico - As.Sf.e | ecosystem: Host-associated > Plants > Phyllosphere > Phylloplane/Leaf | place: Guanajuato, Mexico | collected 2012-05-30
TACAACAACTGACCACCTGGAGACAGTGGGATGTCTGTGCCAACAGCAGACATGCCGTAGGTCTACACACTATCAGCGCCATTCGCAAGTGACACATTGCATGTTGTTTAGCAAATGAAAGCATACCTCGGCGCCCTTGCGAATCAACCCGCGCATATGGTCTGCGGTTGGGTATTGCCATTCCGGGTGTACGTGCTTATTCAGGTTGTCAACAACGTCGGCATATGCGTCGATGATCTTTTCCATGTCTTGCGGACACACTCTGTTCTTCATCCAGGTGCTTGTACAAGCTACAAGGCCCTGTGTATCGAACTCATTGGAGTACAGAAGGTATCGACATAGCGATTCGGCATCATCCGGTTCATTAGAGATGTCGGATAAGATGAACACGCGGGGCTTTTGCGCGTATGTCTGGAGTCTCTCGGTAGCCATATTGGATGATCTAGTTTCGGGCGATAAGGAGGGCAAGGTCGACTACGAATATAATGGAAGACAAGCTTCTGTCTTCATGCTGTTGAGCTGTTGTGGTCCTTCGATGTTAGACAAAAAGCAACCGAAGTTGTACCACGACGTCTCACAAAGGTGGGGCGTTGAGCAGCGGATGCGGTGTCCTTAGGCAGCCCCTTCCGTCTGGAGTAAAGCCGGCTATACTTTCCACCCGTCCTTCTCCGCCTCAGGTTGCCCCTCACCATCTTCTGAATGGACTTGGTGGCAGTCGCCTCACCATCCGCCTCGGACTCTTCACAACAAGATGCGAAATAGCCGTTGCCACGCATTCTTAGTGTAGTGCGGCTCAGTCGTCTGCGCCACAACTAGGCTGCATTAAATCGTAGCTCAGCCTTGCATGCTATGACGTCCTTCAATCTACCTGCCCCGCTTCAACACCACCAGCCACGATCAAAGGACAGCAATGTAATTCAGGATTCAGGCGCCCAGTCACCCAAGGCACGACCATACATTTGTGCCGCTAATCCGTCCGCCAAGAATGAACGATCATAACCCTTTGACGTATAGCATCCGGTAGGAGGTAGGCTGTGTTCCTTGCTGCTTCCTTGATATCTAGCGCACGTACTACGCCCATATCGTTACTGCTCACAGAAATATCGATCCGAACACCGTATTCCGACATGTCAATCCATAACAAGATCCAGCAGGCAGCCCATCAAAATGAGCAACTCCTCCGTGGGCTTGAGGAAACAGACGCTGCACCCTCACAGCTCAAGCAGCAGAACGCATACATTGCTGACCTCGACTCGCAAATCAACAACACCAGAAAGCGTGTCAACGACCTAAAAAAGAAGACTGCTAGTGAGCTAAAGGATCACGAAAAGTACCGCGACTCAACTTTCCGCCGTTTTGCACACAAGGCCAGCGGCAAGAAGGAGAAGTTTGCCGAGAAGGCAGCAAAGGAAGAGAAAGAGTACTTTGATGCGATCCAGGAGCAGAAGAGTGCCGAAGACGAACTAGCCTACGTCAAGCAACTACGTGACGAAGCTGAGATACGCAAAAACGAAATTACATCGCAATCTAACCGTCACGATACCCTACAAGCCGAACTCGATGCGCTTTACAACTCAATCTTCGCCGGCCATACGCCCGAATTCCCCGATGAAGACCGCAAAGAAGAGGCTTGCAACGCCGCATCTGCCCAAGTCCAGAGCTTGAACCAACGCCTCGAGCGCGAGCGTCACATCCTTTTCCTCCTCGGACAAACCGTCGTCAAGCTCTCGGCGGCGCGTGAATATCTCGACGGCGCGTACGGCATGAGTCAATACGATATGTTTGGTGGCGGAACAATGGCCAGTATGCAGAAGCGCAATTATCTCGAGCGCGCAGAGAGCGCTATACAACAGGTGCGCATGCTACAACAGCAGGTCAAACAAGTCGCGCCCGAAATACCCGGGCTGGGTCAACTCAACATTGCAATGGGCAGTATCTGGAGTGATGTAGTTTTTGACAACATCTTCACGGATATGCAGATGCACGATCAGGTCAAGCAGTCTATTGTACAGGTTGACCGTGCAGGCAACAAATGCAGCGATATCATTAGGCAGCGCGAAGCGCAGGAGAAGAGTCTGCAGAGGGAAGTGGACCAGGCAAAAGCCAAATTGCAGCACTCGAGATTAGAGCTACAGCAAGCGCGCGAAGAGGCGTTCAGGAGGGTACTTGGTGGTGCGCAAGCAAACGCCGCTATGGGAGGTTTCATGTCTTCGGGTGATGAGGCCCCTCCGCCTGAGTATACTGCGCCGGCCGGCCCGCCACCTGGGTACTCGGCTTGAGCAGCATGTCGTGCATGTACTTGTTGATACGGGGGATGGCGGAGCCTTCATTCGGGCCGGATACCCTGGTACTATGCTTAGTATGCTATAGGGGCTCGGCATAACTTCAGTTCTCGTACAGTAGATAGAGGATCCTTATATGATTGCACATGAAGCTCGTAACGATATGCGTACCTCGGTAGTTTCGTAGTATAATCAAAGACGTGAAAACATGTATTTACGGCTCAGAAGCTGAAGCGAAGCACTGGCAAGAGCTTTACGTCTAGCATTCTATAATTGCGGAATCTCGTATTCGAGAGGATCTTTCCGTAGGGGGTTCGACGGGTCTATCGCAGAGACGCCGCAGGCATACAATGTCACTTGAGTTGTGATGCACGACAGGACATGGTACCTGACCACCATTGTGAAATTGGCCGCTGGGTCTTCTGATGAGATAACTCTTCAAGAACATTCGATGACATGGGAGAATGCATGAATTGATAAAGTACTATATGAGATGCTCCTATATACACTCCATAATTATGTTGTTGATTACACTTGACTACTCTAAATGAAAGCATCAGTGAGGTAGGATTCGAAGTTGCTGTCCCGGAAGGATGGTGTCGCGTCACCAAAGTCTGTGTTCTCAATCGCACTCTTCGCCGCGGCAGGCATGCTATCCCACGCAATCACCGGCTGCTCTCCACCCTTTGTGGTTGTAGAAATAAGCTGGTGGTTGACAGGGAAAATGGACCTGTAACCAATGAGGGGACGAGTACCGTCAAGGTTCGGCTTAGTAACCTTTTGGTAGTCACCATGAGCAGAGATGGCGACGCCGCGGATAGTGGCGGTGGTGGATTGAGCTGACAGCCATACCACAATGTTCTCCCAATCGTGGCGGTGGCCGAGACCAGGGCCAGGGCTGTCTTTGGGCATGTACCACGAGTACATGATGGCGTAGGCGCCGTTGTGAGCGCCGGCACGGGCGTAGACTTGGCCGGGGCTAGAGCTGCACATTCCTGAGGGGTCGCCAGAGGTGGCCAGGCCGCCGCTGTCGTGAACTGTTAGCCTACAGTTGTATAGATGCGTGTACGAGAACTTACCCAGTGTCACCTGCGGCATTGACAGCAGGGAAAGGAACGCAGCCATTCTCGACCTTTAGGAAGGGTTTGTACTTCAGCATGAGCTGGCCTACGATACCAGAGGGGACAGTTTCGGGGAAGCCAACAACAGCATCATGATTGATGACAGCACGGCTTTGGAGATTGACAGGTGACGCGAGGACGACACTCGCGGCTGCGAGGAGCTGAAGGGCGAAGTTGAGCATCTTGATCTTGACTGTAAAGTGAACGAGCGTAGAAGCGAATGTCAAGGTAACTGTCTAGCGAGTGACGAACGTCCTTGAGCCGGTAATGAGTTGGCTTGTTCTTCGTGATATGTCGGGTACAATGGGTTTTATAGGAAGTGATTCGAGTTGTCTTCGGCTCTTTCCGGTGTCTTGCTCAGCGAGTAATCGTGTTTTCCCCTCTATATCTCCCGAGGTCTCAATGAGGAAGTTCACGATGAGACTAACGCAAAGGCGAAGTGCTGAGGACCGTGGACAGCGCGTGTGCAGCGCACATGCCCTAATATACTAGTAACGATTGGCCGTTCGTTACGCTACCTTGGATACGTAGCAATGTTGCCGACGTTGTCACTGGGGTACCTGCAGCACACCGGCGTCCGGCACGGGACGACTCAAGACGTGCATGTCTACGCTCGGAGGAAACATCTGCGGACGGTAACGCAAGATGTCGATCGAACAGATTGAGGGCCAGGATGGTGCTTTGCTGGCGAATAGGAAAAAATCGCGTGGTTGATCGTGACCGAACAATTGGTCCGTGGCCGAGGCTAAGCCGAGACCATATCAGGCAGGTGCAGGGGAGGTGAACATAACGTGTGGGAGCAAGTAGAAACAAAACAAGAAATGCATCAGGTTTATGGTAGCAGACACGGAGATGGTGACGCGTTGGCATGGGCTGGTTGGAGCATTAAACATACCTACAGTCACTGGAGGACACAATGCATGATGGCGGTTATCGAACGGAAAAATGGGTGATCATATTCCGCGATGCAGTCAATCATCCGAACTGTCTCCAGACAGTATTCCGCTGATCTTTTGGTGGTGTGTCGGGGCCTGGCATTAGCTCACGGAGCATGTCGTTAATGTCCAGACCTCGCTCCTGACAATCATGCCACTGTCTTGGGTATCCCAGACTGACCTCTTCAAAGCGCGTATCGTCTATCCAGTCTGTTCTCCTGATGTGCAGATGGCCAGAGACGACGATTTTCGCGTTGTATTTGTTGTGCCAGTCTTCCGTCTTCTTGGTGCCGCACCACAGTGAGAAGCGTGGGACTCTGAAGAGTTTCACCAGGTCTTCCCGGAGCGGCCAGTGGCCTGCTATTATCAGTGGGATATCTGGATGCGCTGCGACGGCAGCCGCGAGCTTCTTCTCTGTCTTGTCGAGGAGAGCGTTACACCATTCGATACGCGACGAGTAGGGATCCGGATGCAGCAGGTGCTCGTCGGTCGCTTCTATGTCTTCCTCCCTCGCCCAGTCGAGAGCATCTTCTAGCTTCACATTACTGGGTCGGAAGGAGTAATCATACAAGGTGAAGATGGGTGCAATGAGACATGGGCCTCCCTCGCCCTCCCACAAAGTGTATCCATCCTCAGGTGTGAGAATGCCATACTCGCGCGCAATGGCGACGCACTCCATGTATTTCGCCTCGCCTCTCGCGCCGTGGTCTTTCTCCGAGGGAAGCGTATATAGCTCGTGGTTCCCTGGCACCCAGAAGACCTGGCGAAAGCATTCCTTGACCTTGGTGAAGGCTATGCGGCAATGCTCTGCGGACTCGCCGACATCGCCGCAGAGTATCAGGTCATCGTGCGGGTGCGGGAGGAGCTTCTCGAGAGCTTCGCGGTTGCCTTTGAAAGAGAGGTGTATATCGCTGATACCCCAGAGACGGCTCGCTGGAGGTGTTTCGGCGCATGGCGGGGAGCTAGGTGGGGTACGCGTCGCGTCTGAGGCTGCGGCGGCGGCATCCGCAGCGGCGAGGAGAGGGTCCATTGTGGCGGGCGACGACGGTTGACTACACGTTAGCGGCAGCGCGTGGTGAATTTTATATGTTTATGGCACCTCCCAGAAAGCGACGTGTCGTAAAAGAAACTACATCATAGTCCGCTTCAAATCGCGTCCGCCGTTTCCATAGGCTATTATTATCGATTCGCACAGACCAGTAAGCTGTCAATCCTGATGACAGGACAGGCCTGCTGCATCCGCTCATCTATCTATCAAACATTAGTCGTTTGCTCAAGCCACGTACATTCGACATATAGATGCCAGCTGCGCGGCCTCTGGACACCGGATCCCCGCTGCCTACCGGCTCACACCGCAAACATCAGGCGATAGACATTTGTTCGAGCTTCACTGCTGACGTGGATGAATCCCACCAATTATCATTCCAAGAATTGCATCAACACTTGACAGTAAACGAATTTCCTGCTCCACAGGTGTTCCAATTGGAAAGAAACGCGTACGGTTTGTTCCAAGACAGACACATGAGATACTATGAGTTGGATCTGTCTGTAATAGCCTCTGAATCGGGGATTCTTGGTCGTGCCCAACGTCGACATAGTATGTCTCACAATCACGAAGCTCTTTCCGAAACGATAGCTCGTCTTCGTATCATGGCGAAACACTGGGACCTGGCTCCTGAGAGCACAGCCATCTCCTTCGAGATGTTCCAGAATGGGCCATGTATGATTTTCTGTACATGAACAAGAGTCAGTCTAGCAGTCATCCTCACGCGCGAAGAACTTAAGCGTGTCTCCGCTGCTATGGTAGTAGATCAGATTAGATCAAGGCGCTATACTTTCCCTTAGCAGATCTGAAGTATCCCGGATCAGGAGGGCAGAACTGAATTGGAGCTTTACGTAGAATTAGCGGATTGATGAGAGACGCCATCATCTTGGTGACTGAGAATATAAGATTTCATCGGGAAGTGGAGGAAAGCGTGGAAGGTTGTTATGATGAGGCCATTGATGATAGTATCAGTACTTTCGGAGCTAACACGTTGTCTTCGCATGGACGCTATTCAACTGTGACCTTTCCTTTCGCTGTGCTTGATATGCGATCACACAGTCGTGAACGCAGTATTTTGTCATAAGCATACTACGTAAACGCTAGATCAGTCATCGTCTCCAGAAATTAGCAGTATCCCAAAAGACTGACCTGCATGATGAGAGCATCACTCACAACACATCTGTGTTTAAGCAGGTGAGCATCCGTAACGACAACCACCAGAGGGCTTGGATCGAATGTTATTGACACCTAAAATGGGTTGAAGAGCTCGACGCATTACTCAAAAAAGATGACAAGACAATCTATGCCTCCAACTCGTCGATATTCCTCAACATGCGAAAAGTGTGAGAAGTGAAGTGAATGAGACATTGTTCCTAAATATACACTATCCCAGCATTGTGTAAAGGATGAGTTGAAGAAGGCTGTAAGTACACGGCTCATATTACTTATGGATCCGCAACAACGAAGACACCAAGAACTACGATGCAGCGATACATATCGCGGCCGTCGTGGTGACCGATGAGTGCGCTAAAGAATACTTATGTTCAAGTCTTTGGTCTCGGACTATCAGAATGTCCCGAGCTAGATATAGGATAAATGGATCTAGTCACGGGATGAGTCTCAAGCGTGTAACTGGCGAACAAGGTGACATGCTCGACACTATGTTAAGCGTCCGGATAGCTAAAAGCTCGGCCAAAAACGTGCAGACGTAAGTCGCTGTTAAAAGACGCGGTGCAATTTGTAGCGTAGTGCATACCGGAATGTGGGAAACCAGAGACCCTGGCGTCGAACCGCTGACGTCATGGCTCGCTGTCACTGAGACAAGAACCACTGAGTGGCAGCCCATCGGTCTTGTTATTGAGGTATTGACCGGACCTAGAAGGGATAACCCTACATGTTGTAAAGACTACGTCTCGTGTACTCGGGTCAAAACAGGTTGTCATTTAGCCACACGGGTCGCGTACGACCACGACGATCTCGACGATCTGAATGACGTAGCATATTCGCACTTGAGCTGTCACACTAGCACTAACCCATTGACCCAGCCTTCTGTCTGGACCCTTGCCATAACATTACCAGAATTACACCTGGACGAAAAGATGCCACCGAAACAAGCACAACAGAAACCAAAACCAAACGCCGCAAATCCACCAAGCCAGAATATGGCTAACAACAGCGCCGGTGGCCAACAAGGTGGCATTCCAGACCATGAGATCAAACAGAACGCCGGCGTATCAGCGAGCATGGCGCTCCAGGCGGGTCAGAAGGCGTGGGAGTTGAGGCAAGCTGCGCATGGAGCGGGCGACGCAAAGGCAAGAGAAGAGATTTTGGCGAAAGCAATCAACAAGGAGATCGAGGCAGAGTCTTTTGGAAAAGCGGCGAAGTACACGCAGTCGGGCGCTTTCCAGGGTCTTGCAGCTGGTGCCGGATTGGGAGTGCAGCCGGGTGTCACCATCGGAAAATTGACTGGTGCCCTGGTTGGTGGCACAATATCTACAGTGACAGGATTGCTTGGAGGTGGCATCGGGTCCGTTTACGGAGCGATGAACGGTCCCATGTGGGACCTTGGTGAGATGGCAAGTCAAGGTGTCCAGGGAGTTGTCGGAGACTTCCTTCCGGACATCAAGTCGACTCCATCGCAGAAGAAGGCTTTGGAGAAGATGATCATGCAAACAAAGGAAACCCAAGCGCCATCCAAAGAGGAGCTGGAGCAAATGAAGAACGACGCACCAGACCAGATGCCGCAGTCTTGGTCTCAGTCGGCCAAAGACATGACAGCCTGGAGGCCGAGCATGCCGAGCATGCCATCAGCTAAGGGTATGGGGGGTGCATTGGGACTGGGTGGAATAGGTGCCGCGATGAATCCATGGGGAGGACAGAGTCAACAGCAACAACAGCCGCAGCAGAGCTCATCACAACCGAAGCAACAGCCTCAAAAGCAGGCTCAACAGGCTCCGAGTCAGCCCAAACAATCGACCCAGCCTCAGAAAAATTCTCAAACAAAGCCACAACAACCAAAGACAAACAACCCACAACCGCCAAAGCAAGAGAAACCACAATCCAATGAACCACCAAAGGAAGCACCCAAACCTCGTTCTCAGCGGCCGCCTACCACCAGAGGGCCTGCTAATCCCCAATCGTCTCAGCAGAATCAGGCACCGAGTGCACAACAGACCACAAGTCAGTCAAAGACCTCGTCACAGAAATCGAACTCAACGAGCAAGCCCGCCAATACCTCCAGTCAACCAAAGCGTGTGTCCTTTAGCGATAACAAAGAAAACAATGCCCCAGCCACTACCTCAAAAGAAAAAAGGAAGCCGAGAAAGTTGGGTCAGCAGGGGAGCAACACACAGAAGAGCGGCGGTCCAAGTCAACCATCTACTCCGAAGAAGGCACCGCGCAAGTTAGAACCAAGGAAGCCTGCTGCATAGATTATACGGCAGTGAAAGTAGGGGGCGATGTGAAGTGAATGAGTAGACAGAGGTCCGCATCGCTGCTGCAGACCTGTATTTCTTCTAGTACCTTCCAGCGTTCTGTATGCTTCATACACGTATTTTAGCGACAATGTAGCTTTACCCTAGTATTTTGAATCATTATCGATCACGTATTACACAACGACCCTCAATAGAAATCTTACATGCACATTCTGTTTCCTAGTTAACTCCCTCCTGATGTCGAACAATATTTGCACAACGCTGTAGCTAGAAGAAACGGATCACTAGGAGATTGCCCGTATCAACAGTCCACCTTCAATTAGATGCTTGTTAGCTTAGCAAGACTACCGTTTTGCAATGATGGCGACTCGGACGCGCAAACAATGCTAGCGAAATGTCGAAAAACTATCTTACAGTACGCCCTACTACACTTGACCCAGATAAGACTTATGTTTTCGTTTCCAGTTCGACGTTGGCTAAGTACTAAGACATCCACGAACCGCTGTTGCTAGAACATCTCTGCTTTCCTGGTAATCGTTGCTACACAGCGCATGGATTATCCATCTATAAACTTTAACGGATACTATGGATTCACTGGACGAGAAGCACCACGACGCATACAGGACAACAGTGGACTCTTCCACCTCGATGGTCATCAGACCACAACCTTCCAGTCTCTCAACTAAGTACTGCCTACAATTGTCCTGATCCGACTAGCGTTTGATTTGTTCGCGAACATTCAAAGCATCTCCCAACCATCCAAGAGTTTCCACGAACCAGCACCTCCATAAACCACGACCACTACTTCTGTTATCACTTGGGCATGGCTCAATCGAAGCCAGGGGACACCATTAACTACAGCATGTCTCAGGACTACCTCCCGGTCGAGAACTCTGCTGTTAACAAGGACTTTGGCCTAGAATTTCCTGGAAACCAATACGATTTTGAAGCTCAACATCAAACAGCATCGGACGACGGAAGCGCACAATGGACTTCTGATAGTGGCATCACCGTGTTCAACTTTCCCGAAGACTGGGCCCCAGAAACAGAAGGCAGTGATCTGGATGATGTTTTTGGATACGGAAACAACAACGTTCAGCATCAACATAGCGCCACCCGAAGGGCTGAACAAGCACTTGAGCAACTGGTAGCTCAGCGTGTCCCATACATACCAGATCCGCCTTATCAGTTATTCCAAAAGCCTACCAGCTTTGTGGGTGCCCAGAAAGACGCATCCGATGCGCGCGCTCAAGATTATCGGGGGTGTGCAACGCTCAATCCGCATGAACGCACTCAAACTACTAAAATTGCGTCAGCGCGAGGTGGTACCTGTGAATTGGCATTCCGTAGTCTTGTGGAGGCGAAGAAAGCCATGCTTTCCCGCCATCTCGACAAAGCCTGGTTCGCGCCAATTGGTGACAGTACAATTCCTACTAACGATGAAGAACGAGCTACATATGTTGCCGAACTGTTGGACGCAATGAAAGATACTTCGGCATGCTCAGACAAGCGCGAGACACCCGCGTTCATGAGCCGCTGGACTCCTAATGCTATTAACGCGCCACATTCAACACATATGGAGAAGGTCTGTTGGCAGCTTGTTGATGTCGCTGAACGTTTGCACATCGATGGTCCAGCGTCGCTTCCGATCTATGACAAGCTGGCGCTTGCAATGGCCCGAAAATCACGCTATCTTACCTTTGGACAACGCATGAGTCATCTCAGTGCGCTGTTACGATTATCCAAGTACCGCTGTTTCTCGCTACTCAAGGGTAAGCAATGTCTCTGTACGGACCGCATGTAAGACAACTACTGACTTGGCACACTGATATTTAGGTGAGAATATTGAAACTACAGTTGCATCGCCAGCCCAGCGATGCTCAGGCACCATCGTAAACTGTGTACAAAACAGTAAGCGTCAAGAATTTATCAAGGAAGGACGACCGGTTTGGAAGGACAAGAACGGTGCAGCCAACAAAAAGATACAGTCAATGCCGGTGAACACCGACGAGTATATTAGCTCAGAGGTTTCGAGTTTGGACATCGCAGTGGGCCAAGCGCACACTGAAGATGCTCGCCAGGATATACCAGTCTCTGTTCGTTCCCCTTCACCTGCGCCCACAAGCGATACACACCATACTCATATTTGTTCTGTCAATGATAGATCAGCTCCTTGCGGAGACTCCCACTTAAACGGAATTTACGGCAACTCTGAGCGAGGTAATATTGTCACAGGACGGTACGAAGGCAACCACCATGTCAGTGGCAATTTGTACAATGCCAGCCACACACCCCGCTCAAACTACGCAGGTGTTTGCTATCTTCACCCTGGCGATGTTCCGAGTTCCTCCCAAGCACTGAAGCGCACTGCCAGAGATGCACAACTCGACAAAGATTCATGCCCACCTGCTCAGCGCCCACGCTTCGACAATTTAGTTGATCGCTCATATCAGGTATAGGAGACTGTACGGGCAGCTGGTCTGGCTACGCAGTTTGAAATCTTCAAACCTCCTTTTATCCTATGGTATAAGAAGAGGAGACAAGGAAAGTTGCGTAAGTTGATTATGGAACCATGGTTCACAAGTGGAAGAAAGGAAGTAAGGAACTTCTCGACGTCACTAGGGCCATTGCCGATCGGTCTGCCGTAGTCATGAGCGGAGTGCGTAACTCGAATAGTGTTTTCCTTCCGAAACCGTTTTGTCTTTAACTCAAGCGTACCTTGAAGACTCATGCTAATTCATTTGTCATAACCTCCAGAATGATTTTCCACTTCGGTGATCCTTGAGGTATAGCACTCTCGCGTGGCCTGACAAATAGACATGCCTAATTCATGGAAAGGTCTTGTGCGTTGTACAAACTATTAGGGTGTGTGTGTGTGTGAGGCGTCGATCGTAGGCTGCAGTAACCGATGTCGATTCGATACAAGGGTGCTGCGAAGGTCGCCTAGGCCACACCTCTTGAGCCACGTGCCAAACTTTCTTCTCCAGAACGCGATCCTCTGCTGAGCCGTCTATCTCGCATGACGGGGACGAGTGTGCAGTGTATAACCGTGACCAGCTTGATGCCAGGTAGTGAGAGCATCCTGTCGATGGTTTGACAAGACTACCTGCAGGTAGTGGAGGCGTCTGAACCGGCTGAACCCAAGGACGACAATGAGTCGTTGGCGTCCGAAAGCAGCCGATAGTCCCGTAGCGTGGTAGATTGCTATCAATCTTCCTCAGCTATAACGCGATTCGATATGTGAACAGTCAAAACGACAAACTTCCAGCGCTAGTTGAGCTCAGGAGCATCATCGCGTACACCAAATTGACAAACACCGTCGTCCAGCACATTGGACATCTTGTCTCTCGTCCTTCCTCAGCTCTCTTTTCCAACATCGCCTCTGGCCCACTCTGGTCCCTGCCCTTCCTCTTTGTCTTTCGCTAATTTCTTTTCCAACTCCTGCCTCGCTTTCTCGCCAAACTTCTTCTCCCACTCTTTGTCTCTCTCCTTCTGCGGTGCAGCGAATTGAGTACTGAGACCACCTCTACTCTTGACTTGCATTTTCTTCTCCGCTGCTTCATTCTGCTTCAGTTGCTCTTCGGCACTCTGTATCCGGCGCTTGAGACTGATCTCGAACATGTCCCTTCCTTTATGTCTCCCCTTGAGCCCGTTGTCGTCTTTGTCGAAGTATACTGCCCAGCGTAGTCCTTCTTTGCCCCACGGTGTATCGGGATCTTCATCAGCACCATCCCATTCGTCGATAGCCATGAAGCCTTCCCAGCCGTCGAATGTCAGGTGGGTCTCGTCTTCGGTCCAGTCCCAAACGCCTACATGATGCACGATACTGCCCGTGCGATTCGAGTAGCGTAGCTCATACGTCTCTCTGTCGCAGTATATCCAGTTCAGCATAGGCGGGTCGTCGCTGATGGTGCTAACCAGTCCCCTTTCCGGGGGGCAGCGATCCTCGTCAGGATATGCAATATAGAAACCTGCAAATGGATGCAACGGCTCCCGTCCTTCACCGTCTACCCCATCCGGCCACATCGGTTTGTTATCCGCGTCCCTCGGCACAACCCAGACTTTATCGTGGCGCACAACGAGGATGCCATTGTTGACTTCTTCTTTCGCGATCGGATCGGGATCATCGCAGGCTACAAGGCAGTTGAACTTCCACATGCGCGACTCGTTGGCGGCTTCTTCGTTCTGCTTCTTTTGGTGCTCGACACCTTGCGCGACACCAGTAACGACAGGAATGGCGACCACGCAGCCGCCAAGGAAGATGCCTAGAGGAAGCGCCATATCGAATTATGCGACCGATGGTTTTGTGGTAAGGATTCAAAGCGGTCGCATTGCGGGAGAGGGTTGAACTTCGTTGTGGATGCAAGGCGGTACCGTCCAGAGTGGGATGAGACAAAAACGCGTTGCGTCATTGTTGGCACCTTTCCCAAATAAGCCTAATCTCCTGCGCGTTGAACCAACGCGTCCCGAGCTCGACATGTCGTTTCACAGTCATCGCACAGTTGATGTTCGGTGACATCGACAAAGAAGACGGGATATACCTCGTCGCAGTCAGCCGATATGATATCGACTTGCAGTAACCTTGCCAGTGACTCGGTGAGTAGCAACCTCATCGTACAGCCATTGTTGTTATCAACGTATAGCGGGATGAACCTGCATACAACGCTGAGGCCGCGGCTGCATGTCTGCACAATGTCTCGTTTCTCGAGAACAAAACGTTACTGATCAAGCTATTTGTATTTCTTTCGCCCTTGAAATAGCAGCCGAGCGATCCATTGCGCAGCCACCATCAAGCACGACAATGAAGTCTACAGACACTAACTTCGCCTCCGCAATCACTTCTACAGCAGTTCGTCCCAAGCCGTCATTCCACATCAATGCCTCATGCTCAAATCTTCATCTTCCTGTCGCACAACCATCTCCCTTGTTCGATGGCATCAACGAAGACATCAACATACATCGATTTCCCGCCTTCCAGGACCCGCTCACTATAGGCCAGGGCGTACCAGCGTTGGCGCCGCACTGTACGTTACATTGCGGCCATCGGGTCTGCATGCACTTAAGCATGAAAGGATTGGATTCTCTAGCATGCCAGTGTGGATCCGAAGAACGTGAGCCTAAGGAAGAAAAGACGGTCATGACTTGGTACCGACCAGAGATGGATCTCGACTATTTAGTCATGAACTCCATCGAAGACTCGATCGCCAACGCTGGCCCGCTTCATGAGATTGATGTTTACTATAACGAAGTTTTCAAGATACTTGCACACCTCCAAGAGCGTGCCAGATCTTTGGCGCTGCACAACGAGTATTTGGTACGTGCTGTGCACTGCGACTACCCAGGCCACGAAGAAGAGATTGCTTATGCTGCAGTCGACCATATCTTCAGGATCATGCGCTTGTACTTCCATCGCATACTACGCTCTCAGGACCATCATCTGATAAGTATCCAACAGCTCCAGCGCGAATTGAACGTATATCTCTGGACGCTGCTTGCTGAGTGGGTGGAGGCGCATTGCGACGATGAGACCCGTAATCGTGTAGTATTAAATGAAGGCCCCGCCTCTATAATCCAGGCTATTTCTGGTTCTACAGCTGCTATCCTGGAGCTTTGGGAGGAGTGCATAGAAGGAGTTCTTGAATTGCTTCTTTGGCGAGACGAAGAGGTCAAGTGGTGCAACGTGGAAAGCCGAGTGGTTTTTGGTGTCTTGACGGTAATACTCTTGTGGGTGCTCATCATAATCCTTTGGGGGAACGTAGGTTCGCATATATAAGATCAAGGGATAACATAAACCTATAGATTATCTTTATAATGAGTTTATAGGTTGTTCACGGCAAATTTTGGTACCTGTAACCTTGTCATACCAGCGTGAAAGTCTCTCCTTGGGCGTGGTGCCAAGGATGTGGTAAATGCTCCAAAGGAGCGAAGTTTGGAACTTTGGTGATCTCCTCGTCGAAATGGATGCAAGTCTTCAAGAGCCCCACCCTTCTGTAATGTCCATCGCTATCCGTTGGGACTAAGGCCAGCCCAAGTAATGTAAAGCAAGCTTGGACTTTCTCCGCTGGTCCTGGCCGCTGAGTCGATTCTTCTATGCGTGCCTTCGCCTTGCGTAATCTCGGATTGGAGAGGATACTTTTGTGTAGCATGCTTCCGACTTGCGAGGTTCTGGAATGGGACTCTTCTGTATTTTTCGATCGATTTCCAGAATCCAAAACCTTGCACAAGCAAAATTTGATGTTGTTTGTCGGAGTGTCGACAAGACTAGAGTCGAGAAGCAGCCATCCATAAGCTGTCTGCCGCTTTGACTCAACGACTGGCCTAGCTCGCTTACTGTAGTCCATTTCCAGATAATTGTTGTAATGGAATGCGGTATGTCGTGACTTCTGCCATAGCATTTTTCTCTCTTTGGTTACCAACACCGTGCCGATCTCAAGATCGATGCAGCGCCCATACAGTGTCAAGGATTTGTTGACTATACCTTGCATGTCCATAGTCGGTTGAACATACTCTGAGTTCTCATCGCTGGTAATAGCATCCACCTTGATGCTGTAAAGAACATGTGTTTGCTTCCCTTTCTTATTGGGTTCAAATTTGATGTTCTCACCCCACTGAGACACCCAACTCCACGAGATCGAGCAGAGCGACAGCCTGGTCACTGAATCTTGTACTTGTGGGCCAGGATGCTTGTCCTTGCGACTGCTACGCACGGCCCATAATAGACCAGATGTAAAATCTTCTTTCCAGATCCCATTCAGGTAAAAGATATGGTGATTGGCTGCAAAAATGGTTGCAAGACCGGCAAGAGCTGGTAGTACATCGGAACTATAGCTCAAGGATCGGCGCGAAAAGGCTTCTACGACTCTATACCATGTTTCAAATAGGCCTTTAGTTGCGTGGAGTGAAACCTCTGGTGCATTGGTGCTGTCCAGCCAAAAATGCAATAGTGGTAAATATGTTGTGACCATCTCAGGTTTACGTCCAACAAGGCCCTTTTTAACGTCGTCGAGGGTATCAGGGGATGCCGCATGGGTAGTAGGCATGCTTTCTGACAGCTCACAGCTCCGGCATGTCCACTGCATCTCTGAATGCCGAAAAACCAGTTGTCGTGGCGCAAGCACCTCCTCTTGCAGAATCCATCCCCTAGTGTCCAGCGGACACGGACTTCTTTCGGGCAAGGATTGCACGTACGCTGAAATTTGATGCGTCTCGTCTCCAATAGTAGCTGCAAAGTCCAGTTGACAAGGCTTGGTCAATCTGGGATCTCGTGTCATAGACAGGCCCGCATCAACGTTGTCTCCAGCGCCAGCGAATATTGTCAACGCGGACTGTTTATATACATCGCCCATTCGTGCAATCTCTGTGCGTGAGTCCTCGACTGAGTCCTGGATGATCGTTAGGGCATCTATCCAGATATGTTTAAACCCCAATCGAGAAGCGAGGTCAATGGCCTCCTGGAAGGTTTTCGGAAGGTCACATCGTGGGATTGAGTTGTAGTGCTGCTCGAAATTTCCAGAGTTAGTTACGTATCTTTTCGTGACGTTACCCCATACATAGCTCAGCGTGGCGTATGAACGTATGCTAACCACCTCGTTGTCTTCTAGAAAGGGATGGCTTGGATTGACAATGTTGATTAGGCGCGTGGGTAAATACGAGGCGGATATAGCGTCTCGACAGGCAGTGTGGGTTTCCGAGCATGTCTTGAGCCATGCTGAAGCCAAGGCAATGTTTGCATCTGACAAAGTTGACGCGTCGCACTCTGGGGAGAATTCGTGGTTGCTGTGTTGTTCCTCGTCTTGCTGGGCTATTGCTTCTGCACTTAATGCGTCCGATTTTGGTTTACTCGACTTGGTTAGAGTTGCCACCATGGTTGAAAACGGTTCTAGCACAGACTCAGCGCAATGCCTGTCTTCGAAGTGATTTCGAGCACCCACCAGCCATCCGAGGTACCAAGCATCTGAATCCGTAAACCATCGCCTCAAAGTATACACTCAGGACAGCTGTTTCAAGCGAAGCCAGAGTCTCTTCCTGGAGCTTCCGACTAATGCTGAGGATGATGCGTGACTCGGTGTCATTTTTCTTTCGCAGACGCCGACCAATCTGCAATAGTGCTTGAATCTTGAGACAGAATTGACAACCGGTGTCAGCAGTACGTTGCAAACACTGAAGGTTGCACGAATGTTGGAAGAACAGTATGTGATCATTTTTAATGTCTTTCATATAACCAAGTAATGGTACCTGGAGTTGCTGTACAGCTGGAGGGCATGCTTCGATATGCCTGAAATGGATGCTGGTACACTTGGAACAAAGCATCGAAGTGGGAGTGGAACGAAGTTGCGAACAGCCCCAAACGAGGGTTGCCGCTCAAAGTCTCGTCAGATAACACAATGGATAGATAGCAACGAATGTGTCGGTGGAGAGTTGCGCAATTTTGTTGGACAGAAAATCGTGGGCTCGTGCAGGTAAGCTAGACAGACGGTATTGCAAAGGGTTTCGACGCGTGCATGTTCACGTCATTGGCATTGCAGCGGGTACGCGTCCGTGGAAATGAACGTGGCGGGGATGGGCCGCTAGGCCCAGATGATGCGCGTTATTTCCGATTGGCCGTGAATAGGTTTAAAACACGCATTGGAGGGTACGACAATCTCCATGTATGAAGTGCCACCAACAGCCTACTCTTCATACGAGTTTTCTATCCACTTGGGCGGATGCTTTTGCACACTAATCTTCCCCCAAGCCATCCCCGAAAAGACACCCTTTGTCCAAGTTGTTCATACCACCATTCATTCCATACTCCTGACGTCCGGAAACCAATAGCGTCGACGACTGGGGATTCTCCAGTCTTCTGAGCGTTGCTGACCACGCGCCGCCGAATGTCACCAAACACCTTGCTTAATACCCTCTGTTGTTTTCTACAAAGATGCATGTCGTGGCTAAGCTTTGCAGATATTTCCAAAAGTCCGTTGTGGGGCTCTTCCCCCTTCTCTGTCAAAAGAATACGCACCGTATCGAAATAGACTTGCTGAATCGATTTGTTATA
>Ga0058698_10000674_pt1 | contig 17838 bp, 16 predicted proteins | sample AgamicAsSfe_FD_67288 | JGI IMG/M metagenome (GOLD analysis project Ga0058698, IMG submission 67288) | Agave microbial communities from Guanajuato, Mexico - As.Sf.e | ecosystem: Host-associated > Plants > Phyllosphere > Phylloplane/Leaf | place: Guanajuato, Mexico | collected 2012-05-30
GGTCGGAGAGGTGGGACTGGACGGGTCGGCGTGCGCCCGGGCTCGGGTGCGAGTGGTCATGGAGTGGGCGGCGGAGGGGTCGGAGGGGTTATTGGGGTCGTCGGCCGTGGCGGGTTGATTGGCGTCGTCGGTGGCTGAGGGATTGGCGGGTAGGATGATGTTGTCGGTGGAAGTGGGCATGGGGTTGTCATTTGTAAGTTGGTGGTTTCGGGCTTGTGTTTCGTCCTGAGGTGGATCTCGAGTTGAATCTTCCATCGTGACATCTTCTGTGGTGCTGGGCACGTCTCGATGTACAGCTGTCGAGCTATGATCTGTTGTTTCGAGAGGTGTATCAACTGCTGGCGGTTTCGCATCTTCGTCTCTGGGTATCGATATCGTTCCGTTCGCATCAGTCTCCTCCTTGATTCCATTGGTGTCTGGTTCATGTACTATAGTGTCCTCGTCCGTCGGCGCAGCCTCCTCTACTGCTTCTCGTTGACTATCCGGCCCTTCGCCCAGGGGTATGGGTATGTCTGATTCATCCATCGGCTCGGGTACCTCAGTGTCGTCTTTTATAGGTAGCGTATCTGGTATTGTTCCTGCCGAGATTTCCGATGCTGCCTGGCCGACCAAGAGCAGATCATTCTCAGTCTGCATGATCTCGCACGGAACCCATGTCTGATCACCTCTAAACTCATTGCTCAATTTCTTCAGCTGCCACAGCGCCTCCTGCTCTTTAATTAACATTTCCTGTGCATTCTGTATGAGCTGGTCGATTGCGCGTGAGGTATATGGAAGGGCCAGGGAGGGATGGTCTCGTAGCTCGGATGCGTGCGTCAAGGGCATGAGGATATCTATTATGTGATCAGCAAGGCGGCATTCACGAATTGCCCGCACGACGTACTCTCAATCTTGACCTCTCCATACGCATCATCGTCTGCAGGTGTCAAGTCCGGGTCAGACTCGTCGTCCTCGTCAACCACATCGCCATCTGCATCCAACCGAGGCGGTTTCCGACTGACTACTGTCCTTTCATAGCCATAGAAGGTGATTTTCTGATCGTAGACGCCTCGATCAGTCTTTGTGCGTAGCTTCACCGCTCGGGAAGGGAAAGCGACCACTTACGCGCTTGTAGTTCTCCGCGTTGTCAAGGCGTCCTTGTCGTGTGAAAGCAGCTTTGCGCTTGAGCTTGTTGCCTCGATTCGTTACTGGCTCGCCCATGCCATCTATGTCGGAGCCTGTCAAACAGCTTGGATTAGCTGGATCGGAATACAGGGCAGGTTGCGCAAAGTGTTTACCATCGTCTTTTCGATTCAAGGCTCTCTTGATGCCGCTGATGGCCTCAGCGAAAAGGATTTCTTGACGTGCCATCTTGCTCTGTCGTTGCGATCGTAGTCGCTAGTCGTCGAAGCAGTGCAGAGCAGATTAGATGTGAGGTCGAAGTAGCCGGTAGTCAATGGCAGTATTTGTCAAGCTGGTGACGCTTGATCGACGGAGCCTAAGTTCGGTTAACCCCGAGATGCTCGATCTGGGGCTCGTATAACGACTACTAGCAGATGGCTTAGTTTCCCATCTCTGTGGCACATCACATCACGATCTCAAATTCTATATCTTTTCCTTTTTTTCTCTCTTTCAACGTACACTCACAATCATTTTTTGAGTACTCCCAAGTCTAGATTCTCTCGACACTATCTCCGCCCATCATGGCCATTGCTGTGAGTTCTACATCCAATCGCCACCCTACGCCCGCTCAATATCGTAATATCCAGCCTCCTGAGCTCAGGTGATCCTTCACAAGCTAGCACGTCCTAGCCCGCACCGTACTGACTTTCTCCCAGGCAATTGGTCAAATGACCTCCACAGCCAGCATCGCTGGCAACCTGAAACAAGCCCAGATCCTTATCCGTAAGGCTGTCGCAGCCAAAGCCACCGCTCTCTTCCTGCCAGAAGCTGCCGACTACATTGGCGGCAGTCCAGAAGAGTCTCTTTCCCTCGTGCGTAGTGGCCAGGACTCCGAATTCGTCCAGGGCCTGCGCAAAAGTGCCAAGGAGGCCAAACTATGCGTCAGTGTGGGTGTGCATGAGCCAGTTGAAGGCGGAAAGAAGACGAAGAACTGTCTGCTGTGGATCGATGCAGATGGGGACATTACCCAACGATATCAGAAACTGCATCTTTTCGATATCGATATCAAGGGCGGTACCACCATGAAGGAGAGCACGTGAGTTCTGTCATCCGTAGTGAGTGGTCCATTTACTGATTCGCGGACAGTACGGTAGAAGCTGGGAATGAGTTTTTGCCACCGTTCGACACCCCGTTAGGCAAGATTGGCGCCGCGATATGCTTCGACGTAAGTTCACTCCGAACACCACCTCGCCAAAACAGCTGAGTGAAGCCTACCGAGGCTGGACATCATCGTGCTTTTGTCCTTCTGGTGCAGCCTGTGCATCTCCACAAAAGGAGAACTTCTTGACTGACATCTCATCCCTCTAGCTCCGCTTCCCCGAAATTGCCCTGTACCACCGCCGCAACGGCGCGCAGACGATCCTCTACCCCTCCGCCTTCGCCTCCGAAACCGGCAAAGTCCACTGGATGCCACTACTCATGGCGCGGGCGATCGAGTCGCAATCGTGGATAATAGCTGCCGCTCAAGTCGGCGCACACAACGCCAAGCGCACGAGCTGGGGCCACAGCGTGATTATAAGCCCGTGGGGTGAGATAAAGGCCGAGTGTGGTGGCGAGCAGCAGGAGGAGCCTGACTTGGCAACAGCGGAAATTGATTTGGAGATGGTGAGGGAGGTGAGAGGAAGGATTCCGTGGGATCATAGGAGGACGGATGTTTATCCTGAGGTGTGAGTGCGTGAGGCGTGGGCGGAGTGCCGGTGACAAGCAAGTATACAGGGAGGATAGGCCATTTGACTTCCAACTTAGCATAGCATAGCATAGCATAGGAGGCGTAGGATGGATCTTTGTACTCCCGCCGCGCTTTGACGACCGCGAATTCCGGGATTAATCGTATAGCCACAGACACAAGTGTGAGCAGAATCCTCAGGTCACAGCCCGCGTCCTTATCCTAGACTTCTGTCCTAGTAGTGTACGGACATAGTGCTGCAGAAAGCTAGTCAAGATGCGCTCCGTGCGAGGTCCGGGATTGAAGTCCGAGTGCCCAGGAGAGTCCCGCCTGAGCTGCCAAGTGACCCGCAATCATTGACATTACCAGAATCCAGATTAAACGAGGCCTGGTGACTGTGCTTTACCACCCATTTTGGCTGACGACTACCACCTAGGCCGCTTCAACCCACACCCTCAACGTTCCCTCATGCCTCTGCACACCTCCCGTAGCATGCACGCTCAACACCTTATCATAATGACTATCCACCACTCTCAATACCGGCTTAATCCACGCACCCTTCACCCACGGGCTCAGCACATATCGCAAGCTCCTCCTGCTCATTGGCACCAGATTCAGCATCTTGATTTTATCTCCGCTGAAAGCAAAATCGTCGTTCGGATCTAGCGAGATCTGGAAACTGAGGAAGTGCATCGAGGGGTTCTCGAGGACGAGGTCGAGGATGATGAGGTTGGGGTCGGTAGCTGGAGACGGGGAGAGGGAGGCGAGGGCGCGGGGTTCGGTGGTCGGGAGGCGGAAGGTTGGGGCGGGGAGAATAGTGGTGATTGAGGTTGGCGGGCCAGAGGTTGTGGGGGAAGCTCTATGCCATTTGATCTTGAGCGAGGCTTCGACTGTGAGTGCACGGAGATCTTCGAGCAACGCCTTGCGCGTGTCAAAACGGAATGCGAGGTCGTGTTGGGCAGAAGGCACAAGATCCGTCTCTGTCGCGACGTCTGTATCGAGTACAACGCATCCTGCGCCTTCGCTGACTGTATCGATCTGGAGTTCTACTCGCTCGATCCTCAGCTTCTCATTCGCTTGAGAAAGTATGGCACTCGTCAGCGTCCAACGGTTGATTATACCATCCTCTCTACCTATCTGCTGGCTGAAGAATTTTGGCCACGATTCGGGATGAAGATCTGGACGGAGAGAGTAATCGATATCGAATGGAGCCACGATATTGATCGTGGTGGATGTCGATTTTGTCAGCGGACTTCCCGGCTCAGTTATAAGATGATAGTTAGCTTTTACGTCAATGGCCAAGTCCGCAGCCTCTGAGGGAAGCTGGGTCGTGATTATGACCTGCTGTGCTGTCCCAGCAGGTATCGTGCCAAACTCGATGGGCTTTGGTCCAGAGGTTGACGCAGCGCCCGTATTGCCTTCTTGCAAAGCATTTCGCTGCACCTGGAACATCTGATCTTCATGACCTGGCATTGTTACTTCCAGCATCAGTACCACATCAGCGACCTCTTGGTTGATTATTTCAACATTAAGCTGGAAGGACTCATCCGTGTAATATACATCGCGCTTGCCAACGAAGTTGACGAGAACCTTTGGAAGCTTAGGCTGCACCCGAAGCGTGTCAGGTTTGTGATAAGCTTGGCGCTGCCGTGGCAGCTTTGCATCTTGTAACCACCAATGTGTCAATGCTTTTGACGTGGAAAGGCTTTGCGAATACTGCAGGCTCATTGTGCTTGTCTTGATCGTGGCAAATGCACGTACAGCACGAAGGTTACCTGCTTCTCGAAGATTTATAGAGAATGTGAATACCTTGGTCTGTCCAGGCTGGATGGTCAAATTCGCCACACCACTTAAGTGTGCCTGTTTAGTATTGGTCATCAATGCTGTTTTGAGGGGTACCAGCGTGGCTACGTGCGCGCCATCGCTAGACACGCCTGTTGAGCTTGGGTCTTCATGTGTGATCTCGATGTTTTTAACTTGCCCCTCTAGGTCGAGTTTGACCGAATCCAAATCTACTGGGGACGATGTCGGGTGTGCTGTTGATATGATTGTCATTTGAGCCTGAACTGTCTCACTCGCATGGCTTTCGTCGGCTGCAAATGCAAACGCAATGCTCAAGAAGGACACAATGTCCTCGTGTCGTAATAGGATATCCTGTTCCGCAGAAGATGTTGTTTCAGATTCTCCCTTGGGCTTCATCAAGGTCATCAAGTCGTAAGTGATGTCTTCGTATGTTCTGAATCTTTTGCTCATAAGCTCCCAAAGAGCTCGTACTTGGGACGGTCGGTCACCCAATTCTTTACCGCTACGATAGAGAAGAAGTGCAACCTCGCCCACACCATTCCACCACCCAGAGCGTCTCCAATCATGTCCAGGCCAGAGGGACCTCGTCACCTCAAGAGTATCCTGCCACTGCTCTGCATATGTATATTCTCTTGCTGTAAACAGACGGATTCGTGATGCCATGCTCGGCTGGGCCCTGTGTGTGAACTCATCCGCCGCCTCTACATAAGTACTGACGATCTGCTTCGTGTAATAGAGATCATCTGATGTGGTCAATGCATACTCATCGTGCGGTTGTGGGCACAAGTAAGTGTCGTAAATCTCGTTGCGCTTGGCAACTCTAGAAGAAGGACTTTGCCCGGGTGGAACACGATCTGCTTCGGGTATTGCGAGAGCCAAATTTCTGCGCGCGCCTACGAAGTTCGCTGACATCACAAGCCAGTACCCAGGATGGTGCATGAGATCCCACGGGTTGTATGGTTCTTCAGACGGCGGACCTTCCATTGGTGCGTATACGTGTGGACTATTGGAGGTCTTGAAGATGTCCTCTATTGCTTTTCGTGCATTCACATCGACTGGATGAGCAGGACTATCCTGAATCAATTCTGCCATGATGCGAGCCCATCGTGCCTGCCAAGCCTTCCATGAATAATTTGTTGTGCCTTTGCCTTTAGTGTCAAGTACTTGCTGAAGTGTTTCATAGTATTTGACCCAGAAGCGCACCGTATCACTGGGCATACCATTTGCGAGTAAGCACCGGAGCTGGTGAATAGCTATGGCGTCCGCAAATAGACGAGCAGCATTCCAATGAGGTGACCAATTTGACAAGGTGTAAAACACACCGCCAATATCAAACAATGCGTCCAAGGCAGCATTGTAGTGACCAATTGCAATGCTCATATCAGCCCGGACTTCAGCCAGGAATCCCAGCTTGTATTCATATCTTGCGGTCCAAGCAGACGTCGGCAAAACATGAAGCTGTGCTTGCTCTGCAACTTGAGAAGTCGACAGCGCGCCTTTATCTCGTTTTCTCCGAACCTGCTTTGTTGACTCCCTGTAGAAATCAAGGCTCGCAGGTCGTATAGCTGTTAGGATCGACTCTGCTATAGGCGCAAGTTCCTCAGTCGAGAGATCAGCTGGAATATAGAAGAATGTGCTTTTGTTGTCAAGCTTGAGAGCCTTGCGGAGAGTGCTTAGTCGATCATCGAGATTCTGGTCGTTGGCTATGGTAGTGTCTCCAACCAGGACAACCGCCAGACGAGAACGGTATTTCGTTTGGGTCAATGTATCTCTGAAGTTGTCAATTTGCGTTATGAGTTGTTCGTCGTTGGTATCCGACTCGTCTCCGAAGGCAAAGAAAGACAAAAACACGGACGGAACGACCTCCAAGTATTTCTGGCTCCACAAGGGCGTCATCAAAGAGCCATCTGTAAGTGGTGAAAGGGAAGAATGTATCTTTGGGGAAGGTGTTGGAATGAGTGAGTCCCCTGGCGCCGCATATGTCCGAGAAGTCTTTCGAACTGGCAACGCATATTGCTGATGCCATATTAGGTGTGTCTGTCACGTTCCAGGTTACGTAGTGCTGGGACATACCTTGCCGGCAGCCGACAAACGAAACATGCTCCGAGGACCTCGACTAGCATACTTTGAGTTGCCAGTGGCGTAGTCAAATGCTAGGAACTGCTGCAGTATCGACTGGGAATACTGTCCTCTCAAGGCTGTACCTTGCGACCCTACCAGCGGCCCGTTGCGAAGCACGTCCGGTATTGTAGCGGCCTCAGGAGGCTCGGCGAAGCCGGACAGGATGATGAACGGACATGGCCTCGTGAGGTACGATGCCGGATAGTCCTCCATCGCCGTCGCTTGGATACAGTTTAGTCAAGGACTGTGCCAAGATAGTACTGGCAGAGGCCTGTGGGTGATTCAAGCCTTGCGTGTGCCGATGTAGCTGCAGGGTATACAAGCTCAAAATAGCGGCTGCAGTGATTGACCGAAAACAAGATAATAGACAAGCCGGCGTGAAAGTGAGCATACCCTTCTCGTCCAACATTAGATATTATCTTTGGAGAAGACTCTGATGTGCCATTGAGCACTCAAGCTGTAAGTCTGGCAGACACAAACAGCACGCCCAGATAGGTCAAGAAGAAATGTTCGTGTCTTCGGGCAAGAACAGGACACGATGGTGTGTAAAGCAATCGATGGCGGATGGGTGATAAGATACCTTAGGCAATCCCATCGCGGATTCGTGCCATTGCTCGGGCCGCAAACTGCCAAGAAAGCTGGGGAACAAGAGACATCGGACAGCACGCGCATCACAATCAGCTCGGCTCAGCTCGGCCCTGGACATCGGGAGGCACGAGACTGATGGACATGATACGCACTACTGACGATTGCTGAGGACTATGGCCAGATCGTGATAGAACCAGCATGCGGCTGTGCTTTCTAGAAGCAGTGCATGGTCACATTGAAGCTTCGAGATGAATCGAAAATGGGGATCTCTCCTGGGGAACGCAGTTGCGAATCTAGAGAGCAAGCTCGACACAATCCTGGCAGAAGATGGCAACCCCAAGAAGCCACTCCCTGCACAGACATCGGTGGGTGGTTCAGAAAGAGCGAGGAGTACATCACGAGTTCGGAAGGAGCAGCCCACCCGCACATCTACAGATAGTCAGCACTCTACAAACCAGAGGACATCCCTCGACATCACGAAGACGACTATCTCCTCAACTATCCCTGAGGTTCAAGTACACGAGCCGCAGGATGTCGATAGCGAGACTTCGAGTGACCTTGCTGCGGCGGACAAGTTAGGAAGTGGGACAAACACGCAGCTCAAGACCGACGACCCACCGATCACAGAACCCTCGCTGAGCCTCGACGAAGACGAAATCTATTCCACAACAGTTCGGTCCGATGCCCTGAACGCCCAACTGGACCAACTCCGCGGGGACAACGAAGCTCAAGAAGTCCAGCGACAGGAAGAAGTACACAACTATCTCGAGCGTATTGACGCCCTACAAGCAAAGCTCTCATATCTCGCCTCCGAGGCCGCCAGCAACGCCCGTATCTCTGCAGAAGCTGCTCCAGCTGACAGTCTCGAGAAGAAGTTAGCGGCAAAAGATGAGCAGATTGCCCTGCTGCTGGAAGAAGGACAGAAACTTTCCAAGACCGAGGTCACACAATCGACGACATTAAGGAAATTGCGAGCAAAGGTTGCCGACGATGGCAGGGTCATTGCGGATCTGCGACGGAAACTGGTAGCGGCCGATAAGAGCAACGCGGACAAGGCTGAGACTCTGACAAGGTTGGAACTCGGAGTAAAGGAAGCGGGTGGGAAGCTTGTACGGCTCGCTCGTGCCGAGCGCGAAGTCGAGGAACTGAAGAAAGTGCGCGACATGCGTGATGCCCAGATCAAGTCTCTGCAGGAGCAGCTTGACAGTGCCCAGTCAAAAGCCAAAACAGACGAACGAGAGGCTACTGCTAAAGCGCTTGAAGCAGAGCGAAAAGTGGCGCAATCTTTAAAGGACGACTTGATTAGTGTCAAGCTAGAGAAGCAGCTTGCCGAGGACAAGAAACAAGCCGAAATGAAGGCAGCAAGTGATGAGAAAGACCGTCAAAGGGAACGTCACGCAGAGGTGGAGGGTACTCTACGTAATGAAATCTCGGTGTGTACAATGCTCTGTAGTGGAAACAAACATTGTCTAATCAGGTCCAGATACTGGAGAGCCGACTCGAGGTACTCCGTGGTCGGAACGAGGAAGCCTCGTCAGCAGCCAGCAGTGATAGTCAAGCCAAACTTCTTCGTCAGATCGAGCTACTTCAGTCGCAGTACTCCCAAGCTAGCGAGAACTTTCAGGGCATCGAGAGCTCACTTCAAGCTCGTCTTGCCACTGTCGAGCGCGAGAGGGATGAAGCCAACAAGCAGGAGCAGGAGATACGCAAGAAAGCTCGAGAAGCTAATAGTGCGTCACGTCGCCTGCAAGATGAGCTTGACGACGCGGCGCGTAAGTGCAGTATTCTAGAAGCTGATCTGGCAGAGAAGCAGGCGGCAGCCTCGAGATTGCAGTTACGCGCGACGGAATTTGAGAAGAACCTGCGAGACGCAAAGACACAACACGAGCGCGAGAAGTCGACATGGGAATCTTCACTGCAAGCACGCATTGAGGAGGAGAAGCTCAAGCAAGAAGCTCAAGCACCACTTAGTCGCGTCGAATCGCCTACATACTCTATGAAGCGACCACAGCATGCCTTAGAAATTCCTAACAGCCTGGCTAGCCGTCGTACGCTCAGCCGGAATGCTTCACTCGACTTTGGCTTTGCACCGCAGAATCGTCGCAGCTCGGTCATGCCGCTGCGTACGCCGGATTTGCAGCCTAATGGCTTCGAATCGGGACGATCCACGCCGCCTATCCTCAACATACCCAGTACGCCCTCGATCCGCGAGCACCCAGAGGAGGACCCCTTCGACATGATTTCGTCCCCGCACCAGACGGTCCATGACATGATTTCCGAGTCTACTACTGCAGCAGGTCCATCTGTTCAGCTTGTCGAACGTATGAGCGCTGCAGTTCGTCGCCTTGAAAGCGAGAAAGCGGCATCGAAAGACGAAATGGCGCGCATCGTAGGGCAGCGCAATGAGGCCCGTAAGGAACTCGTGGCCATGATGAAAGAGGTTGAAGTCAAACGCGCCTTAGACGCGAAAGCGGCGAAGTTGGAGAAAGAGTGCAGTGAGGTCGGCGAGCGATATCGAACCACGCTGGAAATGCTCGGAGAAAAAAGTGAAGAGGTTGAGGAGCTGAGGGCGGACGTGGCGGACTTGAAGAAGATTTACAGAGAGCTGGTTGAGAGGACAGTGACTTGATCATGGGCAGGAGCCTGTCCTTGATCGCCAGACAAGATCGTCTACCCTGCGGTACTCCTCACGTGGCGATCTCATACGACAAGGTCGATACCCTCATGCTCGGCGCTCTGAACAATATAGTCTCGGACCTGTACCAAGTCAGCTTTGCCCCTACCCCAGGAGAACAATGATACTCCCCACCTTCTGATCAGGCGCAAGCTGGATAGCCAGATGATCGTCGACATCTCTTTTATCATGCTCAGCACCAGCCTTGAGCAGCGCCACAGCAGTATCGCCATGGCCTTCTGCAATCGCATGATGCAAAGCTGTCTGCCCGGCGCTGTCGGTGGCATTGATCGGACTGTGGCTCGCGAGCATCAGCTGGACCATTGGCACTGAGCCGATCGCAGCTGCACGGTGGAGAGGAAGCTGGCCACGCTTGTCTTTGACGCGAGCGGTGGCTTTGTGTGCGAGCAGTAAGCGGGCGAGAGGCAGGTTGTTCTTTGAGCATACGAAGTGCAGTGCGGTCTGGGAAGGTGAGCAGATCAGTAAGCTATACTTGGGCACGGGCGAGAGTCGGGAACGAGGAGGTAGAAAAGCTTAGGTGCTCTTACCTGTCCAGAAGAGTCTAAGAATCTTTTAGCGATGTAGACGAATAGGACTTCATGGACGACGACCATGCTCACTCACTCTTGGCGTTGACATCCGCTCCTTGCTTCAGCAGTAAGTCAACAAGCTCGTCGCTGTCCTTCACTGAAACGGCTATCTGGAGTGGCGTCCAGCCACTCCCATCCTATCCTTCTGCTTTAGCCATCAGGTACAATGCTGCTTGGATGAGTTCCAAGTGCCTGTACGTACCTTGACGTCCACATCGAAATCCTTCCGCTGCACTAGCAGTTCCACGACATTGAGCTGATTCCGGGAGACTGCCCAGTGCAATGGCAGACGGTCATCCTCGTCTCGCAGATTTGCGAGTCGTGGATTTGCCTGTGGTCGTTAGTGCACTAGATCGATAGGTCTGGGTAAGGTGATGTGTGGTAGAGGACGCACAGAAAGAAGAGATTCGATGATGCCAGCATTACCTTCCTGAGCTGCCTCGTGGATTGCGAACTTGTTCGGCTTTTGTGACATCTTGACTCTGGATAGCACAAATTCCAGCGTTCAAGATATCACTCTCGGCGGACGGTATGTGGCGGCGGAGTTGGTGTTTGGCGTCTGCATCTGAGGTCGTGTGATTAGTGATCTCTAGTAAGTGTTCCCCACGTTTCAGAGACGTCAGACGTCTTGGAATAGAGAAGCACAATATCCTAGTGATATCAGTGTCCTACCTAGAGCTAGTTGGGAACCGTTGACTCGACTTCCCAGCCATTATTCCCGCTAGAAGCCAGCAAAATGTCACAACAGCAGATGCTGAGCTCAAAAGAGCGGTCACTATTTCAGCAGGTTGTAAAATGCTACGAGTCGAAGCAATACAAGAAAGGCAAGACCTTGGCTCCTTTGAGAAAGACCTATCATAGCTAATAGTCCCCCTCTTCAGGTATCAAGTCTGCCGACCAGATCCTCCGCAAGACTCCAAACCATGGCGACACACAAGCCATGAAAGCCCTTCTCCTCAACTCCACCGGCGAGCGTGACGAAGCCTTCACTCTCGCCAAGCTCGCACTGAAAAACGAAATGAAATCCCACGTCTGCTGGCACGTCTACGGTCTCCTCTGGCGGTCCGCCAAGAACTTCGAGGAAGCAATAAAAGCATACAAGTTTGCCTTGCGCCTACAACCAGACTCGGCACAAATATTGCGGGATCTGGCTATGTTGCAGGCGCAAATGCGCGACTATAATGGGTATGTGGAGAGTCGGAAGACCATGTTGCAGGCGAGGCCGGGGTTCAGGCAGAACTGGACCGCGATGGCGATAGCGCATCATCTGGCAGGAGATCTCAAGGCAGCGGAGCAGATATTGAAGACGTATGAGGAGACATTGACGACGCCGCCGTCGAAAATGGACATTGAACACTCGGAAGCTGTGCTGTACAAGAACACAATAATCGCAGAGATGGGCGAGACGGAAAGGGCGTTGGAACATCTCGAGTCTGTACGGAAAACGAACCTGGACAAGACAGCGGTGATGGAGATGCGTGCGCAGTACCTACTACAACTTGGGAGAAAGGAAGAGGCGGAGCGAGCGTACCGTGCATTATTGGAGCGCAATCCGGAATATAGAGCATATTATGATGGCTTGGAGAAAGCGCTCGGATTGGACGTGAACGATAAGACGGCACGGAAGGAGCTGTACGCCGAGTTTGCTGCAAAGCAAGAGAGACTAGACGCTGCACGACGGATACCACTTGACTTTCTGGAAGGAGATGACTTCCGAGAAGCAGCGGATCATTACTTACAACGAATGCTCAAGAAGGGCGTGCCTTCGACATTCAACAACGTCAAAGCTCTGTACGACGACCCCTCGAAGCAACAAACCATCCGAGAGCTAGTGGAAGGATACACGTCGACGACGTCTCCAAATGGAAACTCTGAGACGAATGGCGACCACAAAGACCAATTTCAGGAATCAGCCCTCTACTTCCTGGCCCAGCACTACAATTACAAGCTCAGCCGTGACCTCACAAAAGCTACTTCGTACATTGAGAAACTTATCGCCATGTCGCCCAAGACGTATGACTATGTTATGACCAAGGCCCGCATCCTGAAACACTCTGGCGATATCACAGCCGCCTCTGCCACCATGAACGCAGCGCGTGAAATTGACCTCAAAGATCGCTACATAAACACAAAATGCGCCAAGTACCAGCTTCGCGCCAACGACAATGCTGGATCTGTGAAGACCACATCGCTCTTCACACGCAATGAGACTCTTGGCGGAACCGTGGGCGATCTTGTTGAGATGCAAGCTCTTTGGTATATCACCGAAGACGGCGAAGCGTTTGCACGCCAACACAAGTACGGATCGGCACTGAAGCGTTTCAACACTGTTGCAGACATCTTCGACGTTTGGAGCGAAGACCAGTTTGATTTCCACAACTTTTCACTGAGAAAAGGCCAGATACGGGCGTATATCGACATGATGAGGTGGGAGGACACTCTACACTCGCATCCATTCTTCATACGCGCCGCCATTTCTGCCATCAAGGTTTACACTGACATATTTGACCACCCTGACCGTGCGAGTGCCAGCTACATTCATGGCCTCAAGCACATGTCTGAAGATGAACAGAAGGCCGCGCAAAAGCAACACAAACAAGACCGGATCAGACAAGATAAGGAGGATACTGAGCGACGAGAAGCAGATCGCAAAATTTTGGCGAAGAAGGCGACTGCAGCAGCTGACGGTGAGGTCAAGAAGACTGATGAGGATCCGCATGGACACAAATTTCTCGAGACAAAGGAGCCGCTGTTGGCTGCGATGAGGTTTGTGACGCCGTTGCTGGAAGGCGGCGTGAACAGCGTTGAGGCGCAATTGGCAGCCTTCGAGGTCTATTTGAGAAGAGGTAAGTTTGATCTGCTACCGTTGATGCTGCCGCATTTTTGCACAAACCGGGCTAACCTGTTCTCTCACTACACAGAAAAGTTCTACCTCGCCCTCAAGACCCTGCTCGCTGCCTTCCGCCTGTCGTCATCCACCTCCTCAGCCACCGCCACACATCCACCATGCCACACAGCCGCCCTCCGACTCCGCCATGCAATCGCCTCCTCCGCCACCACTGAAAGCGCAGACCTGACAAATCTACTAAACACCTCCCTCCCCACCCCATACAACAATGCCGACGCTTCCTTGACAACACCAAACGAAGACTTCCTCGCCGCCAACAAAACCTTTCCCTCAGCCACATTCGCCTACGTGCGAGTCAAAGTTGCTCTGGACCCCGCCACCAACGCCGAAGCTGCTGACGAGATTGTGCGTGTGCTGCGAGAGACAGAGAGCTTGACGCTAGCAGATGCGGTGGAAGCGGTGGGTGTGCTGGACGAGTTGGATGCGAAGCCAGAGATCAGGAAGAGCGGAATCGAGGCTGCAGTAAATCAGTGGCCCGCGGCGAGGAGCTTGCTTGAGCGGGGCACGTTCTAGGCAGGAAGGCAGGCAGGACCTCGGTGATCTCGCTGTCACAACATCGTGAACGGCTTTTACTCGTAGCTGGACACAGACATCAGGGCATTAGTTTGGACCTGCATGCTGCTTGGCCAGCTACGATATCTAGCCACCAAAGTCGTCCACAAGATAGCATGGTCATGTACAAAGGGAGCATGTATATAAAAGCAGGAGAGCATAATATTGTGCTATGTACATGAGGTAGGACGTCAATCTAAGCAGATCACACACGGCACTCACCTGTGACTTGTAGTATCTCCGCGGGCAGCATTGCCGACTAGCAGACCAAGTATTTATCCCATCTGCTACGGTATCTACGAGGCAGCAATAGCACCTCAACCAGTAGTGTTCATCTCAGGCCGCAAGATAATCAGGGCAAAGGCAAGGGCAATCAAAGCTTAAGCGTGCCCAACCCAAGTTATGGCGGTATTCCGAAGCTTACAAGGCTTGAATCCGAAACTCCGCAACCACACTATTGTAGACGACACAACACCGAAGCGCCTATCGCTTTCGACTGTAGGCTGTGGGCATGCTTCGTGGCCTTTTCAAGCTGCGGACGAATGCTGCGGACGAATGCTGCGGACGAATGCTGCGGACGAATATTGCGGGACGCGGATGAATGTTGCTACGTCTGCTCCCCACTCTCCACTCTCCACATACCTGTTCATTGACTTCGCATACTCAGACTAACTCCAGACAGCCCATTGGTTGGGTGTCCTGTTCCTGTTCCCCTCATTGCATTATTGCATTGACTTTGCGAAACGAGGCAGGATGAGTCACACGAAATATGCCCCTAAGCGCGCTAAGCCGATAGCAAGTCGAAACGTGGCAGTATACCCAGCGTGCTAAATCGAGGCGGAGTCGGAGTAGGAGCATTGGAAAGAGGCTCGGTCTTTGTAAGCAGATAATTGTTCTTGGATATACTGAAACTCTATTGGGTGGATGAAAGGTGAAGGTTTGGGACGAGAGGGGTGAGAAACGCCCTGTGCTGCGCCGTATTCCTACAGCCTACAGTTGACTTTGGGGGCTGATGCTGAGTGACTCGGCTATCTTTCGTGCTGTCTTGCTACAATTTGAGCCTGGAAAAGCTGGGATATCGATGAACTTGTGGAGCGCTTCAGGAAGTACATGGTTCATTAGTGGAATACAGCAAAGGGTGAAATGATTCACAGGTAGTCGGGCACTTGATTAATCGGATGTGAAACGGTGTGAGTCACAACATTTGCTTGGACCTTGGACCCTGGATTGATCTTGCTTAACTGGAAGTATTCCCCCCCCCCCACTTTGTAAGATCTCTCATTGTCCTTCATCATCAATACAAACACCACCACCCATCAAGGCAGCAACAATGTGCGCCTAATCGTGTCTCCCAGACCGCCCCTACCTCTTTCAACATTATAAACCAACCAACAATCATCAACCCCTCACACTCAGAGTCTTCTTCGGAATCTCTGAAACTTGATCTTGCTCACCGCAACTCACGTTCCTGCTCGCCTACTACTTTCAAAGTAGCAACCCTGTTCCCTTACGACTTTTCGTCTTTCAAAACGGATTCTCAGCAGCAATGGCTTTCTCAACCCCTGCCCACTTCGGCCCCCGCCACAACAACATCTACAGCGTCAACAAACCACCAGGACTTCTATCTCTTTACGGCACCTCAACCGGCGAACACTCCTGCAGCTCGACAAGCTCGTCGTCCTACAGCTCCCTTTCTCCCCTCCGATAACTTGACCTTTGATTGCACCTCTCCGGCTGCACAAAACTTGTTACCTACTACTTCAACGTTTACGTCTACCCCGTCTGACAACAAACTGCAACAACTGCAACATCAATACAACTCGGTCACTGAGGAAGAAGTCTCTAGCTTCAACCGCTGGTACAAAGCACAGCAACAGCAACTTTCTGCCCAACCTCGCCGAACACAAAAGACTCGACCACCTGTTCCCTTATTTCACAGTAATTCTACTGGTCACAAAGCATTCGCCATGAATACCGAAGGTGAGTGCCTGCTTAGTTTAGCAGAGCATACAGACAATCTAACAATGCCCCGCCCAGACATGACAACATTCGAGGCTCCCATGCCCGACTTCCCCGTCGAGGAGCTCGACTTTTCCAGCCTGGACAATCTCGCTGGCAATCTCACCTTCACCGCTGCCAACATCCCCACTTCAAACACAATCTCCCCTCAGGATCTCTTTCTTGATGCCGACTTTGCTATCCCTGGCACGACTACTACCGGCTACCTCTCCACTCCTTCTCTGGTCGACTGCACTCCAGACCTCAGCAGCTACGATTGCAGCCCAGCCTTTGGCAATCTCGACAACGAGACCAGCTGGCCACCGTTGTTTACTGACACGGGCAAGGATGATCTCGACCTCGATGTCGACTTCAGCGGTGTGCCTCTGTTCCCTGCCACCAGCATCGACACTGCTCCTCTAGCTCCCACAGTCTCCAACACTTCCTCTACTGTCTCCAAACGTCCACGGAGTTCTCTGAACGTCCACAGCACACCGTCCGACGACATTCTTCGCCGTACGCTCGGTCCCTCCTCTGTCATCAAGTCCTCCCGCCGTCAAATCAGGGACTTGGACCCTATCGCTGTCGACGAGGATGATGACCGAGCCGTCAAGCGTGCGAGGAACACTATGGCTGCCAGGAAGAGCAGGCAGAAAAAGAGGGATATCGAGGATTCTCTGCGAGAAGCCCTTGAGGAGATGACGAGGCAGCGTGACCGATGGAGGATGCTGGCTGTTAAGCATGGTGCTCCTATTGACTTGGAGTGATGGGGAGGAAGGAATGGTGATGGTGATGGCGATGATTGATGAATGAACAAAAGTGTTTTTATTGCGCGGTGTTATTTGCTTTATTTCTTTTACCTTTTCCCTACTCCTGTTCTCGGGGGTGGAAGTTGTGTCCTTTGGGTGGAAGATGGGGATTCGAGTATGACGTTTAACTCATCTCGACCTCGATCATGGGATGGAAGAGGTTTCCTGGATGGTCAGGATGGATATGGAATGTAATGGCGGTGGTGGTTAAATGATTTGCTTGACAAACCCCCCAAAAATAAGGAATGGGTTTACGTCGAAGCAATGGGTTGAGGTTCATCCACTCCATGCTTGTATTGGCAAATATACAAATCCAAAAGAGAATCCTACTCAAGTCCATCGTACCGCTCCCACGTCGAAGATACTCTTTGACTCTTGCTGCTCGCCGTCATATTCACCCCATCAAATCCGCCAAGTTTGGTGGTTTGTCGTGCTGTATGCTTCTCACCCCCATGACTCGTCGCCTATGGTATACAACATGAGGACTCTCAATACAAGTAGCGCGGTTCCGCGGCAACAATCTGCCGCTCATCCGATGGCATCGTCATCGACATGAGAGGAGACGGCACGGCTCGTGGTATTGCTGGATCGGAAAGCTGGAATCGAGGGAGCTGGAATCGAAGATGAGATTGAAGATGAGATTGAAGATGAGATTGAAGATGAGATTGAAATTTTGAGATTGAAGATGAAACGGAAGCTGAGACGGTGCTGAAACAGATCGTCCCAACCCACCGCACTCATGGCTCTCACCCCGTCTTGGTGATTTCAGTCATCATGGCATTTCTCCAGCTCACTGACTGCTCTACTGCTGACGTTGCTGTTGATGTCGATGGATGTTGTTATGCTTTTTCTGTTTTTCTGTTTTCCTGTCACGTTGCGGGTCTTGTCTTCCCTTGCCGCCGTCTGTCCCCCACGTTCCGGAGTAGAAAGAGCTGATGGTCTTCGCCAACCTGGCTGAGGGACCGGGG
>Ga0058698_10000676_pt1 | contig 17831 bp, 20 predicted proteins | sample AgamicAsSfe_FD_67288 | JGI IMG/M metagenome (GOLD analysis project Ga0058698, IMG submission 67288) | Agave microbial communities from Guanajuato, Mexico - As.Sf.e | ecosystem: Host-associated > Plants > Phyllosphere > Phylloplane/Leaf | place: Guanajuato, Mexico | collected 2012-05-30
TTTACAACAATCCGTCCACCTTTATCCTCCTAAAAAGAATCGGGGATCTCCAACGAACAAATATGATCGCCGAGGTCGGCGTATGTCCTGTCACAACCATATTCTTTTGCGATGTTGCTTATGGCAGTCATCGGTCTGACGAATCAGATGAAGTCGTAGAGTATTTGTTCGAAGCCACCGGGGCGAACTTCGACGTAACACATTATGTACGCGGCTACTCTCCCATCTCCATGATAGTTGCACTCATAGTCGCAAGCCACGTGCCCATTATTAGGACCGGAGTGGACTATTTCCCTTGTGAACAGGAACGGGACTTGCTGAGTGGTAGCGCAACCTTTCAGTTATTGGCTTCTAGAGATAACAGAGACCATGAGTTGGCCAGCGAGAAGTACATGGAAGGTGTCGTCAGCGTGTGACCAGATGGAGTTTTCCGTCGCTCCTTTGCGGATTACGCAGTGAAGAAGCTGCGAGAACGCAACACATTTGCCTGGCTATGAGAAGAGGACTACGTGCTGCCTGGAGAAAACGCTCATTTTCTCATCAAATCAATGAGCCAGTCCGATTTTGGTAATTATTACAAATGTATGTTTTGAATGACAAAACCCATTCCCAGTCGAACGCGCGAAAAACATCGAGTTCATCGATGCCTTCCCGTTCTCAGCCGACACGAGAGCCTGCTTGAGAAGTCGATCTTCACCCAACTCTTTTGCGGTGAGCCTTGCAACGATTATCGAGGAATAGTAATCCGCATCTCGCAACAGTATCCCAAGATGGCCAAGCAGCATCTCATGACTCGAGTCAGAAGTAGCTTCTGTTGTTGAGGGTGCTTTCATCCTACATATGTCACCTTGTCCAATTGCGCCGGCTACTGCACTTCGAAGGATGGTTGTGGATCCGTTGCTGGCGGCATTGTGAGTCTGCCCGATGCACTGACTGCTGTCGTGTACGATGAGTAAGTTTGTCAGTTATTTGGTATACAACAATGTTGCTTGACGACATAGCATAGTATAAATCCAACAAACATGGGGTTGGCATCGACGACCAAGAGTTCATCTAGTCTGTTAAAAATGATGGTGTACCGTACTTGGACTTGATTCAGGTGACATCGGACGGGCGGGTTACCTAAGTGTACGCTAACTAGTAACATCCCCGCTTGCGCACCTTTCGGAAGCGGGTCCGCCTACCAACCAACTGCCATCATCTGGTTACAGACTAGCAAATTCACTACACGCTAAATGGTATTTTCCGACGTCATGGAAGCTCTGACAACCAAAAGCTCCGCATGATACGCATTAGTACTGGATGCGGGGTCTCAGGATTGACCTCGGCGCTCATGGCCCTAACATAAAGCATCGTCAGAGCAAGACACTTTCGTGGTACATTCTCTAAAGTTGCAATAGAAGAAACATCAATACTTTTACAATGGCTAAACAAGAATATAACTTTCCAGCATTCGATGACCTGCCAAAGGTGAAGGATATGCCACAAGGCAGCATATGGGGTTTCTTCGACAAGAATGGAGAGAAAGACGAAGTCGGAAGTGAGGAAGCTCCCACATACAGCGCAATAAACTGACCTAATGTTCGATAGCTATTAACCTTCTCACTTCGGATGTCGTGAAAGCCGCTTCCAAGGAGATCAGCACCGGCGAGCACATCCAACTTGATTGGGAACTTCACAACGTCCAGTTTCCAGGCTTCAACCGAAAAGAATTGGAGCAAAAGCAGATCGACTTTGCAGAATTCTCCAACTTCTGCGCTAATGATGATGAGCTTCACATCAACACGCAAGCCGGCTCGCAGTGGGATAGTCTAAAGCATTTCGCGCATCAAGCGAGCGGCATGTACTACAACGGTCTCTCACATAAGGAGGCAGCTAAGAGCGTCACGAACGGTACGCACAAGTGGTGCGAAAGAGGTGGTATCGTTGGAAGAGGTGTTCTATGTGACTGGCTGAGTTGGTATGAAGAGAAGAAGGGGAAAGCACCAAGCCCGGTATCGAGACATGAGATTCCAATTGAGGAGATAGAAGAGACGCTAAAGTGGCAAGGCATTACGCTGAAGCAGGGTGATATTATGATGATACGAAGTGGTTACGTGAGATGGCATAAGTACGTGTCCTGTTAGTTTCTCAGTTTCTCAACATGACTGACGATAACAGCAATGCCAACGAAGCGGAGCGCAAGAGTGGTACGCGTGATAACAGTGTCGCCATCGGTCTTCAGGCCAACGAGAAGACTGTCAGATGGCTCTATGACCGTCACTTCTCCGCGATCGTTGGCGATACTGTTGCTTTCGAAGCCTGGCCACCGAAGTTCGAGGAGGGGTGGTGCCTTCATGAATGGCTCCTCGTTCACTGGGGTACCGCTATCGGTGAGATGTGGGACCTCGAGAAGCTTAGCCAAAGGTGCAAAGAGATGGGCAGGTATACTTTTTTCTTGACCAGTGCGCCACTGCATGTTAGGGGCGGCATCGGAAGCCCACCAGGAGCTATCGCTATCTTTTAGGTATACTTCTTCACCTCTTGCATGTCCAAATAGCACAGCACTAAGACATTGCCACCACGTTCTGGCTCGCACTCAGTTTCATTTTCTTCTCATGTACCTCGCGCCCAGTACCTTCAACGCCTTTCAACAGCTCTTGACGCTCTCTAGCTTTTTCTCGCTTTCACTTCTTGCTGCTACTACTACATACTCCCGACGAAGAGGCACTACAGAGTCAATATTAGTGCGGGAGCCCTTGTATCCCATCTCTTTACCATCGCCTTCTGTGAGGTCGTTACTAGCATTCTTCCCAAAGAGCTGTTAGCTGGTTATTGTAGGGTTCTTCGGCTAGCTTTCTCCTAACGTCCAGTGTCAAGGACTGTCTAAACCAACTGGGATTTACAGAATGCATGATAGGACTTCCTGTACAACGATGTTCGAGCCGGCTATTTCGGATACAACAGGCTCCCACGGCATATCTATGCCGCGCTTGTGGTGAATGCATGTTGCTATGGTATCTCAGAGAACCGCCACCTCTATTGCGCAACCGATTTCACCCATGTTGCTGTTCCAAAGACCAAAAGGTTTCAGAGTACTCCTCTGGCCCATTCAACTTATCTCTAATATAGCATGCGTAAACCACTTCATGTACGACGGAGAAAGTAAGACCAGACGCGAAGCGTGCATACTCAAAGAGCGTTGAATTCCAGCTTTCCGCATATACCTTGCACGCCTCATTCATTAGGACAAACAAGCGCGTCCTCTCTCTTTGTTGGCAGACTTAAGACTCTCCACGGATGAAGATCCTTTTGCTGAACGATTCCTTGGCTGTAGTCATTATGGCGTGTGTTTGGCCGTTGTCGGTAGTCTTGCTCATGTCGTCAGAGAAGATGCCAAATCTGCGTTCAAAGCGCTGGGCCATGTTCTTGGGGTCTTGTATAAATACACTCTATTCTTCCTCTCTCTGTTTAATCTGACGGCTCCTCGTAGTGCAGAGAGTTCCGATCGCATCCTTTGGAATTGTCGTGTTGGCCTCCTTTACGATAACGCAAGCGACAAAAGATGGTTAGAATCGGGTTGCTCAAGAAAATTGGGAGGTCAAATGAAGTGCTGGCTCAGTTACCTTCCATAGCTTGGACACCCTTTTCTTCTTTATATGGACCTTCTCAAGCAGCTAACTGCTCATAGCAAAGCCATGAATGATACACAAAAATCCTAATTAATCTATTACCACGGGATATGAAACTGACTGTAGAAGCTTTAAATAAACGAAAGAAGCATAAAAAAAGGAGAGACGATTCTTTGCTAACCCAGAAGAGATAAGGTGAGTGGTCTCGTTCAACGACAAATCCTTGTGCGCATTAGGGCGTATTACCGCGTATTCTCTTTCGCAACGAAATTCGCAGACCAACACGAAACATCCGAACACTAGACCGAGGAAATGCCGCGCGGCACTGCGCCTCTTGTAGTAATGCTTGAGAGAGATAAGAGAGCGCAAGAGTCGAATGCGAGAAACATGGATCTTATTAAAACAGTATATAGTAACGTGGGTAACTCTCAACTGACTCCATCGTCATCCGCTTCGCCACCTCACACCATTTCCTTTATATTCTTACATTGATTCATTTTCCCTCGCTTCTCACGCAAAGACAATCGCTAGCATCAGCCTGGTTTCGCAAATGGCGTCTAACGCCCTCACATCGAGGGGCCAAGCCGATTTCGATCTCTATCCCTATACGCCTTCCGGACCCGCTGGCTATGCATTCCTGGTGCTATTTGCAATCGGTGGTTTGGCTCATTTTGTAATGCTCATCCCATTGCGAAGTTGGTTCTTTATTCCGTTCGTTCTGGGTTGCGTAGGTTCGTAGCTACACGATGACCATCACGTAGTACAATTGACTAACATCAAATCTCACAGGTGAAGCAGCAGGCTATTACGGTCGCGCATGGTCCTCATCCGATATCCGAAATGGTAGCCCTTACCTCATACAACTCATGCTCATTCTTGCGGCCGCGCCGCTCCTTGCAGCAACCATCTACATGACGCTCGGTCGTCTTATCCGCGCTCTCGATGCTACGCACCACGCTGTATTGAACCCGCGTTGGACGACAAAGATCTATGTTATCATCGATATAGGCTCGTTCGTGTGCCAGATCATGGGCTCTGCAATGCAAACTTCTGGTGATCCAGAGGGTGTCAAGACAGGAAATACCGTTGTGATCGCGGGACTGGGCACGCAATTGGTTGCATTTGCTTTCTTCATCTTAATGGCAGTGGTTTTTCACCGGAGGCTTAACAACAAACCCACGTCCACGTCACTTCGGACTCATGTCAGATGGCAGCGCTACATGTGGGCTTTGTACAGCGTTAGTGTGCTCGTTGTTGTGCGGAGTATATTTCGGCTGGCAGAGTTTGTGGAAGGGCCGGAGAGCAAGGTTTATCAGACCGAAGCGTACTTGTATGTTTTTGATGCGGCGCTGATGTTCGGCGTCGTGGTCATCATGACAGTTTTGCATCCAGGGGTTCTGCTTAGGGCTGTTAGAAAGGCTGAGATGATACCGCTTGGGGATGATGATGAGAATGGGGGGTACTTGCTTCGCGGAAACGGCTCGAAGTAATATCTTGGGTAAGGAATAGAATTTTAATCATCTCCAGCTGGTAGTACAGATGACGAAAATACAACCTTCACACGTACATTAGATACCGGATAGACACGCTTTCCAGGTTCCCAGAAAACCACCACACGTATAAAGATAAGTCAGTGAAATCAACTCAACAATTTCGATTGCGATTGCGATTGCGCCCGAAGCGTCAATCGCCGCTGGTCCAGTAGGTTACCTCGCTTATGGAGTTATAAAAATTAAAGTGCTGTCGACCACGGACCAGAAGATTTGTGGTAGATGTCTTGTCGCTGAGACCATAACAGCAAGAAGGACCGTACAACGCCGCGCATACTCTATCACAGGGTTCTTCGCTCGCCTTGGCGCAGACAGAGAACTTCGAGAGCGTGTTGATAGTGTTTCGACTGCATCTGTTCCTTCTACGCCCATTTTCTTTTGCCACCACCGATTTAGGATGATTTACCTTTGCAACTGTTACCTTCATCCGGCGTCCAACGTGGTTGGTTGCAGAACTCCATCAGCCCCTCAATTCTCTACTTCTTACTCCCGGCGATACCGTGTTAGCTTGCCGAAAGTTTCCACCACGGCTTCTTATTTACTTGTCTCTAATCATTCGCTTGAGTATCATATCCTAGAGCTACTGCAGGTTTTCCACGAGAACCTCGGTAATCCAAGCGCCCCCAGGGAAAATGGATCTCGCCCCTCGCTCGTATATATGTACTCCTCTCGATATCTTTTCCATTGGTAGAAACCACTACCGCCTCTACCTGCTTACTATAGGGCTGATAGTCCCGGAAAAAAGATCGATTCCGTTGTCGCCAGCAAGCACCCGCGTGTGTTCGGATCTTCGGCAAGTTCGGCCACTAATCCAGTACAATCGCGAGGGTGAGAATCAAGGATTAGAAGAACGCGATCGGTGCACTTGCTGCTGAGATCGATTGCTTCATCGAGGACTTCTTCGAGGATATTTGATTAGCAGCTGAGAGGTGCGAAGTGAGGGGTGGTACAAAAGATCAAAGGATATATGTAGTACGTTGAAGTGCGGGTGAAACTACAGGCCAATGGTTCGTACGCTTGGCAGAAATCTACTGAACAGGAGCGGCAGGTACCGAGCACGGGTAAAAGAAACATAATGGCATCTCTATCATGACTGGTAATAGGTAGCAATATATGATGAGGTACGGGCAGCAGCCGACAAGCTTAGTGCGTCGGCTGATCTGCGCTATACCAGACAGGCACGTCGAGAAGTCTGTGTGTAGGATCGTCCAGGGCGGGCAGATCTGAAGGGAGAGCGCTTCCAGGATTGGCCTTGTCTGGAATTTCCCGGTTTCAGAGCCTCACGTGTTCGAATGGAAGCCGTTTGATGCGTGTGTGGCGTTCATGACCTTAGGACCATGAGAGCGACGCGCCAGCACGACCCATTGTAGTGCATTGGCGGCGAATGAGCTGGCGCCCCACGAGATTGGACGTCGTGAACTGGAAGATGGACGTCGTCATCGTGCGAGCGGTGTGGCCGGCGGTACTTGCGCTAGCAGTGGGCCAGCCGTCTAGCCTGATGCCAAGAAAAGCTTGGTATTTTGACATGTGGCGCATAGAATACCACAAACAGAAAGGGGGGCGATGGAGGAAGATGTTGTGGCTTCTCTAGGAAGAGATTGCAGCGAAAGAGAGCAAGAAAATTACAGTAGAAAAGACCTGGCGAAGGTTGCAGGGAAGATTTTGCAGGCAAGGGGTGGCGCCACACTTCGCATAAGACGGAATCGAGATTGTGGCGCACAGCTCAATTACCCATGACGCAACCAAGACACATGTTTTGGCATCTTTTGGGAAACCTGGCGCCGATCGATCCCGCAAACATACCCGTAGGCTCGTCATACAGACCAGGGCGACCTCGTTCTGGCGTGGCTGGCCCCATGTCTCAGGGAAAGCGTGTACAATTGTGGCATTGGACGGCACATCACCAGGGAATTGGGCTGCCGCGCTGCTTTCTCTGCATGTTCCGCGGCATTCGATCGATGGCAGCGGGAAAATCATGGCCGGTAGTCGCGGGGTCAATCAAGTTGGTCGTGGTCGGTCGCTGTTCCAAGCCCAGACTCTTCACAAGCGGGAAGCTACGACGCAGTGACGTAGTTGCTGCAATCGCGCGTGTTACCCAGCCAGCCCAAATACAAAGCTGCCTTTGCCCTCACCCGCCTTCCCTCCCACACAAACCACTCTGATACCCATTACCTCGAAATACCCATCTACCCTACCTCCCATTGTTTTCAGCTCTGCGTCTGCATTTTGATACCCCACCTTGATACCCACAGCAGCAGTCCTACACCATGAGTTCCGTAAACCGTATGGATACCTACCCCGCTTCCCCCTCCAAACACTACTAACTCGTCCAGGTCCGGTGGATTTGAAGCAGAAGGAGAAGGATGTCAACAACAAGCTACAACTCTACGGCATCGTCGAGGGTAGGTAAACACGTGCAACCGACGCGTCGCACAAGTAATGCAAACAGAGCTGACCAACTCTAGCCTTCTCCAACGGAAAGGTCCCCTCTAACCAACAGATCGATGTTGCGCTCAACTCGGCGCTTGCACACAGGGCACTCAACTCACCGTCTAAGAAGCTGTCGAGCGAGGGCCAGCACCTGGTCTCCGACCTGAAGAGTGTCATCGAACAGGCCAAGATCCTACTTCTCACCAAGAACGAGGGCAACCTCCTCCAAGACTTCATCTGGCAGGCAGAGCACCTCGGTAGCAACAGCGCCAGTCTCCCCAATGCTCCTGTCGATAAGGACACAGCAAAGCAACATGGAAACGAGGCGCTCGACGGTCTACGGACTCTCGGCACCCTAATCATTAGCAATGGCCAGTTCAGGAAGCTGCTCTCCGACGCTACCGTCCTTCTCCGTGACATGGCTGGCGATGCCGCCCAAAACACTGCCAACAAGATCAAGCCCTCAGAAGACCGTCTCAACCGATTGGACGAGCCTGCTGAGGACAACACCTGGCACGACACCTCCGATCTGAACCGTGAGAACCTCCGCAACCAAGCTAAGAACAGCCTGCCTTTCGGTAACAAGAACAAGGACGAGGCCAAGAGCGACTTGAAGGAGCATGCCAAGGACATCAACCAGGCTGCCAACCCAGACGGTTCGCGCGATCCTCAACACACCGCCGAGCTCGGCGCCCATGAGGGTCAAACTGGTCAGAGCACTGGTATCAATGCTCGCGGTGCGCTAGAGACTGCTAAGCAGAAGGTCGATGCGAACACTTCTGAGGAGGACAAGAACATGGCTCGCGCTCGTCGTGACCAAATGAACAACTACCTCAAGGGAAAGATGCCCGAAGAGCGTCGCGAGCAGACCATCTGGCGTCTGAAGAAGATGGTCGTCGAGATTCAGGGACACCAGGATTACCAGCGTGCCATTGAGACTCTGCTCAGCCTTGCCGAGCAGTACTCTGGCCATGGTAAGAACCTGGGCCAGCAGGGCAAGGGCTCTGTTCAAGGTGCGCATCAAAATGATGCCCTAACTACTGCTGAAGCTGATCTCAAGGTGCGTATCTAGGCTTCCTCTCCGAAAATAAATGGCTGACAAACTTGAAGACTCTGCTCGAGCGCTTCGCTAACAACACCTCGTTCGATGACCTTATTGAGTCGATTAACCAGGTCTACAAGGACGCCGACCAGGACCCCGAACTGAAGAACTGGTTCACACGCATTAACCACTTCATCCGTAAGACCCTACAGCAGCAGGGTTTCATCCTAGAGGATCGTAGCAACGAGGAGTGGAACCAGATTTATGACGATGGTCACCGCCTCCTCCGTGGTCGCTACCGTGGCCACACTGACCGCATCGCCGACGAGTTCAAGTTCATTGGCGAGCAGTTCGATGCTGACCCGCAGAACAAGCAGTTCGCACAATCTGTCAACAAGCTCTTCCTTGACCTCGGTCAGGATGAGAACGGCCAGACCGTCTTCAAGCCTCACCTTCTCAAAGATTTGAGCGATGTCATCTTGCCTTCCATCTTCGAGAACGTCCGCTACGTACCAATCCCGCGTATCGAGTACAGCGATTCCATGGTCGACGCTGTCGTTGAGAACCTTGTCATCGAGGGTGACAACCTTGCCCCCAACTCTTTGGAGTTCGGCTCGGACAACTACTGGCGCTGGGGACGCAAGTCCATTTCCAGCAAGAACAAGAACAAGGTTATGCTCTCAGTTTCGGGTGTTCAAATGGACCTCAGGGATGTCTCTTACTACATCAAGCGCAAGCAGGGCTTCCCCTCTATCACCGACAAGGGTGTTATGGACATCTTCATGGGCGGTTCCGGCTTCAGCTTCAAGGTCGAGATGGAGACCGCTGACAAGGCCCGCGAAAACCACGCGCAGACCCACTTCTTCAAGGTCACCAAGGTTGAGTCTGACATTAAGAACCTTCAGATCAAGATGAAGAAGAGCAACCACAAGCTTCTCTTCAACATGTTCAAGCCTCTCCTTCTCAAGGTCATGCGCCCTGTTATTCAGAAGGTGCTGGAGAAGCAGATCAAGGACTCCGCCAACCAGCTCGACGGCATTCTTTTCGACATCAAGACTGAGGCAGACCGTGCGGAGGCTGAGGCCAAGCGCAACCCCGACCCCCAGAACCTCCAGAACATGTACCAGCGCTACGCCTCTGCTATGCAGCACCGCGTTATGCAGGGCAAGCAGAAGAAGGAGCAGGTCAAGGAGAAGGCCAGCGACACCCAGGTCAACATGGCTGTCACTCAGCACGACTCCATCTTCAAGAACATCTCCCTGCCCGGAGGTATCTCTTCCAAGGCTACCGAGTACAAGGAGCTTGCTGCCAAGGGTGAGAGGTGGGAGAGCCCTATCTTCTCTATTGGTTCCGCCAAGGAAACCTCCAGTCTGCCTCAGGTTGGCAAGGTCACTCGCAAGCCTCACGGTCGTGCGGGTGGCTACGGCAGCCCCGGTGATGAGTCTCGTGGTCTTGGTGCCTCACAAGGCCTTAACCCATCAGCAAACCAGTACGACAGCCAGTACAGCAACGCTGGTGGTCTCGGTGCTGGCCAGGGCCTCACTAGTGGCCAGGGTCTTACTGGAGGATCTGGCCTCACTGGTGGTCAGGGTCTTACTGGAGGATCTGGCCTCACTGGTGGCCAGGGTCTTACTGGAGGATCCGGCCTCGCTGGTGGTCAGGGTTTGACTGGTGGTGTTCCCTCCACCACTGGAGGTAGCCACGGCTTCGGCACTCAGGTCGACGATGCTTTCAACACTTCGGGCACCGGCGCCCCCGTCGGCTCGTCCGGCCTTGGTTCATCTGGCCTTGGTTCATCTGGCCTCGACTCTACAGGTCTGAACAACCCCGCTGCCACCACCACTGGCTCTACCACTCACCCCACTGGCGCTCCTGCCTCCGGAGAGTTCAACACTACTTTCGGTGACCAGAACCCCGTCTTCCAGGGCCGCGCTTAGATGCTTGTTCGTCGACCAGTGATACCCGGTATGCTTGGGGGCCGCCAGTCATGATTACGACTTTCCTACCTTTTGATCATGGATGATACCACGATTGCGCCACGGCGCACGCGCACATGAGTAGCAAATGAAATGTTTCTTGGTTGTTCTTTCTTGTTTTCGATGGATCGTGGGACATGGAGCATAATCGTGCCCGTAATGGAGAGGATGTTGCGTGGGCGGACCTTATCCTGTTAACAGGCTTTGGTGGAACAAAATTGCTAGTTCATCGCTGCTGCCGTCCTACCGTAATAATAGCTAATGCATTGGTGCTTTGAATACCCACTCCTCACTTGTTTGATTTCATGCCGCCTTGCTATGTTACCTGGTAATATGGTGACGGCTGTCTTGAGCTATGCCAACATATGTTTACACTCCAATCTACTAGAATAGACGCTTATGCGCCCAACCATACCGTGTAGCAGAGGCTGGTATGGCAAAAGGTATCAATGTGTAACAAGGAAACTTGGACTCTGGAGTTGCAGTGTAGTGCGAGTGTACAAGAGTAAAGGTTTCCCATCCAATGTCTTGATCAATGAAAGAACGTGTCCCTCGAGCCAACTTGGCCGTGTTCATTCCTACTCCTACTCCGGCTTCGTGACTTCTTGCTTGCGAATCCACAAGGCGGTATTGGTGGAGGTATGTGAACTGACCGCACTGACGGGGGATTGCGCGATATATTATCGATGCTGCTGCGGCGAACGTAGCGGTATTGGTCGTACCCCATTCGGTCCTGGTCCCGCGGAGCTGTGTAAGCTCCATCGTAATAATTTGTTCTTCGATGTTTTACTCCTGTTTTGTTCTTCAAACCGTCGTTTTCTAGGAAATACCGCGATTCATCGCTGCTTGTCATAGGCATAGGCCGGAAAACAGGGGGACCTGGTAGCCTGTTCAGTGGTGTGGGGTTGTAGGGCGAGTCGTACCAGTCGTCGTCCGCCTCGAAGTCGTATGGCCTTCTTTGTAGTCCGAATCGGGGACTGGTGAATTCAGCGTCATAAGCGGGATTGAACGAATCCACTCTGCCGCCTGATTCGCTTGGAAATTTCGGTATATGTTTACGTTGCGGTACACCCATGCCATAAGCCTCGATTATTCTCTTCTCTTTGCCCATGAGTGTTCGATAAAATGATGAGATCATATCTCGCAGTTCGTTCCCATTATAACCGATGAGTAGGCAGGACCCCACCGTAACCACTGTGAGTGGTATAGCGACAGACCAAAACAAGTCCTGCTTTTGGTCCATATCCCTGATGTCTGAAGCGTTCATACCGAAATAGCTCGTTACAAACGATAGCGGTAGGAATATGACTGTGACAACCGTGAAGACCATGATGGCTTTGCCATGATCTTCTTCATTAATCTCGAGCATCTGCTTTGTACGGTCGGAGAGTGGAGTACAACGCGAAATTAAATCAATGTAATCCTCCCGAGCCAGAGATAGTTGGTCTAGGCAGTTTTGAACGAGAATACGTTCATACGGAAACATGCCTCGGCGGGCTGGTATGGCTGTTTCATACATGGAATCATCGAGGACGCTCAAGTAGTTCTGGATAACAGTGCTTTGCCATCTGTTCACTGATATCAGGATTTGCAGTTCCTCCTGGATAAGATTGATAGAGCGGACGAGGCGCTTGCTTGGTCGATGGTTGACTTCGAATTGCTAGCAAGGGTCAGCTATAAATAGAAGAATATCTGCAAGCATTTGCGCCACTGTCCTATACCCCTGATATAGCCTCCAGACTAGTGTAATCTCTGTACGTGAGGTCAAGCATGGGTGCACTTACAACTTTGGAAACGTAGTTTCTGTACATATCGCCCGCAGTCCTATTCTCTTCGAGAGGTTTGGCAAATAACCGTCTCATCAACCATGCACAGGCATATTCCGATCCTAAGGAGAGGTGCTTAAGGACGTCCAGTGGTTTATCCGACTTTGCCATCTGCTTCAGCGCATGCCGAGCGCTAAACAGCGACAGTTTTGCGCCGTTACCAAATCGTTCCAGCACTTCGAGTCCTGCATCCGAATATGGGGCGAAGGTAAGATGAGCGGATTTTCCTGATTGAGCGTCGTCATCGTAGATCTGGCGAGTCTGCCATAGAGCTCGCTCGATCGCCAAATAAAAGATCACGATTCTCCGGAACGCTTCAACAAGTTCTTTTGGCAGGCTATACAAAGACGACATTCGACCATCTTCATTTTGCACTCCGTCAACAATTTCTTTAGCTTCGACGAGAATTTCCCTTGCAGTCGCACATGCTTGGGTGAGTATTCTCAAGGTTCCAGCGTTTGTATGTTCAAGCCAAAAGTGCGCAGGACTCATAACCCAGTCCTGGAGTTTTGGAATACTAGCGACACCAGCATGTTCCCCACCGGGAGTCGTCGTATATCCTCTCTCTTTCGTATTGTCAGGTTTTTCAACGCGGTTAAACCTTTTGTGTCGCTGCAAATGCTCAAATGCAGTTTGTGGACTAGAGAATCTTTTCAAAGATTGGCACCGCTTACACCGTGCCATCGATCTTGCCAGTTTCGTATTTCCATCTGGGATCGATAGTAGAAAAGGCCTATGACCAGTGCGAAGAACCCAAGCACATTCCGTCGTAGCAGGATGCTTCCGGTTGGTATCAGAGTATTCGCCAAAATAGTGTTCTATAGAACCGCGTTGATCGATGATGACTGCCCACTCCCTAACATTATCCAGAGCGCCCGAGAGTTTACGGAGAACGCAGGCGCTATCGAGGTCACTCACCCATAGCTTCAAAGTTTCCTGAACAACATTAAGAAGTTCGATCGATTGCTCTAGAATGCCAATGCGTTGATTGCCAACGACGGTTTGGTGGAACGTAGCGCCAGGTTTCGGTATTTTTGCTAGTTCCACGCGATTTTTGAGATCGGACAAGCTATCACCGAATTCCATTTGCATTCTCTCTGGCAAAGACCGGTAGTAGTCGGTAGAGGTGAAAGCGTTATCGACACCGTGATCTGTCGTTTCTAAGGGATCGAGGGTCTCCGATAACATAGCCGCTTCCACCTGCTCCAGATAGGTAATCGGTTTCTTGTCAGGCTTTCCCAGAGCTGTAGGCTTTTTTGCGCCTTGGTGTACAATATTGCGAGTTGGATCTGGCCAATGAAAAAATGGTGGTATAGACGTCGTAGACCTTGCAGCCGCGGATGCTGACGTAGACCCGTTGAGAGAATCTCTCGCTGACTTCTCATCCTCTGGGCCTTCTGATATATTTATGTTGATTGCAACATGATCAGCTGCTCGGTTGACAATTTCCCTCCAGTCTCCAGGAAGAATCGTCGTGCTTTCTTTCAAAGTCTCATATCGTAGATGGAACTTGCTTTCCGGTATGCCAGCTTTGGTCATGTAGTTGTTTACAAGCTCGTAGGCTGTTGCTTCTAGCTGGAAGTAGGACCTGCAACTTCCAACAGGAAACATGAGTGTCTGACCACCTTGATCAGTGATAGTGATTGATGTCAGGGGGTTCTTTGTGATATCTTGCCTACTGGTTGGCTTGATGTTCTCCTGAACGACGTTGATAGACCCATCCATATATGAGGACAGAGGTCGATGTCCGTGGCTTACGACTACACCAGGTCCGATATTCATCATCCACAGATTAGGGACATGGACCACGTTACCAGAGCGATCATCGCTGAACTTCCTGCAAGACTGCTCTTCATCTCGCTCTCGTACTGGTTCGTACAAATACATTGCCTGCATGAGGGTATGAGGTGGAAAACAAGACTTGTTCGCCTCTGAGCCTTGTTTTTCTGGTGGCTCGAGACTGAGATATGGTACGCAGCTGAAAATGACAGGTTGAGAGTCAGACCCATCTGGATCATCGACTCGGAGGACAGTTCCGGGCTCAATGAATCTTCCACCCAAGAAGGGTTTGACTTTCTCCGTATAAACCTTTGTCAATAATGCGCGAGTGCGCGCCAGCAGCCGGTCTGAAAGGCCTGGTATGGCCAAACAAACGTCTTGGAATCTCTCAAAGTCGAGCTGCGAAGCCTGAATGTGATACCATGTTGTTCTCACACCTTCCTGTAGCCGAGCATTCTCTGGGCCGGGTAATGTATGAATTTGGAGTACATATCGGCCCTCAAACTCTGTCATCATTGCCTTCGTGATCTTCCAAGTTTCAACATCACTTTTACATATTGCCTTCTTCTCTCCATGTATCCCTAAGTCGTGATTTAGCATGTTGCTGCGTCTTGGCTGCTTGATCTGCGCCTGGAATGAAAGCACTTTGCCCTCAGCGTCAACTGGAGTCGCGATGGAGCGAGGGACCGATGAATGTATGTAGTCCTCTGGAGTCGGTATCTCCTCATTACTCGACATCTCGCTTTCACTAGACTCGTAATCGGTAGAGTACTCTCCCGAAAAGTCATCTTTGAAAACATCTCCAGCCAGATCGCTTTCTGCAGTGGCAGCGGTTTCTGATCTTGACGATGGCGATACGGACCGTGGTTCTTCAAAAGTAACAGTACGCAAGACTCTGGGACCACCAGTCCCATGACCTTCTATGGTGTCTCCTAGATGAGCCCGTAACGGCGGCCCTGACTGTGGAGAATTTGCCGAGCGATTGACAAATACGATCCGGATTGTCGAACCGGGTGTGACAAGCTTACTCCAAGCACTCGGCAAGATGTTAGCGCCTTTGACATTTTCTACCTTATAGGTTCCCTCATTGATCTTGTCGAGGTAGCTTTTGTCTGTTTCTGCGTAGATTTCTTTCCAAAGTGGCTCGATATCCTATGGAAACGGATCAATCAACAAACTATCGAAACATGACTCTAAGCAAATCAGAATTCGAATATCATTTGTACCTGTACGTACAGAAAATTGTTTTCAAGATCATGAAAAGAGCGAACGTCGAGCGAAGTAAGAAACGTACTCACCTCTTTTGAGGAGCAGTGCTCGAACGGAAAGACATAGCGAGAGCCAAGGTGATCGCATAGATATATGACTTCTGGTCCATCTGTGTCATTGTTGTGCGTTTCCATTGGTTGCTGGGAGCGCGCATCGCGGGATCCTAGTCCATGGGCGGGAGTGATGGCCTCTTTATCATCTTCAAATGTATGAAGTAGTGACTCTGACGCTCGAGCATCTTTTTCGTCTTGGATCTTCGTTTTGGTTTGTCTTTCGTGTCCATAGTCGTCTTGTCTTTCATCCGTAGCCTGATTATCAAGAGCCGGGTGAGTTTCAGTTTGGTCTTGATTCGAGAGTTGCCTTGCGGCTTCCGCGTCTTGCACTTGAATCTCCATGCGAGAACAACTTTAGGTTACAGAAAACGACTGTGAGCCGAGAAGAAACGAGGCAGACATGATGCGAATGGAAAAAAGATCCGAACTTGAGTTGGGGGCCAGCATGCAGGTCAGCCCGTCAGCGTCTAGCTACAGTTCAGCTCTTTGCTAGCGTCAGCCTAACCGTCTTCGCATATAGTGGGGCACACTTTCGCGTGCCGTCCCGCACGTCCAATAGCAGTGACAAAGATGATGCCCATTTGTACATGTTCTCTCAAACTAGGATCTTAGAGGTGCATTCATCTTATCACGACGTAGAAGGCGTACGATGCTGCGAACTTCTCTAAGGCATGTTGCGACTATGAAATATGAATTCAAGCCCAGATCAAGGGCGACTGGTAATTACAAGGCTTACTGCTACTGCTACTGCATACTAGATGTGACAAGTGTGGACAAAGGAAACAATCTGTGGGGGGAACATGCTACAATATGCAATATCGTCGAGCAAAAGTATCCAACTGGTATCAAAAGGCCCCATCAATGGGCAGCGCCAAGGCTGAAGTCATAAATCGTAATGGTATCGTAAGGAGAAGAGGTCAAGGGAGTGTTTGCGCGATTAGTGATGGCGGTGGAGGGTGGGAGTTTCGAAGAGGATACGAGGGCCAGCGTATGTACAATTGGTGTTTGGAAGGAGTGTCGGGGATGGCAAGCGAGGGTCATCTGATGGAGAGAGGCTGCTGCGCTGGCAGTATGGGTGAAGACACGAGGCTTGGGGTTGCTGGTTGGATGTTGATGGTGCTAGGAGCTGCCTGCTGTATGCGTGTCTGAGGCACTTCCTTCTTCTTGACCAGCAAGCTCTTGAACGCGCCGAGCCACTTGGCTAGGGCATCTTCGTCTGAAGCGCAGAATTTGTAATTCTTGTCCTCGCATATGACCTGCATGCAGTATTGCTTGCTTCGCGAGAGTGGGTCTATGTCGACGGCATCGATTATGTTGGTGAAGGGGATGATGTGGGTCGCGGAGTATTCATCGTCGTTTTTGTAAAAAGCAAGGCACTTTGGTCGCAGCACCACCCAGATCTTCTTCCACTGGCGCACGCCGCCTTTGGATTTGAGGACATAGAGCCAGCCGTGGTAGACGACGCGCTCGTCGTCGGGTGTGGCGCCGATGTTGCTCTGCTGGCTCGCGTTGGGTTGTTGCTGCTGTGGTGTTCTCGGGGGCGGAGAGTTGGCGGAGGCTTGGTTGGTGTCGGAGAAGTCAAAGTCGGAGATGGAGCCGCGCTCGCCGCCGGAGTAGTTGAGGGCTTGTGAGGGACGGCGGGCGCTGTGCATGTTCTCCGGGGCGATGGAGCTCGAGGGTCTCGGCTCTGTCTCGGAGGAACTGGAAACAATGTTTTCTCTGGTTGCGCGGCCAAAGCCTGCAAACGTCTTCTTTGTGGCTGTGGGACTCATGACGGTCATCTCAGCCTCGTGCTCGCCAATGCGCGCCTCGGTACGTATGAGGTGCACCCAGTCCTGAGCGTCTTTGTCTGTGGATGCGCCGAGGTGGTAGTTGCGGGCGGGCGAAAAGATGCCAAAGACGTGCTCCATCTTCTTCTTCGAGTCCCTCTGGCGCGCAACTGCCGTGATCTCGGAGAGGTTGATCTGGTGGCGCAGCTTGGTCTCGTGCTTGTCCTTGTAGATGGAGAGGCAGTTGGGGCGCAGGACGATGTAGACGGGCTTCCATTGCTGTGCACGTGTTAGCAGACGTCATGCCACGGTGGTCGCGGGCGTGGGTGCGTGCCTTTGTCTTCCTCGTGCGCTTGACGACGGTGCCGGCCTTGATGATGCGGTCGAACTCGAAGCAGCCGTTCTGGTTGACGGGCGACATGATGTCGACGCTGGCGCTGAGCGTCTTGATGTTGTGTATATGGGGCGGGTCCAGCTTCATGCCAGCAGAGCGGATCGCAATGGGTTTGGCGGGCGTGTGCTGGCC
>Ga0058698_10000677_pt1 | contig 17819 bp, 19 predicted proteins | sample AgamicAsSfe_FD_67288 | JGI IMG/M metagenome (GOLD analysis project Ga0058698, IMG submission 67288) | Agave microbial communities from Guanajuato, Mexico - As.Sf.e | ecosystem: Host-associated > Plants > Phyllosphere > Phylloplane/Leaf | place: Guanajuato, Mexico | collected 2012-05-30
ACATCTATCTTCCCATTTACATACTAGATACCCCAAAATATTATTCAACTATTGTTCCACGACGCTACAGCAGGCCTGCAACTATCGACACAGTCATCGTCTTTTCACGATGCAGAAACATCTCATAATAGAATGCTAATTTGACTGCTTTTAGTTTGATGTAGACCTGGGCTACGAGGTGGTACCACACAAAACTCGCGGCACCCGACTTTTGCACACTGAGTCGGGCTGGCAAAGAGTTCACGCTATTGACTGGTACTATTTCAAGATCTGGGGAGGCAGGAGACGTTATCCCGCAGCTTTTGGTCACGATGCTGCAAGAATCTGAGCAGGCAATACCAGGTGTACGAAGAATATGTACACTATGCGGGAAGATAGTGTACCAGATATGTTATCGTGTGATAATTGCGGAACCTTTGTCGTTGTCGACCTGTAACTGGATATTGGTGGAGGAAACAAGGATCTGCTAAAGTTGATTCTTTGTGTATGTCGACAACTTCTTGTCTCTGAGAATGTCTGCCCATTCGAACCATAATTTTCCAGAAGTCGAACAAGCGACGAAGGAGATAGAGTAAGATAGAGCTTGCGTTACGAACGCTCAATCGTCTAGTCCCGATCGAGCTTGGTGCTCACTCGACCCAGTCTATCTCTCCACACCTCCACCTCACTGCATCAGGTTCACGTGAATGCTAACTTTTATAACACGTCTTCAATCTAACCAGCGTTTCATCTTCCTACAACTGTCCACACCATCCAAGAAACCGCAGAACCAACATGCCAATCACAACCCCACCTTCCTACCCCAGACCAGACTTCCTTCGCGAAGACCTAACATGGACATCTCTCAACGGCCCCTGGTCTTTCCTCTTCGACGACAACGATGTTGGATTAAACCAAGGATGGCATTTGACCAATCTCCCAGATAAAATCACCGTCAACCCCACCAACACAAATAGCGCCGAAAACACCGAAGCCCATAGTATTACGGCCAAGATCGCTGCTGGAACTCAAGAGTTATTACAGGGGAATCAGTTCAAGAACGATCATACTGTGCATCAGAAGAGAAGTATCCAGGTACCGTACGTTTTCCAGTGTCCTGCCTCTGGGATCGAAGAGAAAGGTGTGCATGAGGTGTTGTGGTACGAGAGGGTTGTAGAGGATTTGAGAACCACAGAAGAGAAGGCAGCTGGCAATCATGTGTTGCTGAGATTTGGAGCTGTCGATTACGAAGCCAAGGTCTGGCTCAATGGGCGCTTCTTTGGTGGTCATCGTGGCGGACATGTCCCTTTTGACATTGATATCACCGATGCATTTACGACGGAGAAGACTCAGAGACTCACCATTCGGGTGTTCGATTCTGCGCACGACTTGACACAGCCGCGTGGAAAGCAGTATTGGAAAGCTCAGCCGGAGAGTATCTTCTACACGCCCAGTGGCGGTATCTGGCAAAGCGTATGGCTTGAGTCAGTGCCTGTGGTGGCGATTGGAGATGCGAGTACAGGCACGCTATTCAAGAGTAACCAAATCGAGAGTGGCAAGCTGGAAGCCAGTATCAAGATCCTTGGACGGCCTGCTGGGCATGCGTATAGTGTAGAGCTCGAAGCTAGCCTAGCAGGCGTATCCGTCAGCAAGACAGGGAAGATTGACTTGCCACGGGACTCAGACACCGCGTCACTGAATACCAACATGCGACTATCTGAATCACAGGCTTCACAACTGCCGGCAAGCCTTATATCTACCGCTCCACTTTCCGACCCGACAGCATGGCTCAACAACCTAGCCCTCTGGTCTCCGGAGCACCCAACACTCTACGACCTTACCATCCGTTTGTACGACAGCGAAGACAGGATCATTGATAAAGTCCACACAACAACTGGCATGCGCTCCCTGCACTGGGACAACTCTACCTTCCGCCTTAACAACCGCCCCTACTTCCAAGCGCTCTTCCTCGACCAAGGCTATTGGCCTGAAACTTTCATGACACCTCCATCTTCCGACGCACTGAAGCTAGATATCGAGTTGACCAAGAAGATGGGCTTTAATGGGTGCCGCAAGCACCAAAAAGTCGAAGACCCATTGTTCCACTACTGGGCCGACCGCCTTGGCTTGTTGGTCTGGGGCGAGATGGCAAACGCATACGCATTCTCCGAAGCCTATGTAGAGCGCATGGATCAAGAATGGCGGGAAGCGGTCCTGCGGGATCGCAACCACCCTTGTGTAGTCGCTTGGACGCCAGTCAACGAGTCGTGGGCGTACACTGATCTGCATACAAGCAAGCAGCAGAGGGATCACATCAGGAGTCTGTACTATGCGACCAAGGTGCTGGACTCGACTCGACCCATCAACGACAACTGTGGCTGGGAGCATGTCATGACGGATCTGACTACGTTTCACGATTACGCTGATGCGGACGAGCTTACCAAGACTTGCTCGACCTTGGAGGGTATCATGAAGAAGCAATCAAATCGACCAACGTTCCTTGCACCCATTGAAAGCCTTTGCGATCCGGGGTCCAAACACACCCCTGGTGCACCAGTTATATGCACAGAGTTTGGTGGAGTCAATATCGCGCGAGCGGCTGCGGGTGGAGAAGAGGATAGGACAAGGGACTGGGGCTACACCACTGCTACTGACCCCAAGGACCTGCTCAAGCGCATCGAAAAGATGATGACAGGAATCGTTGATGGAGGGCATTGCTGTGGATTTGTGTACACACAGCTTACAGACATTGAGCAAGAGGTCAATGGAGTGTACACTCCCGACCGCAAAGAGAAGTTGGATGCTACAGAGGTGAAGAAAGTGGTTGAACGCGTCATGGAGAAGTATGCGCAAATGCACAAGTGATTGCAAAGACTAGGTGACCATGTAGATACATGTGGGAATTCACTCAGTTGAAGACAAGCAATAGTTACGTAACATCGTTTCTTTTACAGACACTCTTGTGCCTTCGTGCTATCTATACATGATTTCGTTTTCATCCAAGACATAGTTTCGACTGTGCAATTGTTGGCGAACCATTCATGACCGGCATGTGTCTTGCAAGGTCATACTGGCGTACGACAATCGATCGATAATGCTCTGCAATGCGCATGATCCACCTGGTAACGCAGAATAACAAGACGCTGAGGTCGCTAACGAGTCGTGCGAAATGAAAAGTCCAAGTGACAGGAAACGGGTAGTCTCCAATATGCAGGGCTCCGGAATGCGCGACAAAAAGGAAGGAAAGGGGTATCGTCCGTAGGAAAGCCATAAAACTCCGCCCATCCTGCTACTGATGCATGTCAAACGACTCAACCACCATATCGTACACCACTTCTCAAGTACCGCGCACTCTCTTCCTCAAGACGACGTGGCTGCTGGTCTTCTCGGAAGGGAATGTAGTCATGGTTTGGAGGAGCGCGTCTCTCATACACCCTGTTGTCAGGCATGTAAGCACGAGATGGCTGAACAGTGGGAACATCATACTGTGCACCCCTCATGTCATGCACAGGCATTCGGTGAGGTGGTCCAGGAGCATATGCATGTCCACAAGGATCAGCCGCCGCAAATGAGCGTGGAGGTACATCGTAGCCTCTGCCGCCATTAGTAGGCATATGGTAAGAACTGGTGGTTAGATCAACAACTTGCTCCCTGGGCGGTGCCCTTGGCCCATTGCTGGGCGCCATACGCTTGCTCGAATGAAACTCCGCTGGGCCATCATAGTAGTTCAGAGAGTGCACGTCCTCACGATATACAGGCCTTAAGCGCTTGGTATATGGTTCGGCATGATGCTCGCCGCCATTTGCAAAAGAAGGGAGCGCTTTTCGCTTTGGTGACGGCACCTCATTGTATGGCCTGGCGGCATTCGCATTGTAGTGTCGGACAGGGTGCTGAGACGCCACAACACGATGTGGCGATGTCAAATCAACTGTTTCAGGTTCAACAGAAGGCAGCACAACATCTTGGTCCGACGGGCGCCTTATGTGCGCTGGTGGTCTGTCAAAGGCACTGTGACGAGGTGATGGAGGCTGAACATAACCTTCTTGCACGCGGCGCGGCGCTGCGTGCATGGGAGGATCATACTGTGACCTTGGAGCACCACGAGTTTCTTTGATAGGTTGGAGCTAAGTGTGTTAGCTTGGGAAAAGGATGGAAATTGGGATACCATTGTCTCCTGCTTGTGGAGCTTGACTTTCGAACACTCACTTGGTACAGTTGGCCGTTGATCTCACGGACGATCGGCTGCGCACTTTTCAGGTTCTGACCAGTCTCGGCTGGTCTCGCTCGTCTATAATTGTGAGTACGGATTCGGGTGTTAGCTGTCGTCTGCACTTACGGGTCGATGGTCCTTGTTCGAGCTGGTTGGAAAGGCTGCTGCGACTGGGAATGCAAAGGGCCAGACGAACCAGCAGCCTGTGGAGGTGGAGGGTAGCGCGAAAGGACAATGGTTCTCCTTGGTGCTCGCCTCATATCATGTGCATCCACACGCGGGTAGTTAGCATGTGACTCGGGCTGTAAATCTCGCGCAGTAGCACGACTGGATACAATTTCCATGCTTTGCTCCCGCTCGTCGGGCGTAGACATAGACTCATCGCTGCTTGCATCGTCATCATCATCAAGAACAATGACTTCGCGAAAGGTTTCTTCAAGCTCGTCGCTCTGCTTGCCATCTTCGTCTCGCCACTCTTTGAGTTTTGCAAGAGAAACCTTCTCGACCTGGCTGCGGGCTTCCGACCAGCCATCGGTCTTGAGAAGCTTATCATAGTCTGTATATGTGTGACGGATGTGCGCTACAACGGCGAGTTGCACTCTACGAGCCAACGAAAGTTCCTTGGCATTACCTACCCGGTTTGTCCCTTCCTCGAATGCATGCGAAACAATGGCTTGCAGATCCGCCTCTGGAATCTTGGGAAACATCTCTCGAACGGCGTTATGAATATAACCCTTGGTCTCCTTTTCAGTAGCGGAATGGCCGTGCTGTACCTGTCGCGAAGAATAGTCTTCAAACTCTTGGGCAATCCAGTTAGTCCTCTCGCCTTCTTTATCTTTTCGCAGACCGCGTCTCTCATCATAGATGTACCCGAATTTGCTGCATGCAAGCTCGATGATGTGGATAGGAAAATGGTGTCCGACTCGATGGACGTGATGGGATAACTTCTCGGGGTCGGAGTGGGTTTTGTTCTTCGGCTTGGCCTGCGAGGTTGTTAGTAAACGGCCAATTGGCTTGAGGGAAACGAGACACTCACAGAGACAACATGCACATCAAGGTTGCGCTGTCGACACTGTTCTTTGCACCACTCGGTGAACTCTGGGTGACCGGCTGGGATGAAGCCGAAGCCAGTGGGGGCGTTGGACGCGTATGTTAGCTATTCTACAGTTAGTGGTGTTGCAGGACGATTGAACCGTGTCGTCGACGGACAATGGAATGTAGCTTTTTCTTCTCTTGTGTTACCGCCTCTAATAAGATCTTGTAGGGCTTCTTCTTCTTGACAGCGGCGCGCGACTGGTCAAGCGTACCGCTGCGCTGCGGCGCCTGTTGCGGACGCGCATGATATACTCTGGTCATGGCGGTGGTTTTCAAATGATTTGCATAGATCCCACAGCGGATCAGGGCAATGTGGCGCTACTGGATGACGGAGCACCCTATGTGGCCTTGATGCGGCGTGATTAGTGATTAATACGGCAAGCGTAGCAGTCACGATGGCGTGCAATTGTCCAGAACGAATCCAGATTGCGTGTCTACAAACCCCAGTCGATGCAGAGGCACAGGCGGAGTGTTGGGTTGTACGTGTTGGTGAGTGAGGAGAGTGGGCGAGGTTGGAACATGGGCGGCGGTAATCAACGCCGGCGATACCTTTCTCCGGCACCGCATGATCCGAGGCCTGAGACTGATCGCAATCGTCATACTCGAACATGTCGCAACAAGCAATCGTTCACGCGTATAGACACCTGTACCGGCACAGTCTGAGGGCCATCCAGTTCTCGAAGCCGGCTCGGTATACATTGCGCGACCGCATTCGCTTAGCCTTTCGCAAGGGGTCCGCTGCCGACTATGAGCCACAGAGAATCCGCAACACGCTTGAATTCCTGCAGTATGCGATCAAAGAGAGTGGGCTGGAACACAAGATAGTGAAGAACCTGATGTTCGTATGGCATGTACAGGACACCGGAGGTCGCTTAAAGCATATCCCAAAAAACCTGTACGCAGCCAGCCTGTTCTGCTCCATCTTCAATGCCGCATAGCTGACGCTTCCCAGAACGCGCGACGAGATCGAGATCAAGACCACCGCGTACGACACTTTCAACCACAACATCCGCATGCTAAACGAGAGCATGGGACTATGCCTTCCAGCCATGACTGTTCGCGATCCCAGTTGAGGCGACCCCACTAGGCTGAGATCATTCCGATACAGCCATTGTCGCACCCCGTGGTATGCGGGGCACACAGATACGACAAGGCGCTTACATGAAGTCATCGAGGAAGTTTTCATCGCGGTTCTCGTTGGTGTTCTCCTCCAGATTCTCCTCTGTCATGACATCGTCGTAGGCATGATCTCTCCGCCATGCGAGCTCCTTGCGCTCCTTGGCTATACGGGCCTCCTCCTTACGCTACATTCCGTTAGTTTCGGTTTCGTACCGTTTTTTGAGGCAACTGAGCGAGGGATGACCGATGAGTATGGGTGACGGGGGGTATAGTGCGTCAGAGATTGTGTATGACATGACAGGACAGACCATGAGAGTAAAAAGATGTATAAAAGCTTACGTGACAAAAAGAAACGTGAAGTAGAATGGTGGGAAAATCTTGAGAGCATACATACCTTGGCCTGCAGAGCACCCTGGTCTCGTTTCCTCAACTCAGCCCGCCTTGCTTCTCGCTCTTCTCTCAGATCGGGGAATTTTTCAACTTTGGTCTTGTTAAGACGGTTGACAATAGGATTCTCTCGCTGCTCCACGTGTATGCGCTTAACCTGATCTGATGTCAGTATGCTGAGATTCAAGTGGTCATCAAGCCAAGAAACATTCTACAAATCTTGGACGTGCCTACCTTTCGCTGATCCTTGAACCCAACCTGGCCTACAGCCATGCTGCCATCCTTCTTCAGGTTGCTCCAAGGCGTATATACAATCGTGACGTTATCTTTCTTGTTACCCTCAATACTGTTGGCCTTGGTCAGTTGGGCGCAGTCCACCAGCAGCTCTTTAGTCATCTTCTCCCAATCTTCGCCCTCGGGTAATCGGACGTAGATATGTGCTGATGACAGGTTGTCTGCGTGGAACCAGACATCCTCATCCCAGCCGTATTTGATAAGCTCTTCATCTGTTCACCCAGTTAGTATGTGGAGCTGCAGCTGCTTGACCCTTTGAAAGTGCAACAGCGGACCGAAATGCACGTACTCTCAACCTTGTCCTTGCCCACGTAGATGAAGGCAGATGGGGACACAGTGTTGGAAGAGAAATAGTACACCATCGTGCTAAGAGTATGTTTCTAGATGTCGAGGGTCAGTGTCAAATAGCAAGTCAGAGAGTTGCTAGGGTCGTGAATTTAGCAAGCACGTGTGGGGTCTAGCGGGGTATTCATAGGTAATTGAGCCGCGCTCCAGCCTCAGGGTCCAAAGCTCAAAGCATGCAACATATCACAGTGGCGAGACCTCTTGGGAGTAGGTGTTCGTAATGGAGTTAATTTCAAGCCTCCTGGCTTTTATTCGGTCGTGATATCGTACAGTATATACATTAGAGTTGCAGGTTCTTCCAACACCTACTGCGCGCCTCTCTTGTTCAGAAGCGCATCCTGACTCTCTTCCTCTTCACCCGGTGCAGCCTCTACATTATGGTCGCCAGCACCATGCTTCAAGCTATCCATGGGATTGTCCTGTCGGGCGTGCTTCGCATATTGGTCGTGACCCTTTGCTCTAGGGTCAAAGTTTGCGTCGTCTAGGTTCTTCTTTTCCACACTTGATGGCAACTGGTCACCAGTGCCGGTCATGACCTCGCCTGTCTGTCCGCGGTCGTTGACACTGCGTGGGATGTCGAACGCATTGTCCGCTGCGTGTGCGATGTTTGTATGGGTCTGATCTGGGTGAGAAGAAGGTGAGACCTGAACTCCTATCAGTACACAGGCCTTACACTGACATATAGTCCACGAAACAGGTGTAAAAGCTTACCACGTTCATCTTTCCAGCGTCACCAGGAATCGAAGTGCCCTTTGCGGCCATGTCCTCAAGACGGCCTCCTTGGTGCGGGTCTGATGCCATAGTGTGATCTGAGTTGTAATCGACGAGACTAGTTAGAGGAACGTAAATGCTATGAAGCTTGAAGTCGTTCAAGAGATCAAATGAAGCTGCGTGTTAGCTATAAAAGATCCTACAACAAGCACGCGAGCTTCCATTTTGTAGCTCTTCTATTGCGCCTGAGCACCAGTGGACCGTCTGCGTCATGATGATGCTGATGTCACAACTATGTTTTGGTGTCAAAGAGACGAGAATTCCGACTTTCCGATGGAGTACCTGAGGGGCAGGAGACGCCAAGAAACTCACGTGCGGAACTCACGTGCGGAAAGCGCGTGTGGAGACGCGACTTTTACCACACGATCTCGCAGCGACGTAAACAAACAGACAACTCCTAAAATTATACGCCTGTGCAATCGAAAAGGCCAAGCATCATATCGAACACCAAAGATGCCAGCAGCCGAGCAGTCATCAGCTGACGCCCGTCGGAAGGCCGCTCGTGAAGTCATCGATATTCTTCATGAAATCGCAACATTGCTAGTATGAAACACTACGCCTGAAGGAAGCGCCTGATACCTAACATTAGCCCTAGAATACTCATCTTGATCGCCAGCAGTTGTCATACTGCGTATCGCTCATCGAAAACGGCGCGAACCCGGAGGCATTAGCGGTACGTACCCAGTACGGCACAGCAAGGTGTAACAGCAGATCGCCTCGCGCGCGGTTCGCACTGTTGCGTTGAAGTCGCGGCCTGCTCTGCGCGACCGCCAGATATACTGACTGTGGCACAGAAAGTCATACTGCAGTTGCGCGAGGAGTATCCAGCGAGTTCAGTTGACGGTGATACAGAGGCTGGTGCAGCCGCGCGTTGAGCCCGAGCAGGTTCGGAGTCCGAAACTGTTCCTGTGCAGCTTTACACGGGCGGTACCGTGCAACCTGTTGCGCAGCTTCACATGCACTTGCAGGCCGATGAAGGAGCGAACAGGAGCAGTCAATCAATAGTGCCTATGGTATCATTTGTCTTGTGTTGAGCTTGGGCCGTTATCATCGTAGCAGCCAACCTACCCAGACATTGGCGCTGGGCTAAGCCATCGTCTCCGGGTCCGCTTGCATGCATCATGCAACCTTGACGGAAAGCCTGGAAAGCCTAATCTCCCCTTGTACATGGAGGGGCAGTAGCGAGCAACGCGGGGCAAATCTACCAACGAACCGGAATCTGACGCCAAGGTGCTGATATCGAAAGGTTATGCACCGTTATCAGTACATGCGGCCTGTTTTCTCACTTGTTCGTGGATCGAGAGGGATGCCGCGATAAGGACAGCCCGGATTACAACCACAAGGTTTGTGGAGGTCGCGCGGAACAGTCGGGTATGCAATGCATATCAGTGAATATTAATCTATTCAGCTTCAGGCGGGACGCAAGTCACCAGGGCAGCGGAGTTGAGCGTTATGCAACTAGTTCTGCTAGATATCGTCATTGTATTCTATCAACAAAGGGCCGTTGTATCGTCTATTATGACTCTGATGTATGGTCTGTATGGTGATGATGACAGGGACTCGATGCCGAAATAGGAACATGAAAAAGCAAGTACAGAAAACTTGATGCTAGCAACGATAACGATCGTTCGGGGTATCATCAACGAGAGGAATGGGGTATCTTCCAAAAGAAACTCGTCGCCGCGATAAAGTGAAGACAGAACACCACCTGCTGTCCTAAACAAAATGAAATGTGTAGCATGTGTCTACCTGCTGCCCCAGGTGGGGGAGCTTTGGCGCTGGCGAAAGTTGCCCTTCGCATCTGCAACTTTTTGTAGGGCCTTCTCAGCTTTGGCATCTTGCTTGTTGATGAAGCCATTAAAGACGGCAGGGAGAACGCGCTTGGAGTCTGGTGTACTGTTAGCAGTGGCCTGGGACTATGAGTAGGTGTGCACTTACTGGCATGGTCAGCATCGAAAACAATGCCATCTGCACCTCGCTCTCCCGCAACCTTGACAGCTTCCTCTAGAAGACCTTCGCCAACGCCCTTGCCACGATACTTCAACTGTACAGTCCAAGCGCGCACAACGGCCTTGCCCCTCCTTCTCCGGCCACGTTTCTTTGCGGCATCATTATCGGCCCAACCCAATACCAAGGATCCAATGACGTCCTCACCCCACTTCACTACGATGAGCCTGTCATCGCCCAGCCACTCCATGTTGATTTCCTCGGCCATGCCAATGTAACCACCAGTCATCCATCGAATAAAGATAAGGAAGGTCATCGAGATACCTCCAATGGTCGTGAGAAGCATCAGTTTGTCCTCGTACCAGCGTAGTGTGAGTTGAGCCGCAATGGCGACAATAGCGAAGTAAGCGGCTAGCGAAATGGGGTGAAACAGCATGACCTTGCTTGCGACCTGACGTTGTTGTGCGACCGAATCTGCTACCAAGCGCAAGCCCTCAATGCGATCATCCTCTGTCTCGGCAGTGTAGGTGGAGAGTTGCGGCAGCTCGTCTGTGGGCGGCTTAGCCGGTGCGTTTGCTTCGGCCGTCGACATGGCTTGAGACTCGGCAGGCGAGGGGTACGGGTTGTACTGCGCGGGTAATGTTGAGTAGGATAGCGACGTGGAAGGAACCTCTTGGCAGAAGTTGTTCAATCGAAACGACGTAGGTGTTGGCAACGGCGAGGGCAGATCAGGATCAATTCTGAGATTTGCGCTCAGCGACGTTAAGAATGCTGTTGTTCGCGCGTTAGCTCGTATTCGTACCCAAGTATCTCGCGCGTCTATGTTGCTGCATGGTTGACATCACAACCCCAGTCGCGGCAACCGAGCACACGACCATCAACACTCCCGGAGAAAATAAAATAAACCCAAACATACCAGCACTTGTCCTAAATCCCGGTAAAGACGGTATGGCAGGAATGGCCTTTTCAATTCCGGAGTAATGGTTTACAACAACCGTATCCTGACCCAAAAAGTGTTGTCTTGGAAAGGCATGGGGACCAGGCGGGACCTTGAGATGACTTGGGGGAAGTTGGCGACGCATCCTTCTTATAAAATAACCCGAGGCTCAATGCTTTCCGAAATTCGATTACATATACAAGCGTATGTCAAACACGTGGGCGGACCAGCCAGGAAAGGGAAGACAGAGTAATTAAATGAAGTAAGGTGGGAAGCACGTCGGGGACTGTGGTACGTAGATGTGGAAAGGTTAGAGGCTAGAAGCAGAGCCAGACAACCGCAAAAAATCCAGATCGCGAACAAGTGGGAAAACGTGCGTTAAAGTATTGGCTTACAAGCCAAGACAACTATAACACAGATCCTTTCACTACACGATTTTCCCGCGTCAACGGGGTCTTCTTTCGCACGAAGCGGGTCCAACACAAACGCACAAGCCATGTCATGGTACGTTCCGTGCATTCCTTGGTTGCGTACGTGCGGGTGGGAGCGAAGCGCAGGAGTCGAGGCGCTGCCCGGCTGCGACGACGATCTTCACAGGCCCACCCTGAGCTCACTCTTGGACCCCTTGTCTGCGCTGCTTCAGCTGCAAAGACAAGTGCCTGCGACGGCTATTGGCTGGGGGCTGCAATAGAGATAAGACGCTTGAGGGCCAACAACAGCTCTGCATCCAAACAGATCTGGATCATGGGATGCGTTCATCGGCGAGAGCGGTGTGGCGGGGGTTGGATATGGATGGTCTGCGGATCCGTGTTGCTGCGCGTGTGAGTCTTTGTGTTGGTTTTTGATGGAGGTGTGGTTGTTTCTATTTTTCTAGCTCGAGCTTGTACAAGCGGCTATCCAGAAAACGGCAGACATGCAAGACACCGCCTCTGCGAAGAAGCTTGTTCTTTTTGTGTGGTCGCACGCCCAAAAGAGATACACCATCTTTTGTTTTGATGGCACGTTGCTACAGGCCACGGCGAACATCTCTAGGGTGCGCTTTGGCAAATACGATAGTCGTTGGAGCTAATGTGCTTTTTCGGACCATGCTTATTCCAATTCATGTAGTACTATCCTCTCGCCCTAGATCATATCTACCATCTGCAATTCGCTTGATACTTAACATCTGTCATGATGACAGCCGTCACTCCATCTTCGTCATGCGACTCCCGCGCCTGGGCTCGCTTGCGCTTACCCTTCACAACCCCTCCAACCCGCTCTTGGCCACTCGTGCATCAATCTCAAACGCCGCCCTCCGCGTCAAAGCGGACAGGCTGAGACTGCGCAGGCATGCGTCTTGTATTACCGTAGTTCGTTTCACGTTCGTTTGCCCAGGCCTTGCATAGCACCCCCTGCTTTCGATTGACGATACAAATGGACCCACTTTGCTTGCTTGCGCGTTGCGTGCTGGACGCCGAACGGGCGTTTGTCAAGATCGAGTATCGTGATACAGGCGTGGGATGCGCACGTTGTCTACACTAAAGGCGTGCTTTCTGCATATCTCGTCTCTTCACAAACACCACCCACTCGCCAGCAGAATGCCAGCCTCCCCGGTCCACTACTGGCAAGTATCGCGACTTAGTGCGATAAGCGCTTCCTCGTGATGAGGTCTCGAGGTGTTACTAACATACACCTCTCCAACCAACAGCCCTCAACTCCACAATTCAGCTTTCAAAATCCGGCCTAGATCCCTCTACAAAACTCCCGCATATCGCGCATCATATCCTACCTGCCAGCCAACCACATTGTATACATTATCCTTTGGTCCCCGGCTTGGCCTAACAATGCTGCGATCTGACGTGTGTGCTCTCCACATCTGGTCATCTACTCCACATCAGTCATCCAGTTGCAGCCTCAGATCACTTCGCCTGAGGCATTGCATGCATGCGTTGCGTAAACACGCGTCGCCTTCTCCACAGGGTAAGAGTAAGCCCGTTGGACAATGGAGAACAAAGGCTTGTTTGACGTTAACGTGCGGACGATCCTACAGACAGCGTGAACCGTGTGTTCGAAACGAGCAACGGGCGATGCGCACGTTTCGGGCTCGTCAGGTAAGTTGTACTTGTTTCGAAGTGTCAGGATCACCGCACGATAGGCGAAAACGAAGGCTGGGGAAAAGAAATCCGGTCGGCCAAATACAGATATTACACAAGCATTGTGTAGGTCGCTGTCCGACGTAGATGAGCTGCAGACAGCTCGTCATCGCGATCCGCACATCAGCACTAGGAATTAAAACGTGGGGAAAGCGCGTCGATCCTTTTATGCATTTTCCATCAAGGCATACAGCTATTTACATACGCCAAACTCCATCATGGCTGCTGGCTCGTAGTTTCCATATACTAGGTTTCGTCAATCTTTCTTGTTGACATGACAACATTCACAGTATTAAACAAAAAGGCGTACGAAACGCGCGATAGTCAAAGAGGAGAAGAACCGCCTTTCTAATCGGGCCGGAACACCATACGTCATGCGAACAAGAAAAGTCTGTAAACACCCGCCTGCTAATCGTCCAAACGCCAATATGGAAAAATAACAAGACCCTCATCAGGTTCATGGTCCAAGCTCACTTCTTTTGTTGCGTGTTTGGAGCGGAGGCGACGCCAGCGCCTGGCTCCAGAGTATGGTCGTGGTTGTCACATCGGAGCACTCGTCCACCCTCTTCTTGCGTGCACACTGCACTACCAGTGACCCACTTGTCTTCGAGGATCTCGTCAAGAGTTGCGCGTTTCTTCGGATCGATTTCCAGCATTCGGCCGATGATGTGCCTGCTCTCTCTCGGTAGCAGACGGAGAAGGCGCCACGGGCCTTTGATCACTTGAGGCGGTTGCTGACCAGTCGACGATGTTGAAGCGCGATTGTCGGCCGAAGAATGCTCTGAAGTTTGGTTACGAGATGCAGGCTCTGATTGTGACCCTGACTGACGGCGATCGTCACCAGCGCTGCTCTGGAGGTCAGTGGCCGACTTCGAGGGGCCAGTAATCGATCTCGGTCCATCGTTAGGAGGCGAGACGAAGAGCTTATACGAGTTGTCGGAGACGCGTGGGGCTTTCCACGGGAATCGACGGAGCGTCATACAGCAAAACATGATAGCAAGAGACCAGATGTCGGTCGGTTGCGGATCGTATTTGGAAAGGTCGTACACTTCTGGAGCGAGGTACGGATCTGATCCAACGATACCTGGAGGGATTAGAACAAGCTTCCAAAGACGACATAGTAGACTTACCACTTGCAAGGACAATCTCGTCCTCGAAAGGATACTTGAAGACAGCAGCACTTCCGAAGTCGATAATCTTCATGATTCCGTGCTCGTTGACGACGACATTGTCTAGCTTTAGATCTCGATGTGCCAAGCCCATGCTGTGAAGGTACGTAACTCCGTTGAGGATTTGTAGGGTACAGCAAGTGACCTCTTCGCGGCTCATCTTTCCCGTCATCACTATAGCGAAAAGGTCGAAAGGTGCGTATTCCATCACAACGAAGTAAGCGCCCTTTTCGTTCACCAGATCCATGGTCTCGATGATGTTTCCGTGGTGCAGCGTCGAACCTATACAGAACTCGGCAGTCACCTTCTTGTTGTAGTCTTTTTCAGACTCGTACGAATGCCTGTTCCGGAACTGCTTTACAGCGAATGTGGTGCCGTCGCTACTTCGCTTCATGAGTCGAACAGAGCCACCAGCACCTGAACCCAGCACTTTTCCAAACTTTCCGTACTTGCTCTGGAGGCCGTGGTCGTCGGCGAAAGGTACGCTCATCGCCCCGTTTGTGATGGGTGGTGTCATGGTCCCTGACTTGTTCGACTTGATCTTTTGGCTTTTGATAGACGGCGCAGGCGACTCTTTCCGCTTCTCCTTCTCTTTGTCCTTGTCCTTCTTGTGTCCAATCTTGAAGAAGCGCTTCAGTTCCGACATGGATCCGTGGTTGTGTTTGCCTATTTGTGATTTGCTGTCCTCCACGTCAGAGTGAGCTTTCGTCTTTTTTCCAAATATGCTCGTTCTCTTGCTCTCCTCTTTGTCAGAGTCGGTTCCCCTGGAGCGTGGTAGTTGATATGTGGATGACGCTGCTGAATTACGCCCATCGCGGCCACCGTAAATGTATCGGGCTTCGAGCGAATCCAGATTCCTCGATTGCGCTGCGCGTTTGGAGCGGGCATAGGTATCGTCTCTATCTCCCTGTGGTGTAAATGGCCGGGAGCCAGATGCCGGGGTCGACGTTCCAGGCGTTCGCTCTCCACCGGATCCAGCCGGACTAGCATCCCGGGAGGCCGGGTTTGAGTCACCAGCAGGGCCCATTGTGAAGGCAGGACCGCGTCTTGGGTGCGGCTGTACCACGCCGGACAGATCTGACGAGGGTCGAGGGGATTGTGGTGCGGTTTTGGGAGAGCCAGGAACAGGCAGTGAAGATTGGCTATCGTTTGGGTTTTGCACAGATGAGTCCATGGACGTTGGCGGAGCTTCATGCGGGGGTGAGACCTGGGGTGTCATCATAGCGGGATCACTCGGGCGCTTTCTGTGTCCCTCTGTGTTAGCTCTCTCTTCTCGAGACGACGTGCCTGCTGGTGTCAAGGGTGGAGAGTGCATGGCGGATGCAGGTGACCCCGGAATGGAAGAACGGTGTCCTGAGTGTGCTGAAGCTGTTCGTGAGGCTGGAGAGGGAGAAGGTGCCTTGGGGAGGTTAGCGGAGTGTTGATAGGCCATGGGCTAGTTCATGAGGCTTGCTTACTCGAGAGGGCGGAAGTGAGACAGGTTCGAAGGAGAAGTTTTCCATGCGCTTGGCCTGCATCCGTGACTTTTGGAGCGTGGACGACAGATTACGTAGCTCTTCCTCAGCTTGAGGGCTCAATGGGCCATCGTTGGGTGCCTTGTCGGTGCCCGTGAGCTCCGCGACATCCCTCACGGCCTCTTCTGGTTCAATTTCCTGGGTGACATCGCTGAAGCGGACGGACTGCGCAGGGGGCGTCTCCGTCATGGTGGGTGATGGTTGTTGGGTGTGAGTGTGAGGTGAATGTTCTGTCATAGAGGGTCAGCTCCCCTAGCCCAGGCCATGACGAAAGACGCAGATGTCTAGGTCGGATAGCTCTAGCTTACTTGAGTGGATTCGTGATGCGCGTCGCCCAGAGCTCCGTCACAGCGCCCTTGCAGCTCGGATCTAGGGTCCAGATGGGCACGCGGAAAAGGCGGAAAAGATGACGATAGCAATGCGCGCAGTGGTGATGCCGGAGAGGGAGGAACCAGATGCAATGCTCGAGTCGTGTGCCTGACTACAAAGCATCGAGAATCGTCATCGGAGACTAGAGTAAAGAAGCCCCGCGCTAGTCGGCGATTGCGTGCAACCAATTCGCCCGTAAAACCGCGGATGTGCGGAATCTGGAAGGGGCCTGCTGCTGCTGGGGGATTGGTCCTATGTATATGCGAGAGAAGACAGCAGGTCGGCGTCGGGCGTGAACAGCGACAAGAAATTGATCTTCGGAGGGGTTGACGATACTCCATAGGTGCTACCTCGAAAGGCACAGGGCGCGCGGGTTGCCCAATTCGTTCAACATCGGGAAGCTACGGCTAAGCCTCTCCCATGCACCGCCGCCTCAACTCCCATGTCGGCAGCGTCTTTGGCATCTTCAACGAACACGCCAAAGATCCTCCCCAAGCACCGAGGTCCCTCAGACCCCGACAGCACCATCTCGTGATACCCCCGCAGCATATCAACGCCCACCAAGTGTCCCGACCGTCTGTTCTGACGTCGCCCTTGGACGTCGCTGTACCTACCTGCTCCCGGCCGTGCTCTCGTCACCCCGAAAATTTCAGATCCAGACCTGTTGAACAGAACCTTTCCAGAGTTTTTTCTGCCCTCCTCCAATCAAACCTCGTGACCGCCTTTACCTACGCACCTCTGTTATTTTTGGATAGTGCCCCGACCTGCCCTCAACATGTTCAGCTGGGCCAAGTCAACGTGAGTGCTACCCTCGCCCCCACACGTGCCTGCGCGACCGTGGCGTACACCGTGTAGTCGTAGAGGACGCGTACTTACAAATGTAGACTAGCCGCGGTTGCCGGCACCCAGGAGCCCGAATACGGCCCCGATGCCATCCAGCCCGTGGGCAAGAAGGGTGGTGAGCCCGCCTACACGGAGCTGACCAAGAAGGACCTCAAGTGGGTGACGCTCGACTACACCAACGTCGAGACCCAGACCTTCTACCTCTTCACCGATGCCGGCCACAAGGGCTTCCTGCAGGTCATCTACAACAACGTCGCGTGAGTGCCCTCTGCCTGTCTAGACGGCCACAGTACTTACAGCTTACAGCGGCCTACGAGTGACCGTGCAGTTCAACTGCAAGCTCTTCTACCCCAACAGCGAGAAGCCTTTCCTATGGGCAAGTGACCCCGTTTCAAACTACGGCTTCGACGAGGACCAGCATTCCTTCTACGCCGACGGCGTCTCAATCGAACTCTCCGAAGATGGCAACGCGTACACCATCAAGGCGGCTGTGAACGACAACAGCATGGTCAACGTCAAGTTCACCAGGACTGCTCCCGGCTTCATGGGCGGAAAGGACGGCACAACCAACTACGGCACCGATCCGAAGGCGCCGTGGGGCTTCATGCACCACCACTTCTGGCCGCGATGCAGCGTTGAGGGTACCATCATCACCAAGGAGGGAGAGGTCGACGTCAAGGGTCGCGGCATGTTGAGCCATGCTGTCCA
>Ga0058698_10000682_pt1 | contig 17765 bp, 15 predicted proteins | sample AgamicAsSfe_FD_67288 | JGI IMG/M metagenome (GOLD analysis project Ga0058698, IMG submission 67288) | Agave microbial communities from Guanajuato, Mexico - As.Sf.e | ecosystem: Host-associated > Plants > Phyllosphere > Phylloplane/Leaf | place: Guanajuato, Mexico | collected 2012-05-30
GGGTTGCATCTACCTGCACCTATAGTAAGAGGTACAAGACCCTCCTGGGAAGCAGACAGAAGTGTCATACTTGCATGATCCGCAATTGCAGATCTTATAGGGACCCTGGTGAAGGTTATCAGTAAGCTTTGCTGGAATCGCGTGCGGCCACTGTTTACCTGTGAAGAGTTGCAAACAGCGCCGCAACCCACAGTATCCTGACGAGCCATCATCTTGGCGCTGCGCGGTGTGATAGGTGCGCGTTCCTGCACAGGCGCGGCAGAAAGGTACTCAAGGCCAGCTGCAGCCTCAGGGATCTTGCTCAAAAGTGCGTGTGTGTTGGCGATAAATACGTGATAATCAGCTGGGTTGGTAGTGGCAAAACCCCCATTTGCAGTCGCGTCGACATAAATGCATTCTCCAGTGGTGGAGGAAGAGTACAGGCCTTTCGGGCCAAACTGAGGATACTTGTCCTGCACGCTGGTGCTGTTGAAGGTGTTGTAGGACACGGAAGTGCAAGAGTCGAAACTGCCAGCGGTAACCACCGGAACAGCGAGGAGGGTAGCGAGACCGATAGTAATGGCTTTGGACAGAGTCATGATTGGGTTGGGTTGGGATGAGGTGGTATGGATAAGAAGCAGTGAGAGTCCTTTGAGGAGAAGAGAGTACTGTTGGCTGATTGATTAACGACTGCTAACAACGAGCACGAAGCCCTTCTTATACGTCAACTCGACGACAGCAACCACGAATGATCGTGCCACCGCGTCTTTTCCCCTCATCTTGAGTTGGCGATGTTGGTCAAGCTTCATTGGAAGTTCCAGACGAAGTCAGTCTACTTGATTGCGAAGGATCTGGTTCCCAGTACTACCGTCAAACCCGTGCGTGTAGAAGCAGCGCCGTCGGCGTGAAGCAGCTCATTCATTCGACCGGCCGTATATCGATCTCTTCTTGGCCAACAACAAACTCATATTGCAACTGCATAGTCTTAGATCCTTCTCTTACACAGTACAGCCTCGGGTGAATGTATACAGCTAGATTTGCGATAAATGTCGGGCGTAAATCGGGCGTAAACCCAAGACGGATGTGAGAAATCAAGATCCGATCCGGGTGTATTCAGATCATGGGCCGAACCGCTCACATGCGGAAGTCTGGATCTATATAGGAACGACCTTAACTCCAAGGGGGTAGGCTAGACATACATAGAGCCCGGTCGTAGCTTGGGTCGGGCCGTCAATTCCCGCTCACTACTCCAATGATCGCTTCGAAGGCATAGCCCTTGTTGGTAGCTTACTTGCTCCTTGTATTCCGGTGAGTCTCGTAACGCATGCGCGACATGGTGTTTTTCAGCTTTTCATAGAAAGCATCTATTCCACTCGAGGCGACGTAGAGAGAGGTGCTTTTAGGCAGCATTATGGAATGCGCTGTAGTTCTATTTTCATCAAGCATAATGCCGCAGCTCGTTTTTCCATCTTTGCAACAACCAAGTGGCAAAGACTAGCTCTCATCCTTTATCGCTTTTCGCTTGTGTGTAAGATCGGAGCTTCTGACTGCGATTTGGCGAAGATACACAATGCCTAGGTAAAGATTTGCTGAAATGTGGTGAAGTCGTGTAGAAGAAGTTGTACGACTGTTCTTGGACGCATTAGAGCGTGCCCTTCATCCATACAATCCCCGTCGTTTGGCCTCGTATGTGCTGACTTGCAGGGCGCAGAGCCAAGACCAACTAAAAGCGCAATTGACATGGACGGAACAGGAACGGCAACATGACTTTGCGTAATCCTAGGCTCGTTGTCTAAAATTGCAACAAGTGTCAAGAAGTCACCAGTTCAACGATACTGCATGGTTGCGCCTTATGTCATGTCCGGCTGCCCAGGCAGAGCTACGTCATGAGCATTGTAACCGCCATCGAAGTTGCTCTCGCCTACCGCACTGAACCATGAATGATCAGCCAGACCATCATCTTCTAGCAGTGTTTCGCCTATTATTCCACTGAGACAGGCGACAGGCGAATTCGAGACATTGGGCATAGATCTGGAATTTTGGAAGTGACCCGCATCAGCATCGTAACGTGGTTCATTGCCTGTTCTGATCTGATGACCGTTCGCGGCCGAAGACGGAACGATGTCATCAGGAACGGCTTTCATCAACGCACTGGTAGTTAGATCCAGTGATATCAGCGCCCTCTCGAGGAAGTCGGCTGATTTGCTAGAGAGACGTATGATCCATCTATATTCATCTAGATGGGCTCGATATTTCACTGCTTCTTCTTTATCGGGAGATGTCACCCACAGAAGCGAGATGAAAGAGCCGATGAGTACGAAGTTGTATGTGGATGATGAGTACCAAAAGGATTGGAGATGTTCTGGTCGGAGCGATTGAACGAAGGCGAAAGCAGATGTGAGTCGGCTTTGTGCAGCCTGACGGCATATAGCGCGGATTTCCGGACCGTCTGATGGAGACAATGAGCGAATGATACGTCGATGCAAGGTCATCTCAACGGCGTAATAGCCAAGGTGGAGGTAACCGACGCTAGAGAGCTTCCTCGGAGCTATGTCCTGCATCTTGAGCGCAGACGGCATGTTGGCATACCATTGGCGTAGTGTAAGCTGTAAAGGCTTGGCTGCTTCAAGTAGCGATCTAACGCCTTCCTGGGTACGTGTGGCGAAGTCGCGCTCAGCCTTCAGAGTGTAAAAAGTCGATAGGATCTGTGCCAGAATTTGTGTGAGTTCTACCATGTAACAAAACATAATTCGTCCTTTTTCCACCTCGGTACTTCCGTCTTCGTCATCCTCATCGGCGGCGTTCTCTGGAAAGTCGTCTTCAGTCAGGGGCTGCACATCCCAGTCTGTTGGCGTGACGTGTGAGGGGCGACCGTGTATAAGAGAACCCCATTTGTCCTGCATAAATATGGCCCAGGCCAGACGCTTGCGCAGACCACGCTCCCAATCCGGTATGTGCCAGTTCGTACAGTCGAGTTGGAGACCCATGTCCTGCCCGAGACCGACGAGCTGGCATGTCAGCACCCAACTGTTACCCTCCGGCCGCTGGAGAAGCAATAAGCCTGCCTGTATAGTCGAAAGTTTAGGCCTATGGACAATGTTGCTGAACGACTTCATTGCTAATCCTTCTAGATGCGAAACATTCGGTTTGAGTTGCAATGCCAACTCACTGGAATACGACCACCAGTTCAGAGCCAGGAGATATACTGCTGCCAGAAGCGGGGGCGAGAACTCTCGGTGGGTTCGCTCATACTTCTCTAAGAACACTTTCTTGTGCAAGATTGGGAAGCTGGGATGTACGATTCTAAAGAAGAGACGTATCAACGCGGAGCCATGTGGTGCTACGGCCATCTCGATAGCGTCAAGATCTGGAATGTCACTGTGACTGTTGAGCGTGCCGGCATCAGGTGATAAGACGAATATTGTTGGGTCGGTATCATCAACTTTTCTTAATATTGGATGGCCAACCAAAGAATCAACGCCAGCAATCGATTGAAGTGGCTCGAGTGCCAACAATAGACGTTCGTACTCGGAAGTAGAACCGACAAAGCGACTGTGCCTGTTAGTCTGCAGGCCGAGCGTTTTCTTTAGGAGCGAAGGCCCGCGTAGATTTGCATAGTCATCGATTGGCGGATCCTGTCGGATCCTGGCTGCAGTCTCTTGAGGAGATGTAGAGGCCGCATTGCTAATTCCATAATCGTTTGCAAGAGGTAGCTGGCCGCGAATAGTCCCAATAGGCTCAGAACCCTCGTTGATAGCGACAGCGCGCCGTTTCCGCGGTTGCGGATTTTCGTTGAAGGTGCATTCCTGATCATGGAACTGACAAAGAACACATGGTGGCCCGCTTTCTGATATTTCGCACCGTGACTTTCGTCGACGGCACGGATCACACGGGCGGCGCGATTTGGACTTGGTAGTCTGGGCGTTGGTTACACGTGGGAAGTGGTTGGGCGGCGAGTTCTCAACAGGCATGAAGTTCATGCTTGCATCTCAGCATGCAGTGTTCATCCGTCTCGACAACAGACGGACGACGCCAAGTCGTTGTTATTGGAGTCGCGGTCCTGGAGACGCGTCCGCGTGACTACTTCGTAAAGTGGCTGGCCAGGGTGTTCTCTCCATGGATCCAATGCATCACACTGCGGCCCTGGCTTGATGCATGTTGGACGTAGCTGCTAGCTCCACTGGGAAGTCACCTATGATGTGGATGTGATGGGCGCTGAGGTACCAGCAGGGAGGGTGAAGAGTCAAGCTGAACAAGAGGCAGCCGAGGTCTAGCGCGAGAGAGCACTGACCAAGCGGAAATTAATCAGCGGCATCACTAAGAGAACACCAGATCTTCGCTACTCATCCACAACGTCATACACGGAAAGGCAGAAGCAGATATGAATTGGTCTTGATTGAAACTTCTAACACGACATTACTTAAGCCATATCAGCTACTCCCTTTTCCTTGGACACAATTGTCTCCTCATTCAATGGTTCTTCACCTTCCAGGATTGGCGCAATCGCCTCTTTTTGCGGCGGATACACCGCACTTTCTACCAACGACCCTGTTGCTGGCGAAATATACACGCAGATTATGTAGTGCGTTACTAGCGAAAGGTAAAACCCAAAGATCCACGCGAATGTGTATACTTTCCATGCGCCACCGATATCTAGAGTATTGTCGATACTCTTCGCAAAGCCAGGGAGAAGGGGAGCAAATCCCACAACGAATGACACATATGCTCTCCAGTTCCAACCGCGGTTGTACCAATAAATGCCACGATCGGTATATAGCTGATCCACATCGAGCTTGCCCTTCTTCACGAGGTAATAGTCGCTGACCATGGTACCTGCGAGAGGACCCATGAGACATGAGTAGCCACTCAGGAATGAGAGCAAGCCAGACGCATTCTTAATGATATTCCATGGAGTGGATACAATGCAAAAGACAGAGATGATGATGGTAGCCCGGAAGATGTTGATGTATTTTGGTAGCATACCAGCAACATCGTTTGCGAACGGATACGTATCTGCTGCGATTTGGTTTCCGATGGTGGCAAGGAGGAAGCTGGCAGATACAAAGAATTTCGCAGCTCTGGAGTCGAACTTGGCGATGACGTCTGGCATATACCACTCAAAGTCGCCCCATATATAAGAATGAGCATCGGTGACAAAGATGGGTGTCAGCGCTCCTAATGTTCCAATGATGGGTAAGGCGAGGAACTGGTGGTAACCCGCGAGTTGATTCTTGGAGAACCTGCCGAAGTCTGGCATGTTGACGGCTAGGGACGAGAAGAGTCCAACGACGGCATTGAGTCCAGTAAGGACTGAGTAGGTCGTGTTCATGTAAGTTGAGGTAATCTCCACTTTTCCCTTGATGAGCGGACCACCACTGGGTATGAAGTCAGCGCTATCTAAAGGTGCATTATGCTCAGAAGCACTCACCCCTTGGTCACAATCACGGCCCAAAGGAACAATGCGAAGAACGTTGGCGGCACGACGATGCCCTTGATCCAAAAGAGAACGCGCAACTTCGAGATCGGCATAAGGGCGAGCGCGGTCTGGAGAAACCAGTATAAGAACAAGCAAAGCAAGCCAGCCGCTACGAGACTGTCAGCAACACGCATGGATATATAGAGATGGATGAGGCATACAGTCTATACCAGCGCTCTCGGGCAAATGATTCGGAAAAGTGATAAAGCTTGGCCAAATCGCCTCAAGGCAACGTTGCAGGAAGTTGCTTGCCTGCACTGTGAGAATAGCAGCCCACATCATCGCAACGAAGGCTCGAATGCAGATCGCTGGAAACGAGCCATACATACCAAAGACACTTCGGATGACAACGGGGAATGATACAGCGTACGTGGCGCCCATCTTCCCAGTGAGCGTTATGACCACACTGCAGATGGCGAACCCGAAGAAGACGATGGGTATCGTTTCTCTAGCCGTGAAACCCAGCGCCATGACACTGCTGACGGTGGACGCCAAAGGAGGGGCGAGCATATCCGAGCACCAGTACGCCCAGTAGTCAAGCCCACCCCAGGTACGCTGTTGAGGAGGAACCGGATCAAGATCTATTGTTGACCTGAGGATTAGCCTGGCTCCGATACGTACACGTGCCATCAACTACATACCTTTGTTTGACCAGCGCGACCCATATTTACCGCTCTCGAAGGGTACCCTCAGATGAAGATGAGGTGCAAGCCTTGCTTTAAGCACAGACATGGTCAGAAGCAACACAATACAATGAACGCACTGGATTTCATTTGAACAGTGCTACATTCGGCCTTTATGAAGCTTCACAGTCTCGATTGCTGAATCGCGACAACTACATGGCCGTACCATGATCGCCCCCAGCTTGATAACCATATCAGTTCCTATCTCGGAGGTATTCGCCGTTGGCGCGGCGGGGTGAACGCGGAGACGGGAAAGGTTTGGCATAACTATCAAGGAGGGCAGTACTCCAATCTTGATATGTAGACAGGCATCAATAAGTGTCAGCCGCTGGGCAGAGCGGAGGCTTCTTATCGGTGAGGCACGCTAGGCTGTTTTTTGCTAGTGCCCTTTCGATAGCCGTCGCCCAAACTCGGGCCGTAGGCTCGTTGCATATTCCGTTATTCCGTTCGCGGCCAGTCTTGGATTCCCCACGTTCATCTGATGAGTTCGATATCGGACGCCTGTATGGAGTGCCGGCCTTCTCTCCTAGGTTTCTGTATATCTCTCTTTCCTACTTGAGCTCGAAGAGATCTGGCAAGTTTAGCATACGCACAGCCTTTCAACCATCGCGTCTTTGTAGCCTTACGCTATTGCGAACGACGGCAAACATGCCTCCCAATACCACGATGCTCTCCTTTGACGCGAAGCCATACGCGTTTTCCTTCCCTTTGGAACATACTGCGTTGCTCATAATCGACATGCAGCGCGATTTCCTGCTCACCAAAGGTTTCGGCGAAATCCAAGGAGGAAACCTAGAAGCCGTTCAAGCTTCGATTGCTCCAACTAAGAAATTGTTGGAAGCGTGCCGGAGCGCCGGCCTGACTGTATTCCACACTCGCGAAGGCCATAAACCAGACCTCTCCGACTGCCCATCATCAAAGTTGATCAGACAAGAAGCCGCACCAGGCAACACCCAACACAAACTAGTCATAGGTGACAAGGGAGAGCTTGGTCGCCTACTTACCCGTGGAGAATACGGACATGATATTATCGAAGAGCTGAAGCCGTTGCCTGGAGAGGTTATCATCGATAAACCAGGCAAAGGCTCGTTCTGGAATACAACCATTTTGCATCAACTCAAGGCGAGAGCCATCACACATCTCATCGTCTCTGGCGTCACTACGGAATGCTGCTTTGCTACTACCATTCGGGAAGCAAACGATCGGGGCTTCGAATGCTGTGGTATTGAAGAGGCCACCAGTGGATACAATGACGCTTGCTTCAAGAAGTCGACTTTGGATATGATACATTGGTCGCAAGGCCTGTTCGGATACATTGGTAGCTTGGATCCTTTACTAGACGCCCTCGCACCAGTATCAAGCAAGAGCGTCGAAGCCGATTCAACGCCTCCTCAAACACCGCCGATACTCGACGGCGATCTCACAATACCCGCTCTTCAGCGAGCGTATAAGAACGGTCTTTCGCCCCTAACAGTCGTTGACGCGGTCTACGACAAGATCGAAGCGTACAAGAAGATAGATCCGGCAGTATGGATACACCTGCCGCCACGCGTAGTGACTCTAGACGCCGCAAGACAGTTGATGTCGACTTTTCCTGATCGAAACGCTCTTCCACCTCTATTTGGCGTTCCGTTCAGCGTCAAAGACAGTATCGATATCGCCGGTCTTCCTACCACAACTGCATGTCCGCCACTTGCTCATGTACCTTCATCGTCTGCTCCTGTGTACGAGAAGGTCATCGCCGCAGGTGCTTTGTTTATCGGAAAGGCCAACTTAGATCAACTCGCTACCGGACTTGTAGGCTGTCGCAGTCCATACGGTATCACTCATTCAGTCTACCACGAAGACTACATCAGCGGCGGTTCAAGCAGCGGCAGCACAGTATCAGTAGGAGCTAACCTCGTCTCATTCTCCCTAGCAACGGATACAGCCGGTTCAGGCAGAGTACCTGCTGGCTTCAACGGCATCGTCGGATACAAGCCCACACGAGGAACAATCTCCTTCCGAGGCATCACACCGGCATGTCTGTCACTAGACTGCATCGCACTCTCCACCAAAACCATATCCGACGCGCGAACTCTCTGGCAAATCCTCGAAGGCCACGACCCACTCGACCCCTACGCGAAACCCGAGATAACATTCGAACGCCACGTAAACAGTATCGGACCCCAATCGCGCACATTCAAATTCGGCATCCCACCACCCGAAGCACTCGCCATCTGCTCAACACCAGCCCGGCGCATGTTCAATGAGACGGTATCGAAACTACAAGCAATCGGCGGCGTCCTCACACCAATCGACTGGTCTCCCTTCCAAAAGGCGGGCCAACTCCTCTACGACGGCACTTTCGTTTCCGAACGCCTAGCCTCTCTCCCAGATGACTTCCTCAAGAAGAACCGCTCAGCACTACATCCTGTAACCGCCCAGCTCATGGACGCTGTTGTTGCGCGGAAGAGCTCGGCCGTAGATGTATACCGCGACCTACAAGCGCAAGCTCTCTATACCCGCCAAGCAGAGAAGGTTTTCGCATACTCCGCTTCTGGCGTTGATGTAGTGGTTGTACCAACGACGCCTACGCACTGGAAGATAGACGAGGTGCTGGCGGATCCGATCAAGAAGAATAGTATCTTGGGCGAGTTCACGCATTGTGGGAATGTGCTGGATTTGTGTGGTGTGGCTGTTCCGGCGGGGACATATCCTGTTAAGGAACTGAGTGGGAAGGAGGACGATGGTGGTGTGTTGCCATTCAGCGTAACATTTTTGAGTGGCTCGAGACTTGATGCTGAGATGCTGGAGATTGCTAGAAGGTTCGAGGAGGGTATGAGTGTTTGAGACGGCTATCTGCTTGTTCATCCAGGACTTACGGTTGTGCGTATGAGATATCGACATCGTATCTGATGGGATGTCTCAAGACATTCGAGGATGAACTCAAAACATCTTGAGACGTCTAGAGATATCCATTGCAATGTATCACCCATGGTCACTTGTTTGTCGACCCAGTGTCTTTGAGCTTCGTTTGCTAGACCATACATACTTAGGTAGCCCTTACAGTCCTCCACAGGAAGAAGTAATTAAGCCCATCATCCAACGTCAGTGCCCAGCCTACCCAGGCGTGTAATCACAGCTATAACTCCCACTGCTAAACTAGAAACATGGATCAGAATACTGACCGTCGCGACTCAGCTGTGGTGGCCGACGATCCAAATCAGCACCTGGTCTTCCATCAGCGCAACTCTATATCTGAATCATACAGCTCAGATGGTTCCGAAATCTCCCACTCTCCTTCACTCCCATCCCTAAAGCGCCCCTACCCTCTCTCTCAAAGCGCTGGCTTCTCAGATATCTTACGCGCCGATAAGTTCATACCAACTCAACGTGCGTATAACAAAAATAGAGACCAACGCAAATACAAACCAATTGAACAGCCAGAGAAGGAGAAAGGAACTAAGGCTGTCAACTCCAGGATGGGAGCCACTAAAGAGAACAAAGCGCCAAAGTGCAGGTATGGTCACCGGAAACTTGATCAGAAGGGAGACGATATAGAGAACAAGGTATGTTGGTTTCACGGGGGTAAGCTAGGTGGGGATAAGAAGGACGCGCCGTGTCAAACGAGGTAGAGAACAATTTCAGTAGCACATGCCCATACATACACATAGAACGTAAAATTCAATCGTGACAATCTGATAATTGTACCCATGATAAAAATGACTATGAACAAGAAGACCCAAATCAAAACGCAGATCATGCCGCTATGCCAAAACTCAATATTAATGAGGAAAAAAAAAGAAGAAACAAGCAAACAACGTATCTCGTATACATTCATCTCAACCTAGCCATATCCATCCACTCTACAACGACAACGCAACAGCAGCGAAAAGCGCAACCACGAAGCCAATCGTAGCCCCACTGTTCAACTTGCCACCCGCACTATCGCCATGAATTCCCAAAATCTCTGCCTGCCTCGAGAAAGTAACATTCTGCTGAATCGTCTCATTCAAGCACTGTCCGTTAACGATATCCAGTCCAGCCAAATCGTTTGGCTCACGGAAGAACATGTAGCTCCTGTTGTTCAGGCCCTTGAAGCCCTCGGTGTTGTACGGGAACCACATGGTGTCGTCGGTGGCAGAGGTATTGCGGAGGAAGATACACTGGACTTGGTTCGGGAAGTCGTGAGCGAGCTGGGGGTAGTCCTTCATGACGTCGCTGTTTGAAGTGTCGGCCACGAGGACGAATTTGCGCTGAGGGAAGGTGGCAAAGACTTTCTGGAGGAGGAACATGCGGATAGAGAGGGTAGCGGATACGTCTGAGAAGTTGAGCGGGCGCGTGTCGAAAGAGCCACCGGGGTAGGTCTTGTAGATGAAGTCCATGTAGAGACGGGTGGCTTGCTCGGGGGTGGTGGTCAGGTAGTGGAAGTGCGTGTTGTTGGGGAGGGTCTGCGACCAGTTCGCGTAGATCTCGGGCATGTTCATCCAGGGGGTGAAGGGACGGGCAAAGGAGTTTAGAAGGCCTTCCTTGGGGTCGTAGATCTTGGTTACACGCAGGATGTCGTCAATGTCGGAGATGAAGGTGATACCCTCGGATGGCACGAGGAAGGCAGTGGCATTGCCGCTCATGGTGCCGTTAGTGTAGACGTTCAGGCGCTGGACGTTGTTGGTCTCGTTGCCGGGGAGGAGGCCGTTGGACTGGATCGGTACGAAGACGTCAAAGTCGCCCTCTACGGTTGTCTCGTAGGGGAGGGTGAGGTTCTGGACGCCGCCAGGTGCCTCGACAGAGTTGCCGCCTCCGGGCTCACCATCACCACCCTGCATGGGCGCGGGCTCGAGCGACATGGAGACATTCTCACCGCCTTGCTGGACGACGAAGATGGATCGCGTGAGGTTGCGTGCCTGAGCCTTCTGGTTGTCAGGCAGCTGGTCAACACTGGTGTCGATCAGGAAGACGTTGGCCAAGTCGTCGACCTTGCTCTGCGAGATGTCCGGGAACTTGTAGACATTGCCGTGGAAGCGAACGTTCCAGCCCTGGTCGGTCCAGTTGGCATAGGGAGGAATGTTGAGAACTTCGGTGGGCTTCGCAGCCAAATCGTCGTCGTTAATGCCGAGACTTGAGAGGACTTGGCTGCCGGTAGGCAGGTCCTCGAACCAGCCGGGGATGCCTAGTGACGAAGTGTCAGCACAAGCCTTACTAGCGCAAGGCTTGCTTTGGATGCATTTGCTTACCCTCTGTGAAGAAGCTGGGCAGGTCTGTTCCCAGAACGCTGCCTATCGAGTTTGCATAGTTCTCTACGCCACTCTTGATGTCGTCGATGATATCCCTCTTCTGCACATAGCTGTGTCGCCCATCGAACCGGATGGCCGCGGGAGTCACAACGGGCGCCCGAACTTCGACCTTGGCGGGAACAGCTGTCGGCTCGGGCACGGCGACTGCACCAGCGAGACCAAGTGTCGCGCTGAGTAGCAGAGCTCGCTGAGATGCGCGTTGATGCACCATCTTGTTGGTGTTGTTGTGATGACAAGGATTGAGGTCTAAAGGGGCCCTCGCGTGCAAGTCGCGTGTAGGGAAATTACAAGTCGAAGCGACAGACTGAAAGGGAAGAGTGGAAGGAGATGCACAAGGAAAAGAGGAGAAGGCGGCGGAGAAACCTTGGAAGATGGCGATGTGCAAACCGCGCTTGTCGTGTTTCGTCTCGGACTAACAGCAGGTTTACAGCGAAATTGATGGTGTTGGTTGCTGCAGGTACAGCTAGCATGATGTCATTGTGGCTGTTGGTGCATGGGGCTGTGCTTAGGGGCTGCGCTAGCGCAGTTGATCGCCTCCCGGGATCGATCCACTGCGATTCCACCCCATAACTCAAACACTCCTTCGGAACTCGGCAGACGGATGAATGGAGAGACGTATCTGCAGGCATGAGAAGCTGATAATTGTTCCTTATGTCATTGGTAGGAAATATGTTGCCAGTGGAAGATACGATACCTACGGACCTATTCGCAACCTACCAACGCCAACCCGAGGCTTCAACGGCGTCATCTTCTGTAGCGATTTTCCCATGTCCTGATATCCCCCCCTCAGCGGCCAACACATACCCGGAGGGCCTAAATCACCCAAGCCACAACGTCTCCGTGAATCGTCCCATGCTTCGCGTAGTATGCCGTGCACCTCGTCGTCAGGCGCCATAGAGTCGAACATATGGCAGAATGCCCTCATACTGTCTTCGAACGGCTCTTTGTTATTAGATGAATACCGGTACGGCGGATTCTCCCAAAATCCGGGGATGGTAGATGCCCAGGATGTGCCAGACGGCGATCGCACTTCTTCGCCGTACCATCCTATCATGTCCAAAGAGTACCAAGGTATTGTGAAGTTGCCTGCTGGGTTGAGGCTATCCATAGGTTTGGTGATGGTTGCGAGGATTTTCTCTTCGTCCTTTCGATCTATCCTCGTCTTTTCATTGTCTAGGAAGCGCTTGTGGACCTTGCGGACGAGGCTGGACAGAGAGAGGAGATTTGCGCGCTCAACGTCGCAAAGGATTGTGTTTGTGCCGGTTGGCATAGAAATGTCGTAGAGAGCTGCGTTCAGCTCGTCGAATTTGGCGCCAAGAGTAATCGCAACAATCTCGATAAGGAAGCGACGCAACTGCTCTATCTTGCATTCTGGTGGCTGGGCTTGCGATGGAGCGTGGAACTTGGTTTCATTTTCGGCGATTTTGGTGTACTCTGGTGGAGGACTGGAAGATAAATCATGCTGTTTTATTGGCGACGAGGTGTTTGGAGGAGGAAGACGAGATACTTGGAAACGACCTAGACGGCCTAGATTGAAGGTTGGCATGATTGCAGTATTCCAGTACAGCTGAAAAGATTTCGAGAAACCAGGAGATATATGGAGATTAAGAGAATGTGAGGAAGATTTTGTACATCTAATAAGAGTGCACTAGTGAAACCAGGGTTTACGGTCGCTTGGGTCAGCAAAGAGGGGCTTTGTACCAAGGTAAAGGACATGCACGGGTTCAATCAAATAAAAGTAAGCGAGAAGTGACTGGCTGAGAATCTTGTTGGTCTTTTCTAAATGGTACAAGCTACCTATACTATCTATACTATCTATGCTAACTATTCTATCTAGTGATTACATACATGATCCAGAGATGAGCACCGATCTCGTACCAGGGTTTTTGGAATGAAGTCTTGGTTTCTGATGCGTTGACCAGAGGAATTGTGAAGGCTTTGCAACGACTGTGTGCCAGACAGCAGCCAGCAGCGTCAACACCGGAAGCATTTGGATATCAAGGCGCGATACCGACTGTTGGTATGGATGGTGCGACTTGCATGCGAGCCAGTGAAACAGCTAGAGGTTGTTGTGGCTGTGGTACAAAAGCGCTGGGAGTGTTGGTTGTACGAACAGTTTGAGTTGCGGGTGAGCCATTGGAAGAGCGCTGTGGCTGTGGTTGCGGTGGTCGCGGGAGTGAGGTAGTGAAGGCTTTGACCAGGTATGAAGCTACATTGCATTCTTCCACAGCTGATTTGATGTGCTTCCGGTGCTGGTACAGATTTGGAAGCCTGCTATTTCGAGACGACATGGTCGCTGAGAGACGTTGAGTGTTCAAACACGGGCCACGGCTGAAGACGACAACGCCTGTGAGGAGGAGCTTTCCCGGAACGTTTGTAGCCTCGGGAGTTGACATAGTGGATGGTGAAGGCCGAGAAAGGTGGTTCAGCTGCTGCTGAAGGGTACAACAGCTTCGCGGATAGGCCTGCTGATTGCGTATTCTGAATGTCTCCGCCAAACCGGAAGAAGTGAGGTACGAGCTGCGACGAGCTTCGCTCTTGGATGTATTGTAGATGGTGAGTAAGAATAGCCCCCGTTTGCACCACTCCCTTTCATCCTTGGGAGTGGCCCCAGGCCTAACCGCGGGGAGGTGGGGGACAAGGCCCATAAGAATGACAATAGTAAGAGATGTAAGGGATACAGAAAGAAGATGTTACATGTTATGAAAGGGAAATAGTAAAAGATATAAGGGATACAAAAGAAAAGTGATACATAGGATGAAGGGAAAATATACTTAGGACGGATTGCGCTTTCGGAGGGTCGATGGGCCAGCGGCGCCAAGCCCGGATGCCGAGACGAAGCCCATGGCTTTCGCCTCTTCCAACTCTTTTTGAAGGTCAGAGACCTTCTTCTCCTCAAGGGCGATCCGCGACATCAGCCCCTTCTTCTCCTCGGCCCGCAGCACCACCTCCTCCCCCAACTTCCTCTCCGCCGTCTTCAACCTCTTCCCCTCCGCAGTCTTTGCCAACTTGACGTTGGCCGCCTCGAGGTCTTTCATGAAGGCCTTTCTCTTGGCCTTCTCCCAAGGCCAACTCAGGCCGAACCACCAGCCCAAGACAGCTGTGCCTAAAAAGCACAGGCACAAGAAAATGCCACTACTGACAAGATTGATTCCTATAGTGGCCCATAGGCCCGAACCGCAGTTGCAATTGGGAGCGGACATCTTAAATTGGAACTAGCTATAACAACATTGTACAAATTAGCATTTTGAAGCAGCATCAACGTTTTGATGTAGTGTATCTTGCTTGATAGGGCATGGGTAGTGAAGGGAGAGAAACGTTGACATACCTTTGTTCCGTCGCCTTTAGCTGAAGAAAAGAAGAGAGAACACCACGGGCAGAAATCAATATATCACATCTCTAGAGTTGGCAGCCACTGCTGAGCAGCTGCTTCGTTACTTACTTGCAATTGAGTGACTACGACAACAAGCAGTAAGGCCTTCTACTCGCATGTTCAACGTGGAAGTAGTTGCCCTGCATACCTATTAGACCTTCGATTGTTTCCGTAGCTGTCATAGTAGTTGCCCTACCTATCTATTATACCTTCGATTGTTCCTGTAGCTGTCCTGGTAGTTGCCTCACTATTGTTTATCACTGACACATGCACTCCCACACTGACAAGTACATTCCGCAAGCAAGCAGGACAGGCTGCGACAATAAGCCACAAAGAGAACTATCAACATCACCAATGTAGATGTAGTTACCCTGCACGTCTATCAGATCCACGAATGCTCTCGTGGATATCTTAGTAGTTGCCATGCCAGCGTCTACGTCTACCTACCGACGGCTAATGCGAATGCGATGTGAACTTGCGTAATTAATCATCTACGAGTACCATCTATGTCTATCCCCCAATCAAAGGCCTAAAGAACTCCACAAATCGAAACAAGCTTACAAAAGCGTATCACCAAGCGCGCAACGAACAATCGAAACACCCGCGCGGACCGTGTCTCCAGCACCCTCAGCGTCAAGACTGGGGTTGACCTCGACGAGATCCAACGCGATGAGCTGACCAGTCTCGGCAACACACTCGGCGATGAAGTCACCCTCGCGGAGAGTCAGACCGCCGCGGACAGGAGTACCGGTGCTAGGCGCCCACATGGGGTCGAGAGCGTCGACGTCAAACGAGAGATGAATGGGCGTGTCGCTACCAATCCAACCCAACGCCATATCCATGACTTTGCCGATACCGTGCCTATCGATGTCGTGCATGGAAAAGGCCTTGATGCCATGGTCCCTCAGAATCTTCTTCTCTCCCCGATCAATATCCCGAAGACCTGCAAGGTGTCAGTCTCCCATCTCACATGAACTCCATACCAGGGACGAGGAACTCACCAATGTAAACCAGTTTCTTCGTGCTCAGCCTGTGCTCCTCCTTAATCCAGCCAAACACATCTTCCCGCTCCTCCGTCGCCAGTCCTGTCAAGAACGACACGGGCATACCATGAATGTTGCCTGAATCGCTCGTCTCAGGCGTGTTAATATCGGCATGTGCGTCGACCCAAATAACCGCAATATCCTTGCCCAGTCTCTCCCTCACAGCCTTGGCGGTACCAGAAACGGTGCCAATGGCAATCGAGTGGTCACCACCGAGCGTCAGCACCAATTTTCCTGACGAGGCGTGAGCATAGACTTGATCGCTGACTTGCTTTGTGACTGCCGAGGCGAACTTTGGTCGCTTCATGCCGCGGTAGTCTGGGTCGTCTGAGGGCTGCAGCTCCGTGTAGTTGTGCACTTGACCGTCGTAGGTGACTTTGAATTCCAGGTCTTCTTCCAGTTGCTTGATGAGGCCGTTTTCAATGAGGGCCATGGGGGCGGCGTCGACGCCGGCTTTGGGCTGGTGGGATGCATTGTTGGTTGTTTGGTCTAGATAAGATGGGTGCGGTGGGAAGGCTGGCTTACCTGGCCGCCGCTGAAGCCGACCGCGACGATGCCTAGGTCATGCCTGTTTGGCAGGAACTTGGGCTGTATTGTGGGTGCGGAAGTCATTGTGCTGTAAATGGCGTTAGTATTATTATTCGCAAGCGGGTTTGTTGCACGAGGTGGTGCAGAGAAAGGGCTTTGTTTGTGCGTCGTTGGTCGCAGAAGTGCGACTTCCAGATAACCAACCACCACATGGTGAACCACGTCATAAAAAGCAACTGCTGTCATCTCTTACCTTTTGTGATTAACCTCTATAGCGATTATCAAAGTAACAAGCTTAGCTAGCAGTGCAGAAAAGGTGCTTATATCGCAATGCGTACAATATACACGCTCAACTCAATTCGGTCTGGTATCGAATCGAGGAAAAATTATGGAAATACAAAACTACAGAATGGGTGCAGGCGGTCTGGCTTTTATCTCTGGAGCGCGCAAGCTCTTAGGTAATTGTGTGTCGCTGAATTTTCGTTCCATCGTGTACACCTGTACTTAAGGGAAACATCGATGAGGCTCTCGTCAAATTTATCACTTAGGGGAAGTAGTCTTTATCTTAGGGGACTGGTACCGTAAGAAAGCCCCCACTACCGCAACTTGCCGCCATGTCGCTTTAGGTAGGTCGGACGGGGTCATCGGTAGCAACGTGGCATTTTCGGATTCCCTAGAACTGGAGAAATGTTTCTGTGTCTGGAGACTGTGAGTAGGTATGCAGTGTGTGTTCTGTTCTCGCAGGCATTACAGTTGGCAGGTGTTTGGACAAGCCACTCGGGGGCGCGATTGGTCGGCTGCAATCGGCTTTGGGCAGCACGTTCAGCCGCGTCACCTACCTAGACGCGAAGCCAGCTGACCATTCTTACACACCTGTCATCGCAGTCACATGCGCTCCATCTCGTCTTAATCCCGACGCCGTCCATGTCCGTTCCCGCGATCCGTTTCGCGGCTAAAAAGTCCGCGAGGGACTGCACAGGCACTGTCCAATTGCTGTGTCATGTCAAGCCTGGGGTCAGTGCAGAGCGCGAGGGCATCGCAGCGGTATCGGATGAGCGTATCGACATATGCGTTGCGGCTCAACCAAAAGACGGCGAGGCAAACAAGGCTGTGAGGGAAGTTGTTGCTCATGCGCTTCGGGTCGCAAAATCCGACGTTGAAGTCGTAAAGGGGATGAAGAGCAGGGACAAGACCGTGGCTGTTCAGGTGGGCGTCAAAGGCACGGCTGAGCAAGAAGTCAATCGCATCAGAGCGGTGTTGGAGAGCACGATATGAGCAAACGACGAGTTTACCAAAGCATTACTATTATATTAAAGTCATTAAGGAGCGTCGTATATACACCATAAACATATCCGTCCATCGCATGATTGTTCATTATCCCATCCCATTACATCAAATAGACATTAC
>Ga0058698_10000683_pt1 | contig 17727 bp, 17 predicted proteins | sample AgamicAsSfe_FD_67288 | JGI IMG/M metagenome (GOLD analysis project Ga0058698, IMG submission 67288) | Agave microbial communities from Guanajuato, Mexico - As.Sf.e | ecosystem: Host-associated > Plants > Phyllosphere > Phylloplane/Leaf | place: Guanajuato, Mexico | collected 2012-05-30
TTGGCCATAATCTAGGTGAATGGGGTTTTGCTGATAGTGAGTATAGTTGGGCATGGCATTGTATGCGTGGCTATTGTAGGCGTTACTGTGAGGGTGACTCCAGTTATGACTGGGATGATGTAAGAAGCGAGGATCCCGCATAGCAGCAGGGCGATAGGGAATGTAAGTGCCGTCGTGCCAATAGGGTCCGAACGGCCCTTGGTCATTAGAAACAGTTGGATTCAGCGGCGTCTGAAAGGGTGGGCCCATGGGTCCGCAGAAGGGATGGCCGTACATTTGATAGGGTAGAAGAGGTTGCAATGGAGGAATTTGGTTGAGCATAGAATCAATCTGGGGTAGATGCTGGCCCGGGAGCCCTGTACCGGTCTCGAAGTAGCGACTGGGACTCCATTCTGACGTGTCCTGTGGGTTATGTCCTAGGCCACTGTTGATACCCGGTGAGCGCAGAGGAAGGTCCTGCTTGACACCGTACGGTAACTTTGATTCAGCTGTCACGGGAAGAAGGATGTGTTTGGTTGCATGTGGCTCTCCGTTCTTCTCAACAGATGTGCCATCATACGCAGCTGCCAAGATTCCGTTAGGCGTCTTACGGCGAAGCATGTGCTCTGCAGGTTTAGGTGTGCGGCCAGCTTCGGAAGGCTGCGAGCCATATGAGTTATGTCTCGATAGCGGATGGGCGTACTGCTGCGGTCTTGCGTGCTGGGCAAGGCTATGACCCTCGAGGTTGGTGGCATTGCGAAGGAACGAGGGGTGAGATGGGGCAGGTGCGATGTTGTTGTAGGCCACGGTCGAGGGAAGCTGCGACGGCGGTTGCGGGGGGTACTGCCGAACCATAGTCATGGTGGGGGAGCCGCTAGAGGGACTCTGGGGCGATGACAGTGTATCAGAGAGATTGTGGGTGTAATGTTCAGAGGTGGTAGGGTAGGATTGGTCTACGACACAGCCTCACCAGGAGCGACTGGTGCCGATGCCTTCGCGAAATCGTCGCCCGTCTGCTACGACTGACATGTCTTTTGGGGCGTGACTAAGACTCCTCAGCACCGGGCGTCCCCGTACTGGCACGTCACCAGCAGAGACCCCGGCGGTAGTTGGAGATACGGTGGTCGCAGATGCTGTCCGCTCGTGTAAAGGCTTCGCGGAGCAGCAAAGGGGCGTCTGTGTACGGCGTCGGCAATGGCGGGTGTTTTACGGGGTTGGATAGGTGAGGAGTGTGGCGGTCGCCTCAGGCGTCAGTCAGCGTGTGATGGATGAGGATATGCGAGGACAGCAGTGTCCGGTGTCTATGTAAGGGCGGGTCCCTAGACGTGTCTGTCTGGAATGTACCCACTCGCATGCACCAGAGCCGCCTGTCTGGCTGCGCACTCACTGGCGGCTGCTTTGCGCGATCGTAGGTCGTATGTAGGACGCGGTTTGGGCGTCGTGTCGCGGAACGGGAGTCGTCTGCGCGGAGGGCGCACAGCAGCGGGTTTCGAGCACAGGATAAGCGTGGTACGGGCTGCGACCTGGGGCGCAGCAGCGGTCCGTCACGTCGTTTCTGTCTGGCTGCGTGTCTGCAGCTATCCAGCGCCCGAGTCGGAGGGCGAGAATGTCAGCGCTCAGCACAGGCGGCGATGCCTGCTTTTTCACACTGTCGGCGGATAGGCGGGCGCGAGAGATGACGAGGTGTGGTGCGGCGGAGACCAAGCAGCGGCAGGCCTATCCACTTCCGTATGCACTCAGTCGTTCGAGTGGTGGCTTGGAGCGATCCCTGCCGCAGCACGACAGGCGTCTGGGGGTTTCCGGTGATGATCGATGATCGAGCTTGACGGCCGGGCCTCACGATATGTGTCTCCGGACAGATGTCTAGATGGCGCGCAATATACCGATCTCTCCCACACCGACTCGTTGAAAAGAAAAGTCGGTCCTGATGCTCTCCGCACTGCGCGTCCACAACTCCACTTGGGCGGGCTGCAGAGCCATCAAGCCGCGAGAGACGGCGGCTTGCAAGGGCCCTAGTCCATTCCAACGTTCACGGCGATCTCCAACGCCAATCAGCCCTCTAATCGACCAGCGCGTCCATCAATGCAGGTGCCGCAATATCCACCACCATGCATCAATGACCCAACAGCCCGCCGTGCCCTTTCTTTGTCACTTCGTCGAGCCGGGCCTTCTGCTTGAGCTTAGGGCATAGAAGATGAGGCGCCCCGGACGCCTCTTGTGTTTAGGCAAGACTACCGCCGCGTACGGCTGGCTGTTCGTCATGGCTGACAGAAACGCCACACGCATGCTTATGTCGGCCTTCACATGTCGAATCACCAGCAGAGGAAGTCATCACTGATGCCGCGTTTCATGTGCCACGCGCATGTCGATCCGCATAGTGTACCAAGAAACCGACATAGGTCGGAAGCGTAAGCTGCATAGTTGACAGCATGCTCATCAAGAGACATGTTTCCATGTATGTGTATGTTGACCTCGAAAAAGGACCACTGGAGCCAAACCAAAAGGCAAGACAACGCGGTGAGTAATGGGTCATTTCCTCTTCTTCACACCAAAATAGGCCTATACAGTAAGGGAAGTAAGGGCCAGAGTGTTGGTGAAGTGAACATCACGAGCATAAAGAATCGCCGCCAGGTAGCGAGCTATCAAGCTGACTTGATATTGATATCCAAGTTTGCTTGTCGGGACTGTCTATCGATGCACTGCGTGCGCTCAAGCGACACAAGGCGCCGCCGTTCCAAGCGAACTTTGACGCCGTGTCGCAAAAGCCAGGCTTGCCCCTCGGGCGCATAGCAGCCAGAGACGTAGATTGGATGCAGGTACTGAGTAGCTACGATTAGTTTGAGATAATCTAGGTCGCAGTTTTCGACATATACTGCGTCTCTAGTATTCACCCAGTACAGGGGCGTAACGGCGACGTTGGATAGTCATGGCCATGAGCAGGGTGCAGACCAATGGGTGTAGTCGTGAAGGCGTCCAAGGGAGTGTGGTGCAAGTTGTCGTGTATGATAGTGAAGAAAGCAAAGGTCTGTAGCTCGCAGAGATTTTGTTGCATCGGCGGCTGCCAAGCCGGCCCTACCATTCGCCGCGGCTGGGATGGTCGACTAACCGAAAGCAGTCGCGGTTTGATGTAATCTGGCATTATTACGAATGTCCCTCTTGTCAGTCACAGAACCCATATCTCTCCGTACGCCTTCCACCATAAGCGATTTTTCGCATAGTCACCGCTGCAACTTATCCCGCCCGCGGCCACGAGTTTCACCTTCACCATGGCCGAACAAGGTCCCCCACCACAGCAAGGTCCCCCTCAAGGCGGGCCACCACCAGGCTCTTTTTCTATTCCCATTCCCCTAGGACCCAATGGTGAAAGGCCCACGCCCGAGCAGATACAACAGATTCAAATGCAACTTCAAGCAGAGGCACAGAAACACGGAATATCAGTTCAAGAATACGTCCAAAGACTGAGACAACAAGCAATGGCTCAGCAGCAGGCCCAGCAGCAGGCGCAAATGCAGGCGCAACAGCGGGCTCAGCAGCAGCCTATTCAGCCTGGACCGCCAAAACCAGAAGCGATTGCGGTCGCCAACTGGCTGAAGTCGCAGGACCTGAAACCTCGGACGGTTGTACACGACGAGAAGAGGAAGGATATGTTCAGAGGTGGGCATTAGATACGACAACCTACTTCTAGGAGGATATCTGCTAATCTGTAACAGTCAAGCGAGCAATCCGCGCGCTCCAGTCGCCTGCATACCAGAAAGCCCGTGCTAAGAACCCTCTCCTCCCCGAAGTCAACGACCGTGCGTCCGCCGAGAATTGCTTCAAGCTCCTACCCCTCTCTCTCCTTGCGCTTCGAGTCACAAAGGTCGACGAGAACGCGCACGAAGGTCACAACCATGCGAAGCCTAAGCGTGTCAAGGGCTTGTGGACAGTAAAGATCGAGCAGCACCAGGACGCAAACGATGACAACTACTACATCTGGCTATACGAAGGATCGCAATGGAAGCAGAAGCTGTACGCTGCTGGTGCCCTGCTTCTTGTCATCGCAATAGTCTTGTTCCCTCTTTGGCCGCTTTTCTTGCGACAGGGTGTCTGGTACCTGAGTATGGGCATGCTTGGCCTTATTGGGTTGTTTTTCGCCATGGCAATCGTTCGACTCATCATCTTTATGATCACTATCTTCGCGGTGCCTCCTGGTCTATGGCTTTACCCTAACTTGTTCGAAGATGTTGGTTTCTTTGACTCATTCCGACCAGTATGGGCGTGGCAAGAGGTACGTTTTTTTCCCCTCGATTTCTATGAACTAAAAGCTGACAATCCCAGACCCCTGAAGATGTCAAGGCAAAGAAGGCTGCCAAGAAGGAGAAGAAGGCTGCCAAACTAGCAGCAAAGGCCGCAGGTGGAAAGCCTAAGAAGGGCGCTATCGATACTGTACCTGCTCAAGCTGCTCAAGCTGCTCCAGCGCCCGCTCCAGCGCCCGCTGCAGCCCCTGCTTCTGCACCTGTCGACTCGGCACCACAGCCCACAGGTTCAGAAGCCGCGCCAGAGGGTGCTGTCACGCAGCGAGCACCGCGTGCGACAGTCGAGGAGGTGGAGGACGAGTAGGATACGTGCTCTTGAGCGGACTGAAGGTAGTTTGATACTTTGCATGGGTTAGCAGGACGGAGCATAGGCGTTCATGAGAGCGGTTCACATCCATCAACACATGTGCAAATACTAGACTGAGATGTCTAACATCGTACGAGCGTTTATGGATTCTGGAGACATATGGTACGAAGCGTTCTGGCGGATCCCAGGGTCACTGTACACGATTTGGTGTAGCTACCGTTCTTGCTACTTCTTTTCGAGCGCTTAACATTCTTCATGTTCGAACCAATAACTTCAGCATTTGCGAACTACTCGACACGTTTATGTCTCTCCATAATTTTGCATTCGTTCTTACTGAAGATACGTTCTGATGATAGGGTAAACTAGATCCTTGGAACCTAGACTAGCCTGTACATGAGACAGCTTTGCCGCTTCCGCAGGCTCAGATGAAGAATGCATCGAGAACGTTGACACGCAATCGGTGCGGGGTACTAGTAATTTCTCAGAGTGGTTGAAGTGGGGTCGTTGTTTGTCATGTTGCTGGTGGGAGGTGACACTTAATGTACATCAAACAGGCCGACTCATGTCTTAGACACCTCGGGAGCCCATACCGCGATTTCGATATATTGGCGCATCGCTTACGCCAAGGTGGAGAATGAAGAAAATGGAATGAACAGATGGCAAGAAAGGGTCGGGACAGATGCATGGATTTTCCCTGGCGCTGGGATCAGTCATCGGTTGCATCATCCATGTAGCAACACATCGGCCAGCCGTTCCGTGGAGCAACGTGAGAAGTAAGGAATATATTCTTCCGCACACAGAACAAGAAAAAGTGGAGAGGATACATTGCCATTCACAACCATGACTGCACCTGGAGGATTGCTAGGAAGGAGCTCATGCTCACCACTCGTTACTCGGAATTACTTCAAACGCCGTTTAACCATGCAGCATCATTTTTTCCTACGCCAACACGCTTCATCAATGTCATGAGAGGAGGCACCTGAACCGAACGCCCGTGAAACACAGTCTAGCGAAAAGTCCTACTCTGTGGACGCAGGCGGCTGACCGCCCTCGCTACTCCGATCTGTGCTTTCGTGAGTCGAAGCAGGAGCAAGACCGGAGTGGACGGTGGGTGAATGGGTGACTTGGCTGGTGGGGTTCTGGTCTGCTAGTTGGCGCTCTAGGGTTGTCGAGTTAGTAAACGTACTTGATTGTGATGTCGTGGTAGGTACGTACCAAGTTCTCTTATCCTTAGCTTTAGCATCTGGTTTTCCCGGGTCAGATTCTGGGTCTCGGCCTGGTAGAAGGCACTCTCGTCTCTTGAAGTCGCTGCTGGGCTGGGGAGCATATCATGGGAATCGTAGGGTCCTGCTTGGCCTGGTACAGGTCGTAGAGCCGGAGAGCCGGCATGGCTGCTGTGGCGGGAACGGTCCGCAAAAGACGATTGACGACTGATGGTACCAAAGCCAAGGGGCGAGCGAGACCGTGGTTGTGCAGCAGACGGCAAAGGCGAAGTGACAGGTGGAGAAATGTGTGTAGAATGTGAGAGCGACGGAGGGATAGACATGGAGCGCTCCGAGGTTGGTGTGCCATCATCTACAGCGAAAGCAGAAGGTTGCGGCTGGTTGGCCTGGAGAGTGTTGATCTGGGCTTGCTGGCTGCGGATCATGTTGAGCAGGCGGTTCTAGCAATGTTAGTATAGAAGACATTCGTGCCGTCTACTACGACCAGAATCTATGTCGACCAACTTACCACCTGCCCTTCCTGCTCGTACTCTAGCTCTTGGTGGAGCTCGCCCAGGCTAGGAGTGCGCTCATGGTGCGGGCTATGCGGCCATGGGCCCCTGCTGCGGGAGGATGGACTCTGCTGCATTTCTCCAGGCGCTGGGATAGCTGGGTCGTTCAAGTTGAGGTTCATGCGGATGCTTGATCGGCGACGGGCGCGCTCTACGTCCCTGCGCATGCTACCTGAAGAGGGTCGGCGCGTCTCTTCATTGTGGATGCCTGCATTCATGGCGGCAGTGGCAGCGAGCGAGTGCGGTGAAGTAGCCATGGTGCGTGAGTTTGTCGGCGACTGGTTGCGGGGCGAGGGCGATGCATGAGGGGAAGCGGGCAGGGTGTTCAAGTCGGGCGCCATGTTTTTCTTTCTCAGGTGGTGTGACGTGCCTATAGGTGTGTACTGGACAAGCAACGAAAGCGCGTGACCCTGCGCTGACTGATCTCACGATGGGCTACGATGAGGTTGGTGGGGTGAGCGGGGCTAGGGTAGCCATGACAGCACCAGAACAGCTCCAGCAGCCAGGGCTCACTTAGTTCGCCCTGCCTGGCGCTACTGCAGGAACACACCACGCCCCCCAATCCTCCCCAGCGTCAGCCTCATTTCGCCTTTTTGTTTCTTCGCTCCAGCCTCGTGCAATGTCGCGCCGCAATAAGCTTCGCACTACTCGCACTATGCATGCCATCCTTGTGCAGCTGATGGGCAGAGTCGCTCCATAATCGATAGGCGTATGCACCTCGCCGCCTGCATCACACCTGAGACGATATCACCAATATGCAAAACAACAAGAGTTGTGTCTCTCCGCGCAAATCCCACCCCGGGTACGTCTGCAGCAGTGTGACCCTCTGCTTTTTTGCGCCATCACCACGCGTTCCCAGCATCGCGTTTGAGCTGGCCGTGCCATGGGTTCCGCAATAAGGAATGCCATAACCCCATCCAATATCTCCGAGTATTGACTGTCGGCGATCCGCTTCCGCACGCCTGCCGACATGTCGTAGATCGTGCAGGCCTCGACTCCAGTCACCACGCCGTGCAAATCAAATTTCCACGTTGGGCCAGGCAGATTTAGCCACCGCGTTGGGCACGACTGCGAGAGGCCGCTGCTGAAACATCGTGGCGGTACCTCGTTAATCTACATCGTCGTCGGGGCCTGATGATGGAGGCCACCCTCTTCCGCTGCGTCCGGGCAGAGACCTCTTCGACGCAGCTGGCGTCGAGTCTATTATGTAGCTCGCGAGCACTGTCAAAAGACGTTGTGCCGACCCTTCACCGGCTAGCCAGGTCAAACACGCCAACATCGTCCAGGCGAGCGCTAGTGTGCGGCGCCATCGCATCCCTCCCAACTTTCTTCTGAAAATGACCGGAAAGGGGCCTTTATGCAGCCCCTGCGCGTTCGCATCACACACGACGGAACCTGGGAACGGCTCCCCCTGTACGCTACCATGATTAGGGAGCATTCATCTGCGGCAACTAACGCTTGCCACTTTTCCTCTCCACGACTCAACTCAACGTTGACAAGTCGTTTCAGTCTCGTCTGCTTCCCTCTGCTCCGTCATATCTGCAGCTCGTTCTGCTTCTCTAGGGGCCTATGTCCTGTCCTCTCGTTTGATCTTCCCCTCTCCTTGTATTATAGTCCCGCCAGCTATATCACGCTCCTTCTACCACTCACCTGGCAATCTCCACATTCTCTACCGACGCACTGATCTCACGATACTCGACAAACTTCTACTCCAACCATAAACCACTTCCTACGATTTACATACTTTGACATCGGTCCGAGATCTTGCTTACACTGAATGCAAGCCTACCCTGTCAGGGTCTTTAGGAACAACTTGGACCGCGCGTGCGACCAATTTGCACGACCTGGATTACCCGTCCACGTCTTCCGCCTAGCCCAACGTTGCTCTGAAGTCAACCGTATTCTACCGGCTTCATAAGCCAAGGTCGCCCATCATGTCCGATCTTTCTGGCCAGATCTACGCTGCCTCGTCCAATCCCATCGGCAACATGCGAAACAAGACTCACAACTCGTCGATGAACTCCCGATGGCGCTTCACTCGATCCACCGCGAACCTCCAGGAACCGGTTGCACGGTCACCGTCCGTAGCATCTCAGACCCCGTCAATAGTACCCCCCAAGAAGCTGGAACGCGTAACATCTAAGATGTCGCTGTTCAGCCTCTTCAGTCGACCCAAAGTAGAGAAGGCTCGTGGACATACCGAAGTCGGCCTTGCCGTACCGATGCGACCACAGACTCCGCCTAAACCTACTCAACCTATCTCCATACCGAAGTCTTCCCTGAGACAGAACCCTTCCCCGCCCGCTCAACAGACCATTCGCGCACGCTCAAGCCAGATGTTCCGACCCATGTCCATGCGACCAGCTGTACAACATCACGAATTTGGAAATTGGGACCCCCCTCCGCTGTTTCAGGCTTTCCCACAGTCTTTGAAGCATGCCACTGTACAAGCATGTGTATTCGCTCCAGAGATCCTGATGAGATCACAGAGCCAAAGGCAGCAAGCTGAGTCGATACGTGAGAAAATGGACAATCAGCGCGACCTTTCCACAATCGCAGAGAACGGTACAGAGACAAAGAAGCTGGAGAAGACACACAAGCGTCTCATGTCCAACTCTGTATTGAACCCTCAGACTCCAGAACTTGTCAACAAAATATACATCTTGGTTACTGCAGGATTCGTGCTCCAGTACGCTGGTGATGGGGCTTTCGATCGTCTGCCTGAGAAAGTGCTAAAGCTGGGAAAGGAATCAGCGGCCTTTGCGTGCGATCTTATACCTGGCAAGCACTGGGTGCTACAGATTTCCAGTCACGCCAGCGATGACGGAACATTCGAGTCAGGGCCAAAGAACTCTCTTCTTGCTCGCTTACGAACACAAAATGCTACCATGCGCAAGTCAGCCACAAGCTTCCTTCTGGTTCTCGAGAGCGCGGAAGAGATGGATGAGTGGATGACCATTGTGCGAAAGGAGATCGACAACCTTGGCGGCATGAAGGCAAAGGATGACTTCGCTCGAGCGTCCTCTTCTACTGATGACTCTGGTGGAAAGAACTCATCAGAGACTACCAGTCATCGGTACAGAGTCAATCGGGACCCACACATCGTCAGCAGGGTTGTGCCAGTTGAATCACAGCATTCCACATCGCCAAAGATTGTAGCCTCTGAGTGGGAAGCGAACCAGAACGATCAAACAAAGAACAGTATCGACTCGTCTAGTGGACAGTCCGCTCGCTTTAACACCAACAACCGTCTTTCAGTGGAGATGTCATCTGTCGCTTCGACGCCTGTCTCTCAACATCAGGTGCAGTTGGACCAGCTTCGCGGACGATCACGATACTCGTTCATGTCAACAGCTACGTCAGCATCAGGTGCCGGCACGCGCAATACTTCGCGAGAGTCATCTCCAGCACCACATTCGCCCCTCAAAGAGGAGTTTACTGCGACTGGGGATAGTGAGCCTCTCCGGAGCGCAATGTCTCTACGGTCGTTCCACATGAATCCCAACAACACCATGTCGTCTCGCCGCAGGTCAATGCAGCCTTTGCCAATCACAAATGAGGACTTGAGCCAGACTGTGACAACACCCCCTACGAGTAAACGACACTCCCTGTACAACCCGGTCTCCCCAACTGTCCCAGAATTAGGCCAGCCTTTCGTTGCAGGTCCAGCGGCACCACTAAAGAAGGAAACAGCACCAAACAAAGCCGATGCTCCGCCCGCTACCGCGCAGGTTACTGATGCTGTACGCTCATCGCCTCCTCAATTGAAGACCGAAGTATCTGGTCAGGCTGATGACAACGATCTTCTATCAACTCGAGAAGATAGTCCGGTACGGTTCAATGCGCATGCATACAGTGCGCTACCACGACGGGACGCAATCTCTCCACCGCCCAAGGACCCTGCCCCAGTACCCCCGCCTCCTGCTCAACGTCAATCAATGATGGGTCCAGCCCCCATGTACGCTTCTACTGCTGGCGATTCCAAGACTCGGCGTCGAACTTCTGCTTCACCAAAGCCTTTTCTACGACCATTCCCAGTACGACCACAAGCACAACATGGCGATTCATCCACAATCGTAGCGAGGCGACAGTCTTCTCTTACACCATCGCCCACACCCTCGCCTTTGCCTCCGGGTGTCCACATGAACCGATCGGTAACTGCGCCCATAAGGCCACCTTCGGCAGCTTCGAACATGCAGCCCACCACTAACCCTCATGGTCTACATTCTGCTCAAGCATCACAAGCTCTGCGCCGTCCTGCTTCAGTCCAGATCCGTTCTGCTGACCCCGCGCCATTCCTGTCATCCCGCCCAATCCGTGCCATTGCATCTACGCCATCATTCGTTCCCGGCCGAAGAATGTCTAATGCACCTGTTCCCTCATCAGACGCTGCCGCGCATAGACCAACACCCAGCATCGAAGCGCTGAGACAGCAGGCGTTCGCACAACAAAAGACCATTACACCCAGACGTAGTATAGCATCTATGGGACTGCCACCACCCGCACCACCACCAAACAAGGCATTGCCTACTCCACCACGCAACATAACTTCGCCCACTCCTCCACCTAATATGCCACTTCCCCCACCGCCACCGAGCATGGGTCTTCCAGCTCCTCCACCCACTATGCCGTTGCCGCCTACACCACCGGAAGCTGCGTTACGTGCTTCGGCAATCTAAAAAATGTTACTACTATCGATATTGTCTATACCCGCTGGCGTTCGGATTGTTTTTTAAGAGGAGGATTAACAACTGCCAGGATGGTCGTTCACGTCGTCACGCCTTTTCTTACGTCCCTGTTATGCCGACCGATAAAATTCCTTGCTTGTCGCGCGATACCAATCTGCTATATCGTCGTTGCTCTTGATTGTCCTTTCTCATGTTCGTTGTCTTCGCGATTTCTTCTTCGTTGTATTCTATCTATTTTACGCTTCATGTATTTTGTCTTTACCCTACTCTTGTATTTTTTTTGTTCGTTCGGAAGGGCTGAGCCCGTTTGTCGCTTTCGTTGTCTTGCTTTCGTGGTAATGAATCAGGCTTGAGTGGCTGCCTTTTGTTCTATATTACTTTGGGATGGGAAACAGAAGGGAATGTGGCAACACGAACACAGATTGGACGTTCGTTCACCGGCGCTTAAGGAACTAAAAGCGCCGGTGTATTCATAGTATGTCAAAGATAGAATGTTAGATTCTACATACTAGTATTTCCCCGTTTACATGCGATATTCTTACGTTGAAATGCCTCCAAGTCAGTGACATCCAAAACGTTCGTTGAGTGTGTTGATGGATGGACGGATGCGTTAGGTGCCTGTGAGTATAGCCTTACAGTCAACTAAGCTGATGGTATAATACCTATTTGCTAGATACGTTTGGTCACCGTAGTGAAAATTGCGCATATTGCCTCTTCATCCTGGGTTGGGCAAGAAGCACGCCCATGTGTGTTCGCATAGCCTTTCGTCTTGCTCCCGGAAGGCTAAGGAAGGTCCAAGTACAGGCGGAGATGGTTGTCAAGCAGCTCCAAAGTATCATCATTGTGGTGCGCTCCGCTGGGCCATTATGCCATCCTGTGTGTTTGGTTGTATATGTGGCTGTGTCGTTCGAAGCTTGAGTGGGAATACGAAAGAAAAGAATGCACATAACATACAGGCCGGACAACCGTACGAAAGACATGCGGACGTGTGTCAAGGCAAGATCAGTTTCGGAGACAAGACGGTGACAAGTAGCTGGTACAGGCCGTAGTCGAGTAGGAAGGTGTTTGGTCAAGTGGTAAGTACGGAAACTTCAAGCAACGGGCAGTAGGCTTCTTTCTTTACTAGCATGCAAAGTCTAGAGTGCAAGGCTGAGTTAATCGCATGTTTGGCGTATGTAGCTTGTCTTTTGCAGACGTCAGCATTATTAGCCTGATATCCTGTCAGCGAAGCCTATGCATGAAGCATTGGGGGAAGGAGGGAGCTTCGGCGATGCTAGAGTCATGTGAGGTCAGCTTACGTCATTGGCATTACTCGCGAACTTGGGCTTCAACGCGGCTCGCACAAGACTGGTAGTGGTTGAAGCATCATGTAGCTCAAAGGCCCCTGGCGACAAAGTCCTAATGGCTTCGAAAGCTCCACGCCGTGTTACTGCACGCGAAACATGCTGTCCATCTCTACCGGCTGAGGTGTGGATCAACGTCTTCCGCTATCATACCGACCTTGCCCACCTTTGGAACGTCGTCCGACGCGTCTCTCCAACACTCCGCGCGTGCGTCGAGCATGCATTCGGCGAACACTTCCTCAAGGAAATACACATAGACTTTCAACTCGAAAAGTACAACCTGGGTGGGAAGAGTAAGCGGCCGGAGGTGTCTACAAGGCTCGCGCGACGCGGCAAAGGCAAAGATAAGACTGTGGCTTGGTTCAAAGATGAGCGACCAGATATTGGCTCGGAGAAAGGGCAAGGAAAGAAAGATCGCGAGCACTATCATAAAGTCACACGTCGATGGGAAGAGAATGTGAAGAACTGGAAGGCTGAGATGCCCAATTACACAATCAGCATTGGGAATTTGGTGAACGATACCGAGTTGCCAGGCCTCAGCATTGATGTTGCAGCCCGCGAGATCGAATTCGACTGGAAGAGCATGCTACAGCTCTTCTTCCGCGAACGAGAACGACTCCGTGTCTTGAAAGACGAGTGGCATATCAAGACGGCGAAGAAGATGCAAGCCAACAATGCGCGGCTCAAGAAGGGTGACAAGCTCATGCCCTCCGATTACCCACCGCCCTGGTCGACCGCCGAAGCTGAGATACGGAAGGACATCAGGCGCGCAAGGCTGAAGGAGCATTACCGCGACGACGAGCAAATGATATGGGCCATCGACTCGTTGAAGCATTTTGAACAATATGGGGCAGCGACTGGCAATACTAAGGAACTCAAGCTCAATCCAGATCTGCCAGGCGCTGGACTGGGCGAGAAGTGGTTTGGTAGTGTCAATCTGGTGCAGGAACTCTACTTGGACGAGTGGAGTTGTATGCATAGGATTGATACTAAGGTTGAACATATTCGGAACGGCACATGAAACTCACTGTGCTTCCCATCAATCAAAACAGACAGTCTTTCAAATGGGACATGCGCGAGTCCGACTCATCACAGAGCAGGGGACCTTGCCTGAACGACGGCAGATCGATCAAAGAATCGCCGTGATTAAGCCAGTCGTTGTTTACCACCGCGCCAGCCTATCGTCTTTACGACCGGAGATTTATCAGTATTCGGATTTCAAGTGGTAAGAAACATCTTATGACGAGGGTGTCAAATGTGAGCTATTGGACATTCATCGTTCCGTAAAATCGCTACTTATAGCTCCATACACATATTGAAGGCTCCACCCGAAAGAGCCGATATAGCCGCCAGTCAAGTCAAATTACCATCGACCAAAGCTGATTCCAGTACATCGCCTTAAGTGAGGCTCCGCCCAAGACGAATCAAACCCCAAGAGAGATCGTGATGCTCCACAAATATCCTCATTCCCAGGGCATTGCCCTCAGAGCCGACATCGTAATGGACACCATCAGACTGTTGCCAGTAAGCCAAACACTTGGTCATCTCACGAGAACCATGACTTACCCGTCATCCATCTCAGCTAGTCAGCCAGACTGCTTGCTTCAGAACCCGCGACATGGGAAGTAGCAGTAAGCATAGCAATAGCCGCCATCTTTGCTTCATGCTCAGCGAGGACAGAAGCCTTGGCTCGAGCCAGAGCCTCAGCCCGCTTACAAAAGGGAGCGCCACAGCTCGGCTCCTTACTTGGGTCTTTTCCTGGCTCCTTGTGATCAGAATTAGCCATCGTGAGAGAAGCGAGGGCGGCTAGGACCATCAGGATGGTTGTGAAGAAGTTCATGTTGGAAATCTGAGGACTAGTGGGGTTGGAAGTTGGAAGTTGGTAAAGTAAAGTCAAGGTGATGAGACTCTATTCAAGTTGTGGTATGGTTAGAGAATAGAAAGGTCAGAGGAGGAATCTTATGCAAGTCTGGGGCTGTGGAGAAGTGGACCAAATGCATCAATGTTTGAGCAGTGAAATGTGTTGTTCTGTCTAGCATTGGTGCGTCCGGCATCATAGCTGTAGTGAAGGGACTGGTCGTGGTCTTTCGGTGACAGTGGTGGCGCCTAGTACTGATTTGACATCGAGCTTGACCCGTTCTTAGGTGTAATGTACAATTCACCCGCCTGCTCACTGGGTGTGTCACCAATGTGCATGCTGGCTCCATTAGCGCATTGGCAGTCACTGACCATACAAGAGGACTTACTAAAGAGTATGACGTGCGAGCATTCGAGTGGATGGGAACATACGATAAAATAGGAATATGGGTGAGTGACTCAACAAACGGCTGAAGTGGACGTTTGCTCTCCAGTACGTGGTGTCAAGTCATGTAACTCGACATTGCATACTACATCTCAATAACTCCAGCTTACACAAGGCATGTCGCTCGTTTAAACAAGATGGACTTGAATTTAGGATGTGATTAGATACGGTAAGAACTAGTCGATGAACGACCCCCAATCCATTTCTTTCGGCTCGTCGTAAGACAACACTGCATGCAACGGATCATTGCGGGGTTCAATCGACTGTATGGGCTGCTCCATCTCGATATCACTTCCTTCATCGCTTGATGATGCGATAGGAACTGGCGTACTCTTGATTCCAATCGACTGCGTCAGCTGTTCGCTGCTGTCGCTCGGATCATCGTTTAGTTCCGAAATTGGTGATTCCTTCCTAATAAGTTCGATGGGCGGTCGAGGTAGTCTACGGACGTCTGCATTTTCGTCGCTGATGTCATTGTCCTGAGAGCTGGTTCGGCTTGTAGATCTGACAGGCTCTGAGCTTCGTCCTTGCAGAGCAGCATAAGCGTGAGTGCCACGGGTATGCAATTCGATCGTTCGTTGGATTGACGGCTTACTCTGAGGCTTGGGCCTTCGCGTCGGCGCATTAGTGTCACTGTCGGAGGTAGACTCGGTGGTGTCTGAAGTGTCTCCTTGAAGAATAGGCGGGACGTCAAGAGGTTTCTGGTTTGCCAGAAAGGCAAATTCAGGTGGAGGTGTGCCGAGTTCCTCCCATTCGGCACGACAACTTGTCCAAGAGCGCCAACTATCGGGCACTGTTCTAATCTTTTCATCTTCATCTAGATCTTCCTCGTCGCTATCTCGATCGATGTTCGTTTCTTCAGCTTTGATGACTGGCTCAAGACCAAGCATTTTCCAGAGATTTTGTTCCTCTTTTCGACTTGTCTCTCGATCAAAGTCGGCCAATGTCAACTTTTGGGGTCCATGCTTCTCAGAATCCGTGGCCGGTGGTGAATTTGCAAGCTGGTCTACAGTATTTCTGGGCTGGGATGTGCTTCGGGAAGGAGGTGCGCTATCTTCGAGGAGTGATTCATCGTCGGAATCCGATAGCCCAAGCTGATCCATAGGAAGTGGTGTTCCGCTCCGCTTTGCTCTTGCACTGAAACCGGCGTTGTCATTACCGGACATCTCTGCGTCTGTGGTCGAGAGCTCTGCTGACGGCTCAACTGGGGCCATAATTCGCTCGAATTCGTCCCACGGCACCTCTCGTCTGGTTTTATTACGTCGGTAACGTGACCATTTGCCTTCGTACACTCTCAACGCACATCGTCTGGCTACTCCTCGCCATCTCTCCTGACTGTTCCGTGGCATGCCTACAACATCGATAGCAGTCAAGGCGTCTCTTCGCTTTATTAGGGGGACACCGCCTTTTACTCGCTGTCTTTGTGCTCGAAGACGTGAAGTTGCTTGTATAATAGCCGTCTGTACGAGCCGCTTGGTAACGGAGACCACCAGGGTGTGGAGATCGTTGAAGGCGCTACGATAGATGCTTGGTTCTTGAGCAAACTCAGAGGTGTATTCAGACCAGTGTGGCCAGGGCGAGGGTATTGTAGGCGAGCGGTTCATGAACAGTGTCTTGGAGAGGGTGAGCATAACCTGTGGCTGTAGTAGACCGGCTTCGGGAATGTCTTGGAGGATACCAGCCTTGGGCTTGGGCTTTTTCGATCTCTTGTCAAATTGATCGCCCGTATCGGGTTTGATAGATTGCTCTGGGTAGATACATTCGCCCGTATTTCGTCGCACGCAGTTGGCGCATGGTATTGCTCGATCGCACTTTTGCTTGAACTTTTTGCATGAAGTACATGCTCTGGCACATGTCAGCACACTCATCTTTATCGTCAGTAGGTTGTAAGTACCCTATGATTACTCTGCCACCCCTTCGTGAAGGTTCTGGCTCTGACTCGCTCGCAAGCGGTGATGTTGTCGCTCGCAGATTGCGGACGTCGAGTGCGCTCTCAATCTTGTCGGCTACCGCAGGCGTGATTAGCCAGTGGTCGCCGAACTTGTCTCGCTCCTGGTTTGCCTCGAAGACCTCCTGGAACCAGGCCAAAGCCTCGGCCGCAACGTGCAGCTGCTCGTTGCACTCGTCGCTCACTTCGATGGCCGCGGGGACATGGCGAAGCGTCAACTTGGCATCGCCCTGCTTTGTGGCAGCATCGTGGAGCAGTAAAAGTAGCTCCTGCGTCTCTGGTATGCTCTTGGTGCCGATAGCACCTGCTATGCCGGCAATGTCGTCCTTTCCTAGTCGCTCAAGAGCCCCAAAGAAGACGGCCTGTTCCCTTGGCGACCAGTTTGATGCACCAATCTGCCTGTTGTAGTATTGGAAGTTCTCGGGGTGCGTCTCGAAGCGCGCCGCCGCTCGGTTCACGTCCTCGTTGAACAGCACGCGGTAGGCGTCGTTGTACTTTCCTTCGAGATAGTATTTGCGTACACGGGCAGGATCGATCGACTCTAGGCGGCGTCGCTTCTGCGGTGTGTGAGACACTGTAGGCGGTTGCGAGCTTTCATGGCTAGAATCTTCTGACGGTACGGAATGCTTGTAGTCGGACGCGGAACTCATGGCGGATGCGGTGGGTTAGAGGCGTACTCTGTACCTCTGTGGCATATGTGCTGATTCGAGTCATGCATGCGCGCGCATATAGCGGCCATGGTGAAGGGTGAAGAGGTGAAGACTGGATGAAGACGGGCTGGAAACATTTTGGGTGGGGCTCGGCCTCGGCCTACCACACGAAGCAGCCCGCCTTGGACCTGCGTCATGCATCGTGACTTCGCGACATCTTCGTTTCCACGCAACCCTGGAGCGCGTCTTGATGTTCCCTCTCGCCCAACATGCGTTGAGACACTGCAGGCGAGTAGGCTACACGCCTGTTCATGCAACAAGCCGACATGCTTCAACAAGATCAAAGAGACCCCGGAACGTGGTTGCCAGCTCGCCAGCACCACCGCCGCCGCCGCCTCCCCCGCCGCCCAAGATCCAACTACGCGAGTATCAGGAAGACTG
>Ga0058698_10000687_pt1 | contig 17686 bp, 11 predicted proteins | sample AgamicAsSfe_FD_67288 | JGI IMG/M metagenome (GOLD analysis project Ga0058698, IMG submission 67288) | Agave microbial communities from Guanajuato, Mexico - As.Sf.e | ecosystem: Host-associated > Plants > Phyllosphere > Phylloplane/Leaf | place: Guanajuato, Mexico | collected 2012-05-30
GTTCATTCCAGGAACGAGAACTTTCAACGACGCCATGAGCGTCTCTAGGCTCCCGCTGAAGTATTCGTGACCCAAATCCGCCGTGTTGTTGTGTTTGTGGTATTGCGTCACCTCTCCTGGAGCGGATGGCATCTTCGAGGTCGTTGATACCGGAGGTGTCGGCAAGTGGAACGTTTGTAGCAGTGATGGCGTTGACGAGTTGCTCCTGCTCTTGTAGTGGTATTCTGTAGCCCTTTTTGCTCTTTTTCTTCTTAGCCTGGTCTGCGACTATATTTGCGAGTTCCACGCCGCGCTGAATTCCCGTCTTGAGCAGCCATGCCTGAAACTGTTCGGTATACGTTTTGTAACGCTTGACTGTCTCGGGAAGTTCGTTCCGTCGATAGTAATCCATCTTGAAAGAGAATTGGAGAGGTGGTTGAGAAAATGAATGTGGGTGGTAAAGACCATTGAGAAGAGTTGAAGGCAGTGAATTTAGCTGGCGAAGTAGCTTCGCGAGTGCTCTAGAAAAGCTCCCGAGAAAGTATCTGTGCTTTCTGATATCAGGAAGAATGAATAACGATTATAGAATAAAACGTTAATGGTAGTGCGCTCACGGGCCGCCAACTTACAGTCAGGTATTGCGCAAGATGACAGTTCCGTTCGCGATAATGCAGTCAAGACCCGCCTAGATCTTGCTGTCGCATGATAATACTTGACGCAACCGAGTGGTGGTCTGGAGATTCCGAGCTCAGTGGTTCATACCCTTGCTATGCGCTAACGCTCGCAGGTCTCAAACCCAGATACACAAAGTGAAAGGAGGGAAAGGCCTCGTCACTAGAAACACCGAAATCCTTCTTATGTCCTTCAAGGCTAGCGTCGTGGCCATTAAGGGCATCGCTTCATCGTTAGCAGTAAAAAAAGGAGTCGGCCGCTGTGGTCCATCAGAAGCCGTCGTAAAAGGCGCGGGATTGAACAGTATCCATTCACATGTCCGCCCAGAGAACGTCTTACTCTACAACAACGAGCGCCATTCCCTACTTTCCGGCCTCTTGATTCCCAAATGATCACACATCAGCCCCATATGATCAACGCCCCAAAATCCCTCAGTCTCCCCCTTTTCATTCGTAGCAACAAACCAAGGCAGGCCAAAAGCCCCATCCTCAAACGCCTTGGTCGTATTCCCACCTAGCACCTTCTTCACCTCCTCCGTCTTGGTCCTCTCTAGCACCTTGCTTGCCTCCTCCTCACTACCCAAGGCAACTGCGAGAATAGCAAGCAGGTTCTCCGGCTTGATTGGATCATTCCATTTTGCCCAGAAGTTTTCGTAAAACAGGGCGATGGCTTGTTCAAGGGCTTGGGGATGCGACAGAGAGAGGGAAACTAGGGCGCGTTGGATAGGCAGTGTGTTGATGGGGAAGCCAGGTGGAGTATCTTGCGAGATGGGGACGTTAAAGTGAGTGGATAGGCGCTGACGCTCTGTGTTTATCCATTTGTCCTTGTCTGATTGGGTGTGTTAGATGGTAAGATAAGCAGTTGCAATGACGGTGACTCCGATGATGGTCCACCAGGTGAGCCGTTTGTTGTATCTTTTTCTTTCGTGTTGCGCTTCCCCCTTACTGTGGCCAAGCTAAGCTGCTCTTTCAAGAGAAGGGGAGATCCGACATACTTTTTATCCTCAATGGTGGTGTATTCTCGCAGACCTTCATCAACCCCCCAAGCAGAATAGGCACATACGTCACCTCAACCTGCTTAAAAACCTTTGAGTTCTACTCGGAATGCTCTTGTTAGTACTGTAGTGCATGATTCTAGCACAAAAATCTGGATTTACGTAGGACACATGGTAAAGCAACTTACTTTCAAGATGTAGAAAGCAATGTAAGCAAACGGGCTGACAATGTCAACGTAAAGGGTAATCTTCGGCTGAGCCATGGCTGGTTGGATTATTGCAGAAGTCAAAAGGGGATTACTGATCTGGAGTGGAGATGAGACCGGGGGTGCCTTTGTTCCTGGCACCTTGCTCTATGTAGGTGGTTGGTGAGGAGACGAGGCCGGTGATCTCATAGCCGATCGGATTAACCGAGGCACAATCGGCCGGCGTCTATCCTTGACGCAGGCAGACAAGTACCACATTAGAGAAGGAAAATCCTGAAATTGTCAAATATGGTATTCATATCGAACCTACAATAACCCAGCTACTCGCCGGAATCTTGGTGCCAGGCTAGCTGCCTTGAACATATTACTCCTAATCAACCATGACGATATCCCTTTGAAGACCCAGCTGCGAAGTGCCGTTCGTAATAGCCTTGACTTCACCCGCAACCTCGTCCATTTCCTTGAGAGTAAAGTCCAATAAGTAACTCTCATCAACCAATTCCTCTACTCGCTTGTAGTGCCTCTCAGAGTACACCTTGATGGCATCCATCACATCTTTCAGACTGCCCTTTGCGCCAACCTTGCCCTGCGGCCTCAGACTAGCTAGTCGAGAAGCGGGATATGACTTAACAATAGTCCACAGAATCTTCTGAGCGATGGGTGCAGTACGCACGTTGGTATTCCAGTCGCGGAGGCGGATGAGCAGTTTGTACAGCTGTTCGTCTGCTAAGGAACCGAGGACTTCGTCTACGGTGATGAGACCTGAGAGACTGTCTGTATCTGGGTTCTCGGTTTCCACCACAGATTTAAAGAGGGAGAAGAGACGGGCGGGCTGGTCCATCTGGAGTGCAAGGACGATAGCTTCGCGATAGTTGCCGGCGTAGGTGTAGTTTTGTAGTTTTTGATCAAGTTCGACGCGTTCTGTTTCCGCTGTTGTGGCAGCTTCCAGCGTGGTGCTCGTCGTATCTTCCCAAAACGTGATGACACTATCTCCACCACCAGACACCAAGGCGCCCGTTGTGGGGTGTGCGACAAGTGCCCAGACACGATCAGTGTGGTTGTCAAGTGTGGACATGGCCTCACCGGACACTGTATCCCAGATCTTGACCAGTCCGTCACCAGCTGCAGAAGCTATTTGTGGGCCACGCTTGTCTCGTGCGTCGACGGGTCGATAGGGCAGCCACGACAGCTTCAGTACACTGTTTGAGTGGCCTTCTAAAGTTAGTAAACAGCTGTAGTCTGCTAGACTCCAGATCTTGACCGTCTTATCTCCGCTGCCTGTTGCGATCAAGCCCTTGTTTCCTGAGTTTGGCGCTTGCGAGTCTTTGGGTGCGAATTTGACTGACCACACACCACGTTTGTGACCTCGGAGGACACCAATAGCCTCTCCTTCTGCTGCGGAGTAGATCTTGACCGTACGATCCTGCGATGCGGACGCAAAAAGACTTCCAGAGGGGTCGATGTCGATGGCATTGATGTCTTTGTCGTGTGCTTTGCGGGTGTACTTGGCTCGCAGTTTACCCTTCATCTCTTTGGTGGTATCCCAACGCTTAACTGTCCTATCTTGAGAGCCGGTCACAATATACGCAGGTGGGTGTGACAAAGGGTCTGTGAAAGCGGCTGAGGATTCCTGGGGTATGGTGTGCGGCAGTGCAATCGCTCCAAGCGACTCGGCATGACCTGTGAGGACTGCAGCACAGGTATACGATTCGTTAGCGGGGTCGAGACGCCATAACCGTGCTGTGTTGTCTTTGGCACCTGTGACAAGCCAGTGGCCTGACCAATCTACATCTAGGCAGATGACAATGTCTTCGTGTCCCTTTAGCAGTCCGACATCGGCACCAAAGTATTTGCCTTGGGTCGCGTCTTCTGCGTCGGATTCGTTGAGTGTGATTATCCGAATATCCTCTGAGTTGGTGTTGAGTGCCAATAGGGACTTGTCTCGGCCAACGTAGGCGATGTCAATGACCTCGTCGTGGGTTCCGGAAACGCGGCGGAAGATGGGCAGCGGGTCGATGGTCTCTTCTACGACGAGTGACTCTGCTGTTTTGAGGGAGTAGAAGTTGAGCACTTGGTCAGCGTGCACCGAGATCAAGTAGGGCAATGAAGGATAGTAGAGGATGTTGACAATCTCATCCGTCTCGGATCCAGGCTCTTGCTCTCGGGTGAGCTCTCTTCCACTGGAGGCTGACCAGAGTCGTAGTCGGCCGTTCTCTCCACCAGAGTACAGGATCTTGCCGTCTGCGATGAAGCCTGCGCTCTCGATGCCCTCTAGAGTAGCAATGGTGCGTTGCGCCTTCCACTTGTGTGAGTCCCAGACAATCAATGTCTTGTCTCTGCTGCCAGACAGAAGGACCTTCTCTTGCGGCGAGTACTGTAACGAGCGAACGACGGAGACGTGCGAGTCGAGGACAGCAGTGCTCTTTCTCTTGTGAAGATCCCATATCCGTATTTTGCCGTCTTCGGCACCAGAGGCCAACCGAAACTGTATCTGAGTCTCGCCCTGAGCTTGATCCGACTCGGCGCCTTCCTGCCGCGACTTTCTCTTTCTCTTTTTGTTGTTTTCCGAGGCGTCGTCACGCTCGGCTACCTCTACCTCGAAGAAGTGCAGGGCCGAGACGACTCCACCATGGCCGTGGAAAGTGTGTGTTGTGTAGCCACCGACAATGTCCCAGATCTTGACCACGCCGTCGGCGCCGCCGGTGGCTATCAGTGTGCCCGTGCGATCTGTGGCTAGCGTGACGACAGGAGACGTGTGTGGGCGTAGTGTTCGGAGAAGGTCGAGCTCGATGACTTGGTCGTCGGTGTCAGAGGGCCTGAGGGCGAAGAGGCGCATGGAGAGGGAGCGCGAGCACACTACGAGATGAGATGCGGACGGGGTCAGGGCCAGGGCCGTGATTGCCTCGCCGTCTCCCTCGACCCTGGCCAGCTCCTGGCCGTTGGTGAGGTCGGAAAGAAGGACATCCTCGCCCAAGCTCGCGGCCAGAATGCGCCCGTCTTCGCTGAGGGCCAAGCTGCCTCCCGAGTAGATTGGCTGCAGGGTGCGAGCGACCTCGTACGTCGTCTTGACGGCAGCTCTTTGGGCCGACATGGTGGATTGTGGACTTGGTAGCGTCGCGTCTCTGCCGAGAGAGGTGAGGGAAGTGTCGCAAAGTGCTCGAGGAAAAAAGTTTATCGATAACGGCAGTCGCAAGCCACGCGCGCTGACGTTTGGCGCCGGCGCGTCTCCCCCCGGCCGCCAACTCGGCTTCTGGAGCATGCGCCTATATTGCATTGTTCAAGATGCAGTCACCTTGTTCTACTGCGTGCACCTGATCAAAGTTGAATTTTGTCAGCACCACCATGGGCCGGCAAGCCTACCTGGACAAGATCGCTTTCGTACACACGCCGCCAGCCAGCGCAATGCTCGAGGACATGTCTGACACGCTTGCTAGGGACGGTCTGCCTTTGAGCCCACCCAATCCGCCTCGCAGTCGACCGAATACGTCCAGCTCGAATCGTCGCAGTCCGAGATTCCACGGCGTTACCACGAGGCCACGGCCAACAACTACGTCCAGCTCTACGACGAGCGCGGCAACCCCATCAACCCCCGCTCCCACCAGTATGGCAAGAAACTCAGAGGCGCCCAAAACGATGTGCTCGCGTCTGTCGGCGTCGTCGAGCGCAGACACTCTCCCGCCGACGCCTTTCCAGGGTCCAGCGTAGAGCGTCTCGAGCTGCTCGAAGCCGAGGATACGGTTGGAAACGCCATTGCGCTGGCGACTACCCTTACCGAGAACCTTTGCACATGGTGGATAGGCTCAATCAGGGAGAGGATCCTGACATTTCGCTATCCCCATGCCCTTGCCTTCAGCCACATCGCAGCCTCGGAGCGTGCCCTCTCTGGCACTTCCATTGTCTATGCTGGCTTCTTCTCTCGCGTCTTTGCGACCATGAACATCCAAGCCATCGTGTACAGCACTTTTGTCTATCAGCCCGTCGAACGTGTGCTGTATGCGACACGTGCCAGCCCAAAGACCCGCCACTTCTTCCGACGAGCCAAGAAAGCCATCAAGTCTAGGTAGGTCCCACGTTCGCCTTTCTACTTCTCGTTAACCCCGTTAGTCTTCGTCTGGGCCTCGAGGTTCTGTGCTACCCCTTCTTTTACCACGCTGCTTTGCAGCGCCTTGGCCTGGTGCCCGCTCGCCCACTATTGCCAAACTGGACATGTCTCATTCCCTTTTCAAGCTCATCGCCTCTGCTACCATTTTCTGTGCGATACAATGCGTCCAGTTCCATCACGGACTGTATTGGAGCAGTGCTGACTTCACCCCTTGTCCTTTTATGTGCTGAACATGCCATTGAACGCTGGATTTATGCCTGTGTCTACGAAGCAGTCGAGACAGCCGTCGTCCGCCCTGACAAGCCCGACATACCCAGCCGAGACGCCAACGGAAAAGACCGTGCTTTGACTGTGCTCGGGTTGCGGCGGGAGTCACCAACCCTTATTCGCAATGCCATTCACAGGCTACTTGCAATGCTCGGCTGGGCTCTTCCAAGTTCCTCTCCAAACACACAACAGAAGCGGACCATCGAGCTTGCAACCACGGCTGCTTCAAACAATGGCCAGACAATAGAAGTCGGTGGTACTCAAGTGATCAACGCTACCCCGCTGCATCTTCCCGTGCTCCAGTCCCAAGATCAGCCTGTCACAGAGCCGCTCGACGCAGATGTAATCACAATTCCAATAGATGCGTTCCAAGATTTGATACGATCCACAACTCCACCGGGATCACCAACAGAATCCGAGCAAAACGAGAACGATCCTCGAATACGCATTACTTCAAGGGAAGGTATCGTAGAGATGGAAGTCCGCCTACCACCTAGGATACTTTCCACTCATACTCGTGTTGCAGAAGCCTCGGGTTCCTCGCGAGATGATGCAGCTGTGGAGCCGCGGGACCGAGCACGCTCAATAGACGGCCATGTATACCACCGCGTATCCCAACTCTCGTGTGAGCCTGCGCAGATGATCAGTGCAATGGTGAGAGCTCAGCTTGTCGGTCTTGCCATGCTTCCGTTTAGGATGGTTACTTTGCGAATGATTGCTTCACACCATCTAGTCAGCCAAGGCGAATACGCGGGGTCGCATCGCATTGTGAATCCACTAGAGCTCCATGGCGATATGAGCTGGCGGAACATTGGCACCCAGCTCTCACGCGTAGCGCTCTGCGGGGCACTGGAGTTGGCTATCGATCTCAGTTTGTGGGGAATGCAATATCAGGCCATTACAAAGTTTGGACAGAGTGTCTTCGGATGGGGTACGCTATAGGCGAGTCGCTCGCTTCGTATACAGCGTCAGCACCAGTGACATGCTCTTGCATTGCACTTGGACTTACCACTCAGGCGGGACATTCCTGAAGTCTACATGTTCGGTAACACCCGATGCAATGGCCGTAGGGTGGCACCTTTGTGCGTTTCACGAGCAACTAGACTCGACTGCCGGCATGGAGAATGCTCCGAAGAAGAAGAAGCAGTAAGCAGTGCACAGCAGCGTCCCCACGATTCCAACGGGTTGGCTTTTTATTGGTCACCGCCGCTATGGGGCATACTTGGTCTCGAGTCAAGTGGATAGACGTTTGAGCGGATCGATCATGTTTGTTGGGGCATGCGCACAGAGGAAGATTGCCGGCAGACGTTTGCAAGACATGATGGTGACTCGGAAGGCAAACGCGGCAGCACGTGCAATGTGGCGCTCCTCCCGCCAGCGCCAACGCGTTCGTCTCACGAGGCTGGCGCTATGCAACGCAACTAGCACAACTGATTGGGGGAGCGAGATGCGACGTCGAGGTTTGGTCAACAAAGGCTTTGTGACACGGAGATTGCGAATGGTTCTGTAGTAGAGCAATGGCATGTCGCAGGGGCAGAGAAGCGAAGGATGGTCGGCATGATTGCCTGTGCAGGGGCGGATCAGCAGGGATCGCCTCTGGGGCTTTACAAATACCGTTGACGCAAGTCGTCACTACAGAAACGTCGCTACCAGAAAAACCGTGAGATTCAGATAGAGCAGCAGTGTGCACGGCGCGCGGTGCAAGGCCAGATAGCGCGCAGAGGGTTAGGCAAAGGTGGTCGGAGGACTGGTGCCATAGGACAATGGTATATAGCCGGAATGCTACGCGAACAGAGCCGGGCAAGGGTCTGCAGATAGCAGCTGTGGGTGCGGATATGTACGCTTGGACTGAGGCTGGCGGAGGGCTAACGTCTTTGGTGCGTAGAGGCAACATGGGGGGAACAAGTTGAACCCACCAAGAGTTGACGACTGAACCCCTTTTCCACCCTTTCCCAGGGTCGGGAGAGGGTCTTGTGTCTGATTTCTTCAGCCGTCCCCACAGCGCAGCCGTCGAGAGCGATTTGCCGCCTCCCACTCGTTCTTTGCTTTGCACGGAGTTTTCGTCGGTCGTTCCTTTGTCGGGCCCCTGCACATGCACCGAGTCCCAGGGGATATCCACGCTTGGGCTTTTCGGCGGCCACCATCCTACCATCCATCCCATCACCGCTCCTTTTTCCCCACCACGCCAGCACACTGCTGCCGACCTCTTACTCAGACACGCCGAGTGCTGTTGTATCGCATCTTCACCCTCGCTTCCGCCCTCGACGCCCTCGACGTTTGCCAGAGCGCGCTCCAGCCTCTTGCGTCAAACGGCAGTATCCACTGCACCTACCCGTCTCCGCTGCATTACATTCGCGCTTGCTTCCCGCATCCAGGTCCCTGCCTGTCTGTCTGAGACTGACGCACACCCAACCAAGCCTGCCTCTCTCCCCTCCCCGCAATACACAGCCAGCTCAGACTGCTTCCCCGGCCTGTTCGAATTCCGGTCACGACTACTGGAGGGCCACGCCGGACATGTGCACTGTGGCATAGGCCACCTGGAAAAACAAAGGCAATCGGGCCAAACACTGCAGCGCCAGCACCCTTCCAGCCTGCAGTAGCACTCGAACATACGCGCCACCCCCATCACCATGTCGGCCAACTCGCTGCCTCGCCCCTCGCGGCCGTCGATTGCTCCTCCCACCGGTCCCTTGCCCTCGCTGCCCGTCCCCAAGCAAAGAAGCTCCAATGTCGGTCCGACGACGCGAGCCTCGTTGCTCCCAGGCGCCGCCAATACACGCGCTGTGTCTTCGTCGTCGCTACCCTACAGGCCAACTTCCAAGCACCTCACATCGCCGTCCGTGCCGTCATTCCCACCCGAGGCTGGTGCCGCCGGATCGCTGCCCGTTGGAAAATCGCTGCGCAAGACAGTCAGCATCGGTTCCTTTCCACAACCACCCAGACATGGTGGGCGATCGAATCCAACCAGTCCGCTGTCGACGAGTTCGACGCCTGGAGGAGACATGGTCGATCGGAGAGTGTCGTCAATATCCAAGGGTCAAACGCCTTCCAGGAATAACAGCCTTAAGAAGCCGCGAAGCTCTAATATTGGAGGAGCGCGAGGTTTACTACCGAAATCACCCCTATCACCCCCCAGTCTACTCAATGGAAGCGCAGATTCCGTCACAGTAGAGACAGCCCACCTCAGTCTCCCCTCACCACCGCAGAGTCGCAACTCTTCACCCCAGGGATCGTACGCAACCAGCGCAACCACATTCGAGGAAGGGGAAGATGGACGCGCAGATGGCAAGGTACACAAGGACGGCAAAGGCAATGTCATTGTCAGCGTTCGGGTACGGCCTGATGCTGGGGCCAAAGACAACAAACACGACTTGGAGTGGGAGGTTAACAACAAGCGCGCACTGATAGCCTACAAAGGCAAAGAGGGCGGAGACTACATATATGGTATGGTTGCATAACGAAGTGGAGGGTGACTGAGCTGGAGCTAATTTGGTCTGACATAGACAACGTATTCGATACCCAAGACAACAACGCCCGCGTATACGATGCTGCAGCCAAGCGACTTGTCCGGAGGGTCATGGAGGGCTACCACGGCACCGTCTTCGCCTACGGAATGACTGGAACCGGCAAGACGTTTTCTATGCAAGGAACTGCAACAAATCCTGGTGTCATACCACTTGCCATCACCGATATCTTCTCTTACATTCGTGAGACGCCTCAGCGAGAGTTTCTTCTGAGAGTCAGTTACATTGAAATCTACAATGAGAAGATTATCGATCTGCTAGCGGGACCCGTTGTAGGCATGAACGGCCAGACCGGGCCCGTTGAAGAGATCAAGCTACGCGAGGACAGCAAACGTGGTGTCTATGCGTCGCCACTAAAGGAGGAAATCGTGCAGAGTCCGACGCAACTCCTGAGGGTTATTGCACGAGGTGACAACTCAAGAAAGGTGGCGGGTACCCAGTTCAACGCGCGCAGTTCCCGAAGTCACGCCGTGGTCCAGATTGTCGTTGAGAGTAGAGAGCGCGCTCCCGGCCCAGCAATAAATGGCGACAAACGGTCAGCCATTGTCCCTGGTGGTGTCCGTGTCTCGACGCTCAGTTTAATCGATTTGGCTGGTTCTGAAAAGGCGGCTGATAACAAAGAAAGGCGGACTGAGGGTTCCCATATCAACAAGAGTTTGCTTACTTTGGGTACAGTCATTGGCCGATTGGCTTCCGATAAAGACAAGTCTGAGAAGGACAAGGGCAAGGGCGACAAACATTTGCCATACCGAGACAGCAAACTGACCCGACTTCTTCAACCTGCCCTCTCCGGTAACTCGCTGGTCAGCATTCTCTGTACAATCCAGATCGGAGCCAGTGGGAGTCCTGCTGCTGTCAATAGTCACACAGGTGAGACGCTGAATACTCTCAAATTCGCCTCCAGAGCCAAAAACAATATTGTCAGCCACGCCAAGAAGGCCGACGAATCTATGGGTGCTGGTGGGGACGCAGGAAGTCGAGCGCTTCTAGATCGCTACCGCCTGGAAATTGAAGAACTCAAGAAGCAGCTCGCTGAAGGCAAAAACAAAGAACCCAAGGAAGAAGAAGATGACGAGCTGAAAAGAGACAAGGAGGAAGAAAAGGCGCGCGAACTGGAAGACAAGCAGCGGCATGAAGAGCAGATGCTTGAGATGCAACTAGCCCGAACAGCCCTAAAGGAGCGGATCGAGCATCTTAACAGGCTGATTTTGAGCTCCAAGTCTATCGGTGTCAACAATGGCCGATCATTCTCTTCAATGAGCTTCCAGCGCGGCTCCATCATGAGCACCAACCACCACGACATGCGCCCAAGCTCTATTCGCTCTTCTGCTAGCCATGCGACCCTCGAGGTTCCCGGTAAAAGACAAAGCACACCACACCTCCACATGGACGGCTCTGAGGAAGACGACTCGGTTGGGGAGAATGGAGATGGTAGTGCAAGTCAGACGGTGCAGATCCAAGCACTACAGGCTGATCTTGCGGATAAGAACCGTTACATCGCTACCCTTGAAAAGCGCCTGTTGCACGCTCGGCGATCGAGCCATTCTCGTGTCTCCATGTCATTGTCACACAAGCTCACAAATAGTGAGGAGGGTGGTATGATCGCAGCTCTTGCCGAGAGAGACAACGAGATAGTCAACCTGCGCGCACAGCTTGAGGATAAGGAGCGTATGATCGGCGCCCTCACATCAGCTCGCAAGAAGAACGACACTGCACATGAGATGGGCAGCGAGTCACCAGGCAGCCGGCGCACCTCGGGTTATCAGCGCAGCGGCAGTGATGGTAGCGGGATTAGTTTACCGAAAGGTCCAACGTCGCCTGCACTCAGTGTAAAGACGCCCTTCCTACCCCCTCCAGTTACCAACGGCTCTACCAAGAATATCGAGGAGATGACGCGTATGCTAGACGAGATGATTACTGGTCGCGTTGAAAAGACTGCCAGGCGAAGCAGTCTCAGACCAGTCACCGAAGGACCATGATCTTACCCAACGCAGAAGATGGTGAGAGTCAGGTACGAATTCTTGCTTGGACGAACAAACGAACCAGTTCAGCCGGGTATGAAACGAAGTACAGTAATGAGGATGAGGCGAGAACGTCAGCAACGAGCGGCGCGCGGGTGTGGCATCGTACTTGCACTTTTCCCAATCCCATCCAGCAAACAACATGTTCATTCACAAAGGGACAAGACATTAGCGACAGGCGTTTAATCGGGGAAACGGAGTAATGATTTGAGCCACCAGGCACATGGACTGGTAGGAAAATTCGGCGCAAATAGCCGTGCATGGGATTTTTATGTTACGCACATGGGTTATATCCAAGGGGGGCGGCTTTCTGGCTGCTGCTACTGCTGCTGCTTGTTTAATTCACATTTGCGATATGGCGAGCCCTCCTGGTGGAAGGGGATTTTGTAACACTACTACTTTTTTCTTCTTGTTTTCTATTCTCTTCGTCTTCTTCCCCTGTGCCGACCGAGGGACTTTCGATCTGATACCCAAACCCCCCACCCCATCTTTTACATAGCTTGTCGTTGAATTGTGTTCTTGTTGCGCTAATGAATACAATGTGGGAGCTATAAATGAAGGCTTTCACACCTTGTTCTCGACGAGATTGTGTGTTTTTGTGTGATGTGATTTTAACAAGCCGTATTGATGTGTAGACAACTTGGTTGCACAACGTCTCGAGGTCTATACGCAATACGATAAGCGCTACCTTACTAATTGTGAGCACCGTCATCCGCAGGATTTTGAGACGCCAACACGCTAGCAATTTGCAGATATGTACTCCGAGGTTTGTTCATAGTACGTGGTGTGGGGCACAAACTTGTCGTGCCTCGGGATCCTGAAGGAGACCATACAGCTGCTATCTAACCTAGGTACTTTTTACATAGTCGCCTCTCGTAGGATTCCAGGGAGTCAACATGCTAGCAATTTATAGATACTCCGAAGTTGTTTATAGTACGTGGTGTACGGCACAGCAGAGCCTACTTGCCGTGCCTCGGGATCTTAAAGTTGATTGCCAGCTGCCGTCTTACTGCATGTCCAGCATGACATTCTCAAATAGCAAACTTCCTTTAATACGTGTGCATATACATCTGACTACATGCCCTTTACCCTAAACTTGCAGCAGACAAATCAGCCTACCTTTGCAAAGATCCCAAGCCACCATTGGTGTGGTGTCACTGTCATGTGGTTTTGGCTGCTCAACTCTAGCATCAAAGGCGTTTAGCGCCGGAGCGCGATCAGTCGACTAAGCACCAGTGCGTCAACAACGTTGCACTAGAGGGGCATTCTGAAACAACGACGCCCTGGCCCGCGCACATGCGGCAAAATGAGGTCCCCTCCTGCGCCTTCCGCATTCTCGCTGTAACCTTCCTGGATCAAGCAAGTGCGATCTCTGCAATCTTACCTTTGATCCTATCTTGGTCTCCGCAGCGCTTCTCGAGTCGTCGCTTCTATACCCTTGGGCCGCTTACTGGCTTTATCCGCTGTGCAAGGGACTCTCGGGCGCTCCTTGATGGAGATCATTTTACGGCGGGATCCTGCTCGGACATCGGATTGTTTCTGGTTGTGAAACTCGTCGTGCACCAGGAGGGGCCTTCTCTTCAAGACACGCCTTAGGTTTGCCCGCCCTTTCGAATGGCTTCTTGAACGTCCTTCTACTCCTTCTTCCTTTGATTCGTATCTTGAGCGAACGAGGGGATTGAGTTATACATTCTTGTACTTTATTTTTCTTCTACTTGTTTTGCTTGTTTGATAGGCGGTGCCTACGTCCCCTCCTTTGACTACTATCACATCTTTACTTGCTTGTTGGAGCGTTCTCTGCAGGGTCAGAGGTGACGTTTACCTACTTGCATATATCGGCATTACAGCTTCGTCATCACTGTAGCACTGTGCACTGCAGAAAGCCGTTCGACTTGGCCGTACCCTACATTCTCCCTCTTTCCACGAGCGGTGACGACGCGCACGCCCATCACATCAGTCTACCGGGTGTCTCGCATTCGACATGCTAAACCAGGCTGCGAAGAAGCTTTCCAAGATGCATGTTAGACGGAATCCGAACCTGTCTATACAGTCGACAGCGCACTATTCACAACTGAGCCCGCCACCCCAGTCTGCTACCTCTAGTGCTTTCCTCTCTCCCACGGTCCCCTCGAGACGTGGCCTACTTGCGAGATCCCCACCACCGAGTCCGAGCCTTCCTAGTCTGCTGCCAAAGCATGGAAAGAAGACTACACAGCCGAGTCATTCAAAGTTGGTGAAGCGAATACTGATAGGCTGCTGCGGTGTAGCATTCCTACTATGGATTGTGCTGAGGCAGATATACGCCAACTCGCAAGGAGCGGCAACTTATGAGGATGGCAACGAAGAAGAATGGGAGATGGTTGGTGGCAGTCAGTTGCCGCATGAACCTGTCGCCCTTGCGCTGCAGGACGCAAAGGGAAAGATGAGGTGGACTGTATCCATACCATCCGACTATGAATTCCCGCTTCGTCCGGCGCAGTACCGTGATATCTGCCATCAATCTATGGAAGTCTCGAAAGAAATCAGACAGGAAGCGAAGGCTTCGGCTGGCTTTGCGAAGAGAATGTTGAACTACTATCAACAAGACCAATATTACATTGATGTCCAGGAAGCGGAACAACAAGGACTGTTGCCACCATCTAAGGCTGCTGGAAGACCCAAAAGCTTCGTAGAGGACGAGGCTATCCGGGATGGTATCTCTACGGAAGGACTCAAGGTCTGTGACAGGACTTTGACATATGTCATGGAAACGGAGGATGCAGGTTTTGGCAACACGCTGATGCGTTTGTGGATGTCGTATGGTTTGGCAAAAGCCGAGAAGCGCGCCTTTTTCGTTGATGACACTCGTTGGTATGTATCTACATTTCTGACTACCGGATGATTGACACTGACACTACCGCCAGGCCGTATGGCAAGTACTCCTCTTACTTCCAGCCTCCCCCTTCCGCGAACTGTCTCCCTCCTCCCCCATCTCACATCGTCCCCTGTCCTCACACTGCCCGACACATCGTCGTCAGCGGAGCGACGTTGAAATCCACCTTTGGACATGCCTTTACCGACGAGTGGGAGGATCCAACAAAAATGGGTGTGCAACGCCAATCGAAAATCTTCAACCTCGCCCGAACAGGCTATGAGGCTCTCTTTAAACTTCGCTCAGACGACGAAACCTACGTCCTCCAACGAGCGCTGGAAATGTACGGTGAAGTTAAGAGCGAAGGCGGCCTCAGCATCGCCATGCACGTCCGCCACGGCGACAAGCACCCCATGGAATACCAGTACCAAAAGGACTACATCCCGCTAGCCCGCTACGTCGACACCGCCCGCGATCTCTACATCGATCTTGTCGAAGGCGGACTAAAGAAGAAAATGGCCAAACGCAATCTACTCTCTTCTCCATTCTCTTCCTTCTCTACCGACTCCCTCACCCCCCGCCATACAACCTCGAAAATGATACTCGCCTCTGACGACCCCCTCGTCTACGACTCCCCCGAACTAGGCCCTAACAGTGTTCGTGCCCAAGACCGCATTGTCCTCGCCACAAAAGCCGCTCTCGAAGCCGCGCAATCCCAGCCGAAGAAGAACACGTGGATCGACGAGATTACGGGGTGGGAAGGCGGCTTCTATCGCGACGTCTTCTTTTCTTTGGGACAACCTGTTGGCAACGCCGAGGACATGAAGAAGGTCAATGAGGAAAATTCTGCTGTTCCTGAGAGTGCAATGAAGCTGAGGGAGCTTGTTGGGCGCGCATATCTGCTTGACTTGAGTGTGTTGAGCAAGGCGGATACGGTGGTTTGCACAGTTAGTAGTACGAGTTGTAGGTTGCTGGCTGTTATGATGGGGTGGGGAAGTGCTGTACAGGAGGGCAAGTGGAGGAACATCGACGGCCAGTTCGACTGGAAGGGAATCATGTGGTGAGAGTTGTTCTTTCACCCCTTTCGTTTTTGTTTTTGTTTGGTTGCATGAGATACTCGGGAACAGGTGGGGATGGCAAGTGCGAAACGGCATATGTGCGTATATAGAGATGAATATAAACGGCCTAAAGGTAGATTTTGACTTCCCCTCTTTCTCCCATCTTGTTGAATTTAGAAACGTGGTATGAGAGCGGTTCTGCTATGATAAATGATGCTTGACAACAGCACACATCTCATGAAAAAGTCAATCCGGCTAGCCTATTGGTTCTGTCGGGTAGATTTTGGCTGGATTTTAAGCTTCAAGGCAGTCCGAAAATGATGTGGTCGGGTCAAATCTGGAGTAGCAATATTCTATGTGAGGAGTGCTACGAATGACTGGGGGCTGACATCCTTCATCTGCGATACTAAATCCAGGCGCAGGGAGTCATTGTATTGATTCCTCGACAAGACGATATTCCAACTATGCTCCCTAAAATATTCGTACAAGACAGTCACCACTTCCTCTGCCTACCGCCCCTTTGGTTTCTGCCCCTTTCTCCTCTCCCAAACCATGAGATATGCTTCCTTGGTAAACAACGTCTCAGCCCTCTCTTTCTCGACATACAGATCTTGAATGCCGTACCACTCCTCTCTCGCTCGATCCTTGACCTGCACTCTCCAAACCTTGCTTTCCTGCTCACCTTCAACACTATCATCCTTTTTCTTGACCGCCTCGTGAGTGATGTTGGCTACAAGATCATACCAGATAGGCTCGCCGGGAGGATAGTCTTGACTCGGCTCGACGTACGGTGACATGTCAAGAGAGTGTACGGGAAACGTGACGATGGTTGGATTCCGTTCCGAGACGAATTTGTTCTTGGAGAAGCGCTTGATGTTGAAGAGGAGGTAAGGAGGTAAGGGGTGTAGGAGGCGGTAGCGAACGCGGTTCTTTGACTTTTCTTGTGGAGTCACGCCGTTGTATTTTGAAAGGATATTGACAAGAGGGACCTGTGGGATGATGTTCTTCTCGAGGGCGTCTTGGAACAGAGGGGCTGCCGGTAGGTCGAGGGTTAGCACGAGGAAACGTGATATCTCGGTTTGAACGGCTGCGTCTTCGAAGCGGAGACGATCACCGGCATCAGCACGCGCAGTAATTTCTTGTTGCTCGATCTTCAGCGTGCCTTGGAACACTTTCTGGATTATGCTGCTGTTGGGTTTTGTTCGCGAGCCGCCGACTGCTAGGTGAAGATTGTTGAGGAACCATGAGAGGAAGTCGACGGGATCTGACTGGTCAGAGAGAGTAAAACGTTTTGATGATCGAAGAGCTATCTCTTGGAGGAGTTCATGGGGTGAGACGTGAGTTTTGAAGGCCCGTGGGTTCCAAATCTTACGGACGAGGGTGCTAAAGCGCTGTGCGAGCTGCGGCCGGGTCGACAAATCTTCCAGCATGAAATAGTTCCGCAAAGGAGAAACATGAGATAGAGCTTGTATCACAACGTTGAAGTAATCGTTCGCTTTGATGTTGTTCATACCAACGAAACCTGGGATATACTCTCGATTGGAGAGGTCCCATGATACCTTGGGCTCCTTGTCTAGCTTCGCAACCTCTTCTTTGTTCATACGCGGATCCACAACGAACTTGATGTCGTCCAACGACTTGGACGTCACTTCGTAGCCCTCTGGGAGCACATAGACCTTCTTTGTCTCCATATTGACGTATACGTGATGGCCCTCCTCCAGCGCGTGGAAGTATGCCTGCGATTTGGGGCCGCGACCTTGGTAGTATTTCCCGCATACTAGACAGGCATACACGTTGATGTTGGAGAGGGTAACGGAACATAGTTTCTCAAAGTCGAAGTCGAGGACTTTGCGATTTATCGTATCAAGGTATAGATCTGTGTAGCCGGCTTCTGGGGCAGTCTGGCGTTTCGGCGCAGCGATTGCGGGCTCGTCATCGTCGTCGTTGTCGTTTAATGCGCCGGCTTCCTCAAGCTCGGCATGCTCCTCGTCGTATGCGCCTGTGATGTCTAC
>Ga0058698_10000688_pt1 | contig 17663 bp, 16 predicted proteins | sample AgamicAsSfe_FD_67288 | JGI IMG/M metagenome (GOLD analysis project Ga0058698, IMG submission 67288) | Agave microbial communities from Guanajuato, Mexico - As.Sf.e | ecosystem: Host-associated > Plants > Phyllosphere > Phylloplane/Leaf | place: Guanajuato, Mexico | collected 2012-05-30
ACCAGCAGGAGACAGGCTGAAGCGTACAGGGAGCTACAAGGCAATGGGAGCGACTCGAGTATAGAAATCTTCCTTTTGCAGCGTAATTAAAACTTGTATATTGTGTATGAGAAAGAGAAAATAGATCCAGACGGAAACGGTAAAATGCACACGCTGCAAGAAAGCGTGGCTTACACCAAAAACGATGTTCTGATTCCAAATATGCCACCGACATCATGAGCGACATCTCTTTGGTCCGGTTCGTCTGCATCGTCCCCATATCCATTGCGGGCGCTAGGAAGTTGTTGACCCCACCTTCGACTGCACAAATAACGACGCGTCGCGTGTCAGACGGGTCTGCGGGAGGGCGGCTCGCGTGCAGTGTACCCCACTTCGCGTGCTTGTCACCTCGCCTCGCTGCGTCTTCTCGTTTCGTCATTGCATCCGGTGCTTGATGCCTAGCGAATAATCCCTCGACACATTGAGTTGCATGCTGGAGCGGCATGCACCTAACACTAAAGATTGGTCCCCTAACTAAGCCTGATGTGCAAATACAGTCTTCCCTGAAGGTGCTCATAGAGTTCTAGGATGATAAGCTAGTAAGATGTATTACTACGTATATCTCTACCTATGTTGTCGGTCGAAACTCTAACATAATCATCCACGTATGCACAAAACGGTCGTTTCAATAAATGGAAATGTCTCTTTGTTGCCATCGATCGTCGTCTTCGACGTACGTATCCAATTGAAAGGTGCCGACGCGCGTGTACTTTTCTATGCTGCTTGGTTTCGCTTTCAATATCAGCCCCTTGCCGAGGGTGATCTTAGCTAGTAGTACTGCATGATCTCCTGTAGTGAACTCATCCCATCGACCCGAAATATCGCTCCACTCTTTTCCAGATTCGGGATCTATGAAGAGTAGAAGTGGAAAGAACTGCTCTGAATCTTCTTGTACTGTCATCGACCACGAATTATCGACTAAGTCTGTCGGCCACCATGGTGAAGACGGGCTCTTATGTCTAGTGACCCTAGCATGAAGCGTCAATGTTCGAAGGCTGATGTTAGCGTCAACAATGTCAACGTCACTGAAGTCGTCACCAGGCGTGCTATTATTGATCGAAATCTCCAGTATCTGGTAGGCGGCGTGGCCTTCATAGTCCCTGAGACTGATGGGCCCCTGCATGGAAGCCCAGGACCATGATGGAGCCGCGGGCTTAGCGGCTCGAGTAGCTTTCGGAAAGAGCTTGTCGTCGTTGGTAGTCTCCCAAAGCAACTGGCTCGGCAGGTGTTCTGCCCAAAGTCCAGCATAGTATCGTGCCGATGAAGCCTGCTTCAACTTTCTGGCAATAGCCGAGATAGCGCGCAACCTATCGGTACTAAAGCTCAAGCTTAAATGACTATAATGCATGACTATGTTATTCCACATAGTCAGGAACTCGGTTCCATCCACTGGTAGGGTAGCCCAGTTGGCGGGAAGGTCGAGCGGACGACCGGTTCCATGTACCGCGAAAGTTTCAGAGTTGGTTATCCAGCCATCTGTCTCGGGTACAACTTCCTCCGTGCGATTTGCAGTGCACAAATACCGTATCTGATGAGTCCCAAACTCCAGGATGCGAGGCGAAAGGATTTGTTCTTGGAAGCACCATCCGCGTTGGTGGATCGGCTCTGCGACTCCAACGTCTCTGCCCGCCCAGAGAACCACGGAACCTATCTGACCGTCGTTGCAAATGTAAGGCAAGCGATACCCTCTTTCTTTAGGTATATATCGCGGTTTTAGGAACCCATCTTGCACCGTAGGGCTTCGTGATGCTAGCAGGGTAAAATGAGCCTTGGAGTAGATGTCACCCATCCTGGCAAGCTCCACACCTTTGTCAGCGTCGTCATCCTGGATTATGCAAAGAGCATCTATCCAGAGATACTCAAGCCCAAGCTCGGCTGTTACTATTATGGCATCTTTTATAGTTTGAGGTAGATTGTGGAAAGAGATTTTCGACTGCCAGGAAGCTAAATTGCTCATTGTTAACTTGACCTTCTGATCTCCTCCCCAACAGTAGCTCAAGGTTGCATACTTTGGCCACGAAATGTACGTTGTATCGACTAGACATAACCTTGGATGTACAGTTATGGCTGGGCCTGCAGACCGTTGGAATATTTTGATAAGCCGACGGGGTTTCAATGTCTGTGCGTCGCTGGTTACAAGCTGGTCGCTGTCGAACTCACGAGTAGCGCATGCTTCATGCGTGCTGCAACATCTTTGCAACCACGTGCGAGCTTTAGACATGGTTTCATTGGACGATGGAGTCAAGTTCGGCGGCCTTTGTTTGATGTCCGCTGCAGCCACGTCGCTGAGCTCCATTGTTAGTGTACAGGCCGAGCCTTGTTCCGCGAGATACGTACTCAGCTTCTGCGCACAAAACTAGCTTCCGACCAAAGTCCTTGCTATCTGTGTACTGGCTAATTTCTTCAACCCAATCCAATGCTAGTTGCTCTTCAGAGACATGCGTGTAGTAGGCTCTCAATTGGCTGTCTGCCGTTGTGTCCGGTCGGCGTAAGGTAACAAGCCACTCCATCAATTCGCAGCCATGCTGTGCCAATTCAACTGCCTCACCATACCATAGATCGAACCAATATCCCCAATCGTGGCCAGTTGTCGACCAAGGCTCGGTGATCTCCTCCCATGAATCTCGATTGTTGAAGAGTAGCTTGGATTGGCAGATGTTGCAGGCGTGTGGCTGACTAGGTACCAGCATGTTCATCGAGCTTGCACCGGAAACATACCGCGACAAGAAGCAGTCAGTATGCAGCCAGGCGCCGTACGGAATGGAAGGGATGAAAGATGGGCGCTGGCGTCTGATCAAGCATGAGACTGGTGCGGGGGCGGGATGACGCCCCACTTCGCGCTGTCGCTTCCTCGCGTCACCGCGTTTGCGTTCATCTTCAGCCTTCTTGCTGCTGCCTTATACACAACAAAACTCTCAGCATATTACTTGGAATACAATTCAACTTTTGAATTCGCATGCACCCACGTTGAGTCCAGCGTATCGTGTAGATCGCTGAGCTCGTCGCACGCATCGCGCCATTTGTCCAGTTCGGAAGCCTCACTCAGCCATTCAGAATCATGTCCAACGCACCTCGAGGTGGCGGAGAAAGAGGTCGCGGTGGAGGAGATAGAGGCCGAGGTGGTTATCGAGGTGATCGTGGTGATCGTGGAGGTGGCCGTGGTGGCGGAAGAGGCGACTTTGGAGGTCGAGGGAGAGGAGACGGTGGGTTTCGCGGAGATAGAGGCGGCGCTTTTCGTGGCGACAGGGGCGGTGGTTTCCGCGGCGATAGAGGTGGGGGCTTTCGAGGAGATAGAGGCGGAGGTGGAGGTCGTGGTGGTAGAGGAGGTTATAGTGGGCCGCCTGGAGGTGGCCAACAAGGCATCGAGGCTTTCTCGTAAGTTGCGAAGCCATGTTCCTGCCTATCGGCTTTGACTTTCATCTAGCAACTCCAATCCGCAAGACCCGAAGGTCGCCAAGATTGAAGATGCCCTGCTTCCGATTGCAAAGAAAGGGCTCGATCTGAGCACTTTGAAGCTGAAAGAGGGTAACCCGACTAGGCCTGGGTATGGGACTAGGGGTATCAAGGTCGAGCTTACTGCAAACTACGTTGAGTTGCTGCCACCATCAGACATGGTGTTGTACCGCTACGATATCGATGTTCAGCCCGAGGCGACTGGAAGGAAGCGGCACAGAATTGTCGAGCTCCTACTCCAGACGCCGCAAATGGCTGTACACAAAGCCGATATTGCAACCGATTTCCGAGCAACCATCGTTTCGAAGACAAAATTCAAGCATGACGACGACGTCTTCGAGATTCAGTTCCGGTCCGAAGGCGAGGACGAACCGGCATCCAACGCCGCTGTACACAAGGTTCGCGTCAAATATACAAAGGCTTTGACTATTGGTGAGTTGGTCAACTGGATGAACTCTACCAACATTGGTCAGTCATTTGGTGACAAGCAAGAGCTGACTCAAGCGCTCAATATCTTTTTGAATCACTACGCTAAGTCGGCAAACAATCTTGCCACGATAGGGTCGACGAAAAGCTTCTCTCTCAATCAGAACGCGATGAAAGCCGACCTGGGCTCTGGCCTCAATGTCATTCGTGGTTTCTTCTCCAGCGTGCGTGTTGCAACGGCTCGAATCTTGGTCAACATCAATGTCAGCCACGGAGCGTTTTACCACGATGGGCCCTTGCCAGCGCTTATGGGAAACTATGGTACCCGAAACACCAGCGCCCTAGAGAAGTTCCTTAAGTTGGTTCGCGTCCAGACAAATCATCTCCCTGAGAAGCGTAACAAAGCTGGTCAGGTCATTCCACGAATCAAGACCATTTTTGGACTTGCTAGGAAGGACGATGGACATAAACTGGCCAATAGACCACGCATTAAGGCGCATGGCGCAGGCGCCAAGGATGTTGAGTTCTGGCTTGACAGCGATGCTGGGTCATCTGGTGCACCCAAGGCGGAAGCGAGTGCTTCGAAGGGCAAGGGCAAAGGAAAGGCTCAGCCGAAGGGACCAGCACCTTCTGGATCCGGCCGATATATCACTGTGTTCGACTTCTTTAGAACAAGTATGCTCTTCTTCACTTCTATCTTACAATGATGCTAACATCATACAGCATACAACCGTATCCTCCAACACCCTGAACTTCCTGTAGTCAATTGTGGCAACCGGGAGAATCCGATGTACCTTCCTGCAGAGGTTTGTATCGTCGTCCCGGGCCAGCCATCGAAGGCCAAGCTTGATGCCTTCCAGACACAGCAGATGATCCGATACGCTGTTCGTAAGCCATGGGACAACGCAAAGTCGGTTCTTGATGAGGGCGTACCGACCGTTGGGCTCGATGGAAATACGAACATACTTCTGGTAGGCCGCAAATCTTGCCATCATAGTTCTATATGTTGACTACGTCTAGCGCTCTTTCGGTCTTACGGTTACTCCGGGTCTAATCAAAGTACCAGGTCGAGTTCTCGCCGGTCCAAGGGTCATTTACCAACAAAACAAAACTGCTTCAGTCGACCAGAAGTTTGGCCGTTGGAACATGATGAACATCAAGTTTCACACCGGTACCAGACTGGCGAAGTGGTCGACTGTCATGATAACTCTTCCGAATAGACCAGGTTCCTTTGACGCCCAGGCCTTGACTGCGGTGATGCAGGAATTTCATCAAGGATTGCTCAAGGTCGGTGTCATGGCTGAGCAGCCCATGCCTGTGAAACGTCTCCAGCTTCAGCACGCAGATGACGCTTCCCTGGGTAAATTCCTACGAGAGGAGGCCGACCGTGTCGATCTGTTATTCATTGTCCTACCAGAGGTAAACACAACTCTGTACAAGCGCATCAAGACGCTCGCCGACAAAGACTATGGTCTTCACACCATCTGTTCTGTGGGCTCTAAGCTCTGGAAGGACCGAGGACGGGACCAATACATTGCCAACGTGGCGCTGAAGTTCAATCTGAAGTTGGGTGGCATCAACCAGATCGTCGAGAAAACGAACTTGGGTTTGATTGAAGCTGACAAAACCATGGTAGTCGGTATCGACGTCACTCACCCATCGCCTGGCTCAGCTTCTAACGCACCATCGGTGTCGGCAATGGTCGCGTCTGTTGACAGGTTCCTTGGTCAATGGCCTGCTACTCTGCGTATCCAGCGTGGAAGACAGGAGAATGTCGACGACCTCGCCGAGATGCTTAAATCACGACTCAACTTGTGGAGGACCAAGGGCAAGGACCACCAAGGCAGACCCCACCAAGCTTTGCCTGAGAATATTCTGATCTACCGTGATGGAGTATCAGAGGGACAGTACGATATGGTGCTCTCACAAGAGCTTCCCCAGTTGCGGAAAGCATGTGAGGTAGTGTACCCAGCCACCGATACCAAGAAAGGTCTCCCGCGCTTCACGATCGTCATCTGCGGCAAGCGACACAAGACACGCTTCTATCCAACAGCCACGAAAGATTGCGACGGAAACCCTGACATTGGCAAGAGCTCCGGCAACACGAAGCCTGGTACTGTCGTTGATCGCGGCGTGACTGAAGCCCGCAATTGGGACTTCTTCCTCCAAGCACACGCCGCACTCCAGGGCACGGCTCGCCCTTGCCATTACTACATCGTGCACGACGAGATCTTCCGTCAGATCTACGCGAAACAGGTTCCGGCGCCGTTCAGCAACATCGCTGACATTGTCGAAGACCTCACGCACAATATGTGTTACCTGTTCGGTCGTGCGACCAAAGCTGTCAGTCTCTGTCCACCAGCTTACTACGCTGATCTGGCTTGCGAACGTGCGCGTTGCTATCTGGCGAACTTGTTCGATACGCCGATGCCGAGTGCAGCACCTTCTGTGGCTGGAACTTCTGCGGCTGGGGGCTCGGGGCAGGATCCGAGTGCGGCGGATGTACAGATCCACCAGAAGATCAGGGATACCATGTTCTACATCTAGGTGGTGGACTCTTGGTTGTGCCGCGCTACAAGAGAAACAGTAAAGCTGTTTCAAACTCTAATCATTCGCTTTATATCATTAGACTGAACACATCATTGCCATACGGAAGAAAGCCTTCAACTGGCGTGTTGTACAGAAAACAGGTAGAAGACCTGGAGAAAGAAAGAAGTGGTAGTTGGGTAAGAGAAGATGTTGGGAAACAAATTGAGAGGGCGTTTGATCATACTTCATTACTACATAGAAGCTGCATAACAGCTAAATACACTCATTTTACATGATTCTTCGCTTCCTCCGTACTAGTAGTCTCACTCATGACCGTGGCGCGTACCCCGGATTCTTGGGTGGTGCGTCTATCCAAGCGGCCATCTGGTAATTCGCCTGGTCCGCCGCCGTCAGCCTCGTGCTATACGGTCGACCGCCAAAGATGAAGTTTTGCGGAAACAGTGGGTTGAACGGCGCAGCACTGTGTATCTCCTCAATTTCCTCTTTCGATAACGAGATGCCCAATGCGGGTACCATTGCCTTGACATGCTCCACAGTCTGCACACCCACAATAGGGAATACGTGAGTGGATTGATGGAACAAGTATGCCAATGCCATTTGCTGCAGTGTAACACCCTTCTTTTCTGCCATTTTCTCGAGGACCTCCGATACTGCTATGTCGCTCTCTGATGCACTATAAAAGCCTTTACCAGACTTCGGGTCTTCTTCTGCAGCCTTTCTTTGGGAGGTCGTAGCTAGTTGGCCGCCACCGAGCGAGGCCCAAGATACGATTGCTAAGCCTTGGTCCTCGCACATGGGTATTATCTCGGCTTCCATATCACGGTAGGCGGCGTTCCATCGGCCTTGATAAAGAGAGAAGGGTGTTAGGCCGTGGCGGCGGGCGTCTGTATGGCAGGTTAGCGATGGTCCAAGTGGAGGGTCGTATATGCTCGCGGTACATACATTCGTTTGCTTTGACAACTATCCAGGCTGGCGTATCCGAGACCCCGAGGTAGAGGACCTGTCTAGCCATGACAAGTGCATGAAGATGGCGCATGATCTCTTCCACATTACCGCCAACATCCCACCAATGTACGTATAGAATGTCGATGTAATCAGTCTTGAGCTTGCGGAGGCTGTCTCGAACTGATACGTGCATGCTCTTTGCGCTTGTGCCTGTAAAGTTGCTCTGCAGCGGTTCGTTCTCCCGATTGTAGGCTCTGTAGCCCGCTCCATACTTAGTTGCGATCACCATCTGGTCTCTGTTGTTTCGCTTCTCCATCCACTCGCCGATAAGCTTCTCAGATTCTTCCGAGTTGTAGGTGTTCGAGGTATCGATGAAGTTGCCGCCGAGGTCAAAATAGGTGTCCAGCAGAGAGTCGGCATCCTCACTAACACCGAACAGTTTGCTCCACGAGTTGCCAATGCTGATTCCACCCAGTGAGATGGGTGAAACCTTGACGTTGGCAGTGGGCGACAGGACGCGGTGCCAGCCCAAGGCGGTCTTCGGCTTTGGCGGTGGTGCGAAGGGGTCCATATTATCCGCGCTTTTCGAGGGACAGCAGTCTAGTCGCTATATTTGGCAGCCTGAACACCTGTAATACAGATACGATGCAGCGTGTTCGCATTGTATAGGTATGGTTTTGTCATCTCGAGCCCATGGCGTCATGCATGCATGGCCCACTTCCACCCGCACTCTGCTGACACCCTTGTCGTAAGTCCGTTAGCGGAACTGGTCTGGCAAACTCCTTTGTATCGTGTTATGCCACTGCTGTGGAGTAATCGGCTTCTCGCCTCGTGTTCCGCGCCAGTAGTTTGTGGCTTCGTACACTTCGGGGCATCCGCTGAGCAGCCAGCCCCACTTCTCCAGGAATATGGGATCGATCTCCCAGCTGCGATGATCTTCGGGAGGACCCCATACTATCAGTATTGGTCTGCGATCTAGATGGTTGTATTCGCAGACATCGATGCATAGCTCGTCTTCATAGTCAACGGGCTCCGTTCGCTGAAACGCTTGCAGCATGTTGTCGCGGACCTTGGGCCAGGGGAACAGATCGAGCCAGGGATGATGCTCTATGGAACTTTGTAATTCAGTGGGTTGTAGACATGCAGGCCATTCCGCTCCAGCTCCCGAACCCAAGAGTGGACCCTGCTTGTTTAGTGGCGAGATGCCATACCAATCATAGTATTGTGCTGTAACCCCCAGTAGGTCGGCATTTCGCGCGAGACCACTAGCTACGTTATACTTGAGAAGCAGTGGTAAGTGTGACAAAGCGGGTGTCCCTTGCATGTAGCTGGCATATGCATGTTCGGAGAAGCGTTGCATAAGCTCTTTCACTTTCGGATGAGCGGCCATGCATGACTTCCGCATCACTGTGCCATCCGGTTCGCTGGAGCCATCTTGAGATGCATCGGACGTGCTGCCTTCACGACCCGATGCATCGCTCTCGTGGGTCTCGTCCGGTACGATGACACTGTGTGGCTGTTTGATGATGGCATTCTTCTTTTGGGCGCGGTTTCCTGAGACGTGTTAGGGTGTATCCTTTGTTTTTGATGAACTGTCCGACATGGCCACTCACTCCGTGCTCGCTGGTTTAAGCGGTTCTGCAATTTTCGCCTTTCAACGGGATTCGTCACGCCCATCCAATCTTCTTTCTCGCTGCGCAGCTCGGGTCGCTGAGACGACCAAGCTAGCTCAATAGGAGCACCTGGATGGCTTGAATCTGATGACATCGGAGTTGCTGACATTGCGGCAAGGGAAGATCGCGTTTGAGGTTGTCATCCTCCGAGCGAGGTACGAGGATATATGCAGATTGATGACGGTTCGCAAATCGGACCTTTGCGTTTGAGCCCCGCTTCGACAAACAGCATAGCCGCATCACGTTTTGAGGTGGTATCGAAGATTTGACGTCTAGTCTGCGCTGATGATGCTTCGATTGGCCGTCAGCAGCCTGCATAAAGTCCGCGTTAGCTTCCATTAGTGCCTGGGCTGATGCGCCGGTGCCACAAGAACAGCGGCTGGACCCACTACCCAATCGTTTTCGCACTCGCACTCGCAATTTGGCTATGTGTAAAGAAGGAGAAGTGCCCGCTGTCCTGGTTGTAATCATGAACAAACATGAACAACGGTAGCCAATATGAGTCTCATCACTCGATCATACGTACCAAACCTGTCGCGCAGGGTGCAGATATAGCTGGATAACGCACGTAACGGTTCAGCTTGTATAAGTCTCAACTGCTCGGATTCTTTGACTATCTCCGTTCATTAAATCTCCATCATACGGAGCTTGGCCTTCTTGTCGCCGATGATTCCTAAGCTCGACGGAAAAGATGGTACGCACGCTTCGTGGCTCAGTCAGTATCTTACGTCCTGTTACGCATCGGATCCGCAGCTTTTGTATTTTTGATTCGTTTCCACGTATAGTGGTCGTATTTTATTTATTGGTTTTATGGCTTGACCATCGAGAGTCAGACAAACTTCCTCGATCGTGTGAGCTTGTCTTTCCATCTTTCTCGTAAGAGCCAATAAGCGATCCTTCTGCCATGACCTAACCTTCTCATTTTCACCCTTGCGACACCAACGGGCCGTAAATTTGTATGTAGAGCGTTGCTAAAGTTATTCAATTATGCGCCCGTCGGTTTGCGGCCCATCAGACACAGGACCTCCGTCGTAGAAATGTTCACATCCATCTCTCCCGTCGTGGTGGTCTCTGGCATCGGACAACTCAAGCACTTGTACTCTATTTATCAGCAGCAGGGACGCGGTCGAGTGGAATGGTCTCGTTATCCCGGATAAGTACTGCTGGTCGGTCAAATTCGAACACGATCTCTAGTGCCGGCCTGCTTTGGGTAAGGAACTCAAGGAACTCGCGACGGAAAGCCTCATGGTAGACGCCACGGAATTCGAGGTATCGCAGCTTCGGTACGAAAGTCTTGTCGTTCAGCCACTCGAGTGTGCTGTTGAGACGTATGCGCTTGGACTTCTGGCCTTGGACGACTGTCAGGGTGACGGATTCGATGTTCGCACAGTTCTTGAGAATAGTTGGGAATGCGGTACGAGTGAGCTTGGATGTGCCGTGGAGAGCAATAACCTCTAGTTGAGGCAGGGCTTTGGTGAGTTTCTCCACGCCGGCGCTTGTGATCTCAATTGCCTCCTTCCTTTCGGCGTCACCGGCGACGAACACACGGACTGCACTTCGGAACGTAGCGTCTGCATTCGCGATGACGTCAATGAGGGTGCTGATTATGATCAGCGAAAGTGACTACAGTTTGGGACAGAGTCAGACATACTCGTCCAAGTTGATACCTGAAGCGAAGACCAGCTTCTGAACAGGTTTCGCGGTGCTATCAAACTTGGTAGATGCATCTACATGTAGCGTCTGCTCATCGGAGATCGCAGCAGGCTGATACTCGATGGGCTGCCCTTTTCTGGCCTTTGCACGCTTCTCGAATTCAGAGTACTTCTCAGCTGGGGGTTGAGCCTCCAAACGTGCATCCCATTTCTCTTTTGGCTCTTCCCAAGGTCCATAGGGCTGGGTGGCTGGAATCTCTTCATCAGGGCTCGTGTCCGACCCCGCTTGTCGCTCCTCAATCACCTTGAGGCGTTGGAGCTCCCTCTCCTTCTCCTTCTGCTTCTTCTTCTTGGCTGATCCGGATAGTGGCGCCATGATGTCGTTTGTAGGTATACGACGTTCCGTGACTTGAAGAAGCCAGGTGTCGAGGTATGGAAAGAAGAGAATACCGGAAGGCGGGGGTTCCCCACAATTTCCATCCACTTTACCGCAAGAGGCTTAGGCACCTCGCGACCCTTTCGCAACTCAAGCTTTACACCCCGCATGCGCTTCTCTCTTGTCCTCACTAAGCGTTGTAGTCCCAGTACTACAACTACTGCAATACGTCTGAAAATCGCACAGTCGCGTGCCGAGATGACCGGCAAGCTATTGCCCCTCTTACAGTATCAGTGCTAAGAAGACGATGGAGTCAGGGGGACTGAGTACATCATATCGACTGGCAACTCTGTTCTTCATATGAAACTTAGGTTTACCGGGATTGTGATAGATGGCTGGCTCTTCAGACGCATTTAATTGGCTCGCAGGAATGACCTGACCGAGAGCGAGCAGGTTCGGAGTAATCTCTTCGGATATAAGATCGATTGATCGGAATGTCTAGTCATCCGGAGCAGTGTTGTCCGGAGAAACCACACACAACAGTACTGTATCTTGAAAGGAGAATACGCGATACCAGCATCACCGTTTCTGAGCTTCCTCATGCTTCCTAGCGTTGGCCGCCTGAGGGAGCAACGTTGATGACTCATATGAGTCTAGGCTTCCATACGTACCCCGTTGACGCGTCCAGTGTATGTTCATAAACAAACCCATGGCAGCGGAAGCCTTGGTTACTAGCAGACATCAACAGAACTCTCTCCTCAAACTTCATAATGTCACCATACGACTTCCACTTCTTGACTCCTCGCCTTTACCTTTCCTACTGCAACCCATCATCTGATGCACACTGCGACTTTGTCATCGAGCTCCTTCACGGCGCTCCCTCTGTTCGACGGCATCCAAACATTGTTGGAGAGATACCAGATCGCGAAGCTGCCAGAAAAATTATAAGCAACGGGGATGAGAAACTCCGCACGACGGGCTATGGACGGTACCTAGTCAGCTTGAAACCATCCCCAGCGGAAGAAGAAAAGAACGCTGGCATTCCGTTCTCACAAAGGAAACTAGAACATATCGGTTATGTCACCATGCAACTCGGTCGTGTCCCAGGCGAACAAGCACCTACCATACCGGACTTGGGCTTCAACATGATTGAGCGTTATCACGGGAAAGGGTATGCGACCGAAGCTGCACAAGGTCTGATCGCCTACTTCAACGAGGAGAAGGGCGTAAAAGAGATTGCAGGTCTGACTGACCCCGACAATGAAGAAGCGCAAAAATTATTTAGAAGATTGCGTTTCAGGAACCATGGGGTGAGGAGCGTAAAGGGTGTTCGGTGGTCAGGTGAGGAACTCGATGTGGATGTTTGGACCTTTGGATTGGAAGATGGTAGAAAGCTGGAGGACTTTGGGCTCTAATTCAATCCAAATGTTTCACATTATATCGTCTTCTATCTGTCTTGGACTTGACTCGAAGATCGAGGAGACGCGTGTGTCCCAGCTTCAACCTTAGAACCACCAATCTTCCCATCGAGTGATGGGCTTCCTGCCTCAGTATCAACCTCAACCCCTTCCAAATACTCAAAGCCGGTTATAATTCGTGGAATGAGTGTCTCCTCAGCTGGGAAGAACAGGTTGCAAAAGTAGTACAAGAATATGGACAAAAAGAACCCATAAAGCCAATTGAACGTGAAGAGGTTCTGTAAGCCAGCTGAAAGCTTCAAATTTGGGTTCACTTTGTTGGCCAATCCTGGTAGTAGAGGGATGATGGTGACGAATGTGGCAACCACAGCGCGCCAGTTTGTACCATAGCGACCATATCGGTAGATACCTCGTGGATCATACAAAGCAGGCACGTCGTACCTTCTGTGCTTGACTAACCAGTAGTCGGTAAACAGGATACCTGCCATGGGTGCCATGAAGATGGCGTATGCGCTCATGAAGTTTAGGAACGCTTTTCCAGAAGCCACGATAATCCAAGGGCATAGCGCCCAGCCACCAACGAAAGCCACAAGAACGGAGCCGCGGCGCACGTTGATGTACTTCGGTGCGAGTGTCGTGACGTCGTTAGCAAAAGAAACGGCGTTTGCACTAATGTTAACGCTGAGTTGGCCGAGTAACCAAATCGAAGCGCAGAAGAAAGCTGCTGCACGACCACCAGAAGTGTCCATCCAGGTATCGATGATTTGCAGTGGTGTCCAATAAGCCGTGCCCCAGATTTCCTGGGCGGCCGATGCGGAGACAATCCCCATAAGAGCGACCATGGTCTTGAAGAACGGAATCACCGGCATCTGCCAGTATTGTGCTTTAGGATCTTTGCTGAAGCGTGAGAAGTCAGGAATGTTGACAGCGAGAGTGCTGTATCCACCAGTGATGCTAGTCATGCTTGATAGCCAGAGCCAAGCTCTCTCAGCACCATGTACTGAAGCCGGACGCGTGAAAAACGTCCCATTGCCGCCTGCTTTGACAGCAACCCACACAGTCATTCCAATAGCCACCGGCGGCAACAATACAGTCTTTACCCAGAACATGTATTGTAGCCTATGTGTTGGAATGAGAAGAAACGGAAACTGGATGAGCCAATACAAGAAGTATGAAATCATTCCAGCTGTGGTAAGACCAACGGATGCGGGTAGGTGATTTGGGACATCCCGGAAGCTTGGCCAGATAGCATTCAATATCTGAGAAGGCAAGTCAGATTATGTCCTATACATCGTAGCTTGCCTAAAAACGTACCGCAGTGACACATGTACCTCCATTGGCGGTTTGTACGCCGAACCAAAACATGGCTAGGATACCTCTACTCACGACGGCAAAGTAACTGAACCAGTATCCAAAGCTGGCACGAGATGCGATAGGAAATGGGACATGTAGATTCGAGCCGATGGCGCCATTGAGCACTGTCGGCAGGGCGTTGCATATGCCCGCCACAAGCGTTATGAGCACAGCGTCAGTCGCCGTCAAACCTGCCACTGTCAGTATGATATTCGCAGAATTCGACACAGAGAAGGTATGAGCGCTTACCCAAGGTGAAAATGGCAGATCCTGAGCTCCAGGTCGATATCGTGACAAGGTCACTGAACCAGTATGTTACGAAGGCACTTTTACCCCATGTGCGTTTTTCTGGAGGCACCGGCTCCATGTCCGCGTTAGTCCATACATCAGGTGGTGCGATGCTACTGTTCTGTTTGGGAAGCCGCCAGCTCGATGGTTGTGTCACCCGGAGCTTGACCTTCTCTTTTGCCGCATGGCTGCGATTGCGCAGGTTGACTGGTGTCAGCATGATGATGAAGCTGCGTAGATTCAACACATCGTCTGACAGCACAACACCCTATTTGAACCCTGAGACGTTTGCGCTACATACTTGAATCAGTGTTCAAGATAGATAGGCATGCTTACGTTCCGTCGCACTGGGGAGAAGATGGGGTAGCCTAGACTGGCCTTATCATCCGAGTCAACATGATTGGACCGACAGGCATCGCTATCGAAGATTGCGCATCCCTTGTACAGCTCGCTATCGTGTTACTGCATCCGATGAAAGGTGTTCCGGTTGTACTGAGACTCGTTGGGATGATATGCAAGTGTACGCCACCTGGATAGGGTGGTGCAGCCGAACCTCGGCCGGTGTCGCGCAAGGTAGCTCACGCTTATCATCTCTCCCATCCCCAACATCTCGCATCCTCCGTGCTTATCATTCGGACATTTCAGCTCTCTGGCACCATGGCGACAACCACATTCGCTCCGAACCTATCATTCAGTCTTGCATTGGCATGTCGGCTCAACCGCGAAGTCGGCTGACTTGCACAGCTTGCGCAAGGAGGAAAGTCAAATGCAGCAAGACGGTACCCTGTGACAACTGCGTCAGAAGAGGCCAACAAGATACCTGTGGCGTCGACAACTTCCATCGCGATATAAGCCCTCTACCACAATCTTCGGAGTCAAGAACCCATGAGCTTGACTATCTGCGACAGCGAGTCGCACAGCTCGAAAGCGAGACGAGTCAGCAAAGCTCCATGGATGTTAGGACCCCGCCATGTAGCCTGCAACCCGACACACCACAACGTGGACTTGTTGATGTGTCCGCTGATGAGCCCGACGACTCGGCCGTCTCGAGAGATGCTGCGACAGTGTTAGAGTTTCTGGCTTGGGGAAGACGGAAAGACCCCGACTGCCACACTGTCGCCTCTCTTGAACCCGCCGATGATGCACCCCCTGGAGCTGGGTCGGGTATACTAGAGGACTTGTCGCAACTTCCAGTGCTTCAACTTTTACTTCCGAGTTCAGACCAAGTGCAAGAGTTAGTTGATTATCATCGCGACTGTCTGCTGTGGTATCACGGCAGCTACTTCGCGCCCACTTTCCAGGCACAACTTCGCGACTTCTACGACAAGCACGACGGACTCATAGATCAGGCTTCTGTAGATCTCCAGTGGGTGGCTCTATTGTTCTCCGTGCTCACTGCGAGTCTCGTTTGCGTACCTGATGTACGTGCGCAATCATGGGGCTTCGATCAGATTGAACGACAAAAGCTATCGCGGCGATGGTACCAGGCTATATCCATCTGTCTTAATCGCGCAGACTACACGAGCAATCTGAGCATTCTATCGTGTCAAGCCATCGCCACGGCAACTGCTTCTGCTCATCTCCTGGGATTCAGCACGAAGCAGAGCATCCATCTTGCCACCGCCGTTCGCATTGCACAGTCTTTGGGCATCCATCGTTTGGGACCAGATGCCAGTGGAAGCGATGTAGCAAAAGAAACTGGTCGCCGGGTATGGTGTCAGCTCTGCAGCCAAGACTGGTTCAGCATACCTTTCTCGGAGAGCTATCTCGTCAGCCCCAGGTACTCGACATCTGCACCGCCTTCGAATAGTCACGATCATAATTTGCTTGCAGTAGATCCTGACGTACCTACTATCACTAGCTACTCTCGATTTCTGCGCGACATCGCAATAATCATGCCCCAGCTCCAAGATGGCCTTATCTCATCTAATACTCCCTACACTCGTTATGAGAAAGTTCTGCATTGGGATGCACGACTTCGCGGATTAGCTACTCGCGAAAGGCCATTGTTCATGAAGAATACACCCTTAGATCCAACCTGGCCAGAGTGGGTACCTTGGGCGCGACGTGCTCTAGCCATCACCTCAAGTCACAAGATCATCATGATTCATCGCTCTTTTCTACTAGACAGTTTTGCCAACCCCGCCTTTGCATTTACCCGTCGAACATGTCTAGCAGCCTCGAAAACGATCATCAAAGAGTACAAGTGCCTCATTGGCGAAGATGGCCCTACTTTATGGATTCATCAAGCATTCGCCGTCGCTGCATCCATCACCTTGTTACTCGACGTACTCCATCGCGATCTACATGACAATGAGGGTTACGAGCACCGCGAACTCGCTCAAGATGTAATGCAGATCCTTCAACGGCGCCCAGAGAGCATGATCGCTATGAGAGGTAGCAAACTTCTTGAAGCTCTGATTGGCCAAACGTCTCAGGACGCTCTAGCTCAGCGAGGGAGGAAACGAAACAGAGACGGTACATCTGTCACCAGATTCGACGTTTCGGCATTGGTGAAAGACTTTTATCAGGCGAATAGCAGCAACAGAAACTCTCCGCCAGAAAATACGGCGACATCGCCTTCTTCGATCGAGCCGCGTTCCACATACCACTCGCAGCAGTGTGATTCGCTCACCGCAGGTTTTGGGCAACTAGAAGCCAGCTTTTCGTTATCAGCTTCTGGTTTAGGAGGTACCAACTATTTCGATGATCTCTTATATCTAGCAAATCACGACTTTGCAGGCACGTAATTTACTGCTAGTACCCGCTCGTTGTGGTATACATTTTCCCAGCGTATTGTAGAATGAAAGTTATACCGCATGCTACTTCTTCTGATCATTTGCACAAGTACGCAGCGTTTATCACTTTATTCAGCCATGGCTTCGAATAGCAGTTGTACCGCTCTCTCAACGCCAGTAAGGTCCTCCAATATCGGCTGATGTCCACTTTGAACAACAACTACGCAGCTCCTTCCACCCACCAGTGAACTGAGATCGTTCGATCGCTCCACTGGGCTGATCATGTCCTTGTCTCCAGCCACGAAGACAATAGGGCAGGTAATATCTTTGTATTCTGGGTCAGTGTGACTAGTAGCTACGATAGCTTCACATGTCTGCGCATAAGCTTCAGGATTTGAAGAGCTGACATCAGTTCGTACAGCTTCTCTCGTAGCTGGGTCTACCTTTCGGAACTGACTATAAGTTTATCGTCAGCAAGTTACTAACCATCCACGGGATTTTAAGCTATGCATACGTGTCTTCGTAAAAGTTGGACTTGGCTGCGGCAGCCGCCGCATAGTCGATGCCTTCCTTCCTCACCGTGGCCGCAAGGTCAAGCATGCGTTGCCGGACCGCGGGTATATGACCTGCCGCTCTACCAGGACCGATAAGCGTGAGGCCTTTAACAATTTGGGGATACCTTGCGGCAAAGTGCAAAGCAACAATGGCACCGAGGGAGTGTCCGATGATGACGACCCCGGATGAAGCTGGGT
>Ga0058698_10000689_pt1 | contig 17657 bp, 14 predicted proteins | sample AgamicAsSfe_FD_67288 | JGI IMG/M metagenome (GOLD analysis project Ga0058698, IMG submission 67288) | Agave microbial communities from Guanajuato, Mexico - As.Sf.e | ecosystem: Host-associated > Plants > Phyllosphere > Phylloplane/Leaf | place: Guanajuato, Mexico | collected 2012-05-30
ACAGTGGCATGCAGCTACGCGTCTGGAGATTATATTGATCCACCGCGTTGGGCCAGGAAGCTTGTCATGTCCAACATGCAGCTGTAGCCAGCAACAATACGGTAGCGAGTAGTAGATGTACTCGACCCTCGCAATGCCATCGCTGAAACCCCAAGACGTGAATTTCACATCTTTCCCCAGCTGTCACATTCTGTCAGTGAAACGGACATGTTGGGGGGGGCACAAGAGCACCAGAGCACCAGGGTGTGCACGCAGCGCCGTCGCAGCTTGGCGGCAGTCCCACCAAACTCGGGCACAGACGAATCCTGTGAACTTTATGAAAGGCGCAACACGGTGCGTTTGCCCAAGACGCGACTCAGGCGTCCTTGAAGCTCCAGTCTCATCTTACTCTCCCGGCGGGTGACAGTGACGGGTGCAATTACGTCAGCGTGCAATGGGTGCTGCGTGCCTCGACAAAGAAACCATCATCGGCCGATTCTTCAGATGTCGATTCCCCAGGTACGCTAGCACTGCAGCGCGGTGAAAGCTGCTGCAGGGATGAGCGACGTCACGTGAGTCGGAGCTTGCGTTAGTCTCCGACTAGACTAGATCTCTTTGAAGGTCGCGTTCTCACCAACCACCTTTTCAACAAAAGCTCCCCAACCGCAACCACGACCCCGGCGCCAGAATGCCCGCCAGATCGGGCACGTCATCCTCGAGCATGCATACTGCAACTTCCTTCAGCTCCAGTTTCGCCGACGCCTCCCCGTCACGCCAATCGCCGAACCGCAGAAGCATACACCGCTCTCAGCGCGAGTCCCTTGTCCGCGACCCCTATGACAGCCCGAGCAAGCAACTAGCCCTCGAGTTCAATCTCCGCCTCAGCATATCAGACCGAGAGTTTAACGAGAAGCTCGACAAAGCCGCCGAGGAACGAGCCAAGCACCATGCACAACAACTTGCCTGGGCTGCCGAGGAACACGAGCGCGTGTTTAGGAGCGCGAAGCTCGAGATTGAGCGCATAGCCTTGGAAGAAGAGCAGGCGCGTCTACGCCATGAAGAGAGCCAAAAGAGGGAGATTGAGCGCTTGAAGCAGGAGAAGGCCCGCGAGCAAGCCGAGGCTCAGCGAAGGGCCTTGGAAGCCAAACAACGCGAGGAAGAAGCCGCCCGTCAAGAAGCAGCAGACAGGAAGAGAATTGAAGAGGCTAATGCCCGAATCAAAGCTCAGCAGGACCAACAAGCCGCAGCTGAGAGGCAGAAGAAAGAAAAGGAGGACGCTGACCGGAAGGCTGCCGAGGCTGCGGCCACTGCGGCTGCTGCACAGAAGGCTCAACAGCAAGCACCACCACCAACACAACAGCAGCAGCCCGCTGCACAACCTACACCCGCCGTCGCACCCACACAGGTGGCAGCAGCACCGAAGCCATCCACAAACGCACAAGCACCCACCAATAACGCCGAACAGATCCACGCCAAGTATCTCGAACTCCATCAGCGCATGAAGGCCTTCCGCAATGCTTTCTGGGAGGAACACAAGAAACCGACTTCGCCCTTGAAGGGCCCGGTTGGCGACGCTCGGCGCGCTCTCCGTACTCGACTTGGTCAGATCAACGTGGAGCGAAAGGATAGCGCCGCCGCCATCAAGCGCCTTCGAACCGAATGCTTCGACATCGCTCTACAAACTCCAGGCCCTATGATTGACATCCGACCATACATCGTTTCACACCAAATCCCCCAGCTAGCCAACGACAACGAAGCTGCTTATCCGGCGTTCCTTCTCTACGTTTGGATCTGCTTTGAGAAGTTCCTGGTAAAGCAGTTTGAGAAGGAGGCTGCCAACACTGACGGACGCATCATCCAAGAGATTGGCTTGATTGCAGCCAGTTTGTTCGGTGACCAGAAGTACCAGTGGCAGGGTCTTCCCCTCATTGACATTGCACTGGCCAAGCTCCACAAGGCGTGCCCCCCATTGTTTGGCATCCGAGGTACTATGGACACCAAGGAAGGTCGGCTGCGCCTAGGCTGGCAGGAGGACTCAACCCCAGAGTCGTACTCACAGCGCATGCGCGGCATTGGAGCGGGCTTTGCTTCAATGTCTCTTCGCTCGTTCGCTGCCAAGGCGCCTGCGATTGCCATCTCGGAATACTGGCGCGCCATCTCCTCGATATGCAACACACCCACCGAGCAACTTTGGCCTGGACACTTTGCCATTCTCAGCGGCCTGATCCGCGACTACCACAAGAAGTTTATCCAGTTCTACGGCGTACCTGCGCGTGGCGTACTTCGTCGCGCTATCATTGACCTTCCGGCTCGTGCACCGGAGCGCTGTAAGGACGCTGCCAGTACTATTGCCGTGTACCGCGAGACCTGGAAGAGGGAGAATTTCTCTTTGGATTAGAAAAAAAAGGTGAATGAAGATGGGTGGAATGGCATTGGGTCCCTCGGGAATCTGTTTCCTTGTTTCTCAAAATCTTGTGTCAATCTTGCATGGAACGGCGCTTATGATCATCAGTACGACCCATGGTCGTTTCCTTTTCTCGTGTTGCTTTGATAGATGAACCCGAATTACTTGCGTAAGGCCATAGTGTCACTTGCGATAGTAGAATATTATTGCTTTCACGCACTGAACCATAAGAGTGACATGCTGTGAGTTTGTTTGAACATGCAGGAGATGAGGTATAAAGGTAGACACACCAAAGTTATCAAGCACATACGAGAAGTAATCCAGGATATCTCTGGGAAGAACATCCGTTCAGAGCACTGCAACCCAAATAGACAACCGAACCCGCCACTGAGCATGTCAAAACTCTTATACAGCACGAGTTAAGGATCGAGGATCCGGAGCTATGCATTGTCAAATACCTAGCACAAAGTGCCTTTCAAGACTATGAGTGAGGTCGCTACTATCGAGTAAATTCGCCATCACAACGACATTCCAGTACCTGAAGTCATTCGTCACCAGGCTACTGATGCCAACAAGCTCGGATTTGAGGGGATGATGTCACGCGTGCCTGGTCGCAAGCTACGTGATCAATGGAGCAGCACTAGCTGACTGAAAAAGGAACTGCTGGTGCGTAAGATAGTTTCCTATCATGCGCAGTTGTTCCAAAAACGATTCAAGCGAATAGGTGTGACGTGTCTGTCCTAAACGAATCAAGGTCCACAGTTTCAATCAAGTGAAAGTTGGTTTTGGACAAGTCGTACAGCAGTTTGATTGTGGTCTCTCCAGTGAACAAATTGATCAATGGATACCTAGGTAGAGAACGTGAAAAGATAACAGAAATTCACCCATCCTACAAGAGATCGTTCGCAACAGGTAAACTGCAATTAACAACTATAGTGGTGAGGGGCCTTTGAAGTCCTGATTTCATGAAGTATCGACATGCGCGATATTTACGATAACACAGGTAGACCAAGCCTTTAAGAATACGTGAGTTGGCTTAATGCCGTCCCATTCTCTTTCAGGGTGGTCCTCATGCTTGACGGCAACGAAGTCAGCCTTGGGTCAATCCAAGTTTTCCACATACTCTTCATGAACAGTCTCGTGCAGAAGAACAGGCGAGATTTGGCCGTAAAGGCGTGACATCTAGAAGTGATCCCAAAATAGCACATAGCACCTAAGCGAGACGCTAGTTGGGGGCCAACATCGTCCCGCTGTTAGGCCAGCAGTGGCCAGCCGTCCTCAACACCACCCTCGTTGGTTGGTGGTGAGCTTTCACTCACCAGCCAACACACGCATAAGATTAGGATCTTGCTCCACTACGCCGCATGGTCGCCGCAGAGGCGCCGCAATACTTTATGATGGCGTCCAGTAACCAGCACCTGCCATCCGATATCTTTACAACAACGCACCGCAGCGGAAGCTAGCACTTCGCATCATGGCTTTCCTTTACCACGACCAGTTCGCCTATTCTCACCCCACAATTTGCCCCAAGTCGCCGTCCAATCCTACTTGAGCTTGGCTCAGGCAGACACGTAGAGAATTGTAAGGCGCTCAGCCTTGTGTCGATTCGTGACTGTAGCTGCTCATTTCTTTTAGCGCAGGTGGCTGTGCTTGCCTAAATTCCGAAACGTTGATCCTACAGCACGATCCTCTGGCACATCACCGTGTCTTTACAGTTTCTCGTGCTAGGCTGGCGATTTCAAGTTGATACTGTGTAGTGGAGGGTTGGGTTGGGGAGCCGTTCGCGAGAGCAGCCACCCAATGTCTGCTGTTCCACGAGCTGAACGTATAGCTTCAGCTGCGTGACGAAAAGGGCACCACTGTCCAGATGTGGCTCACACGCGATAGAGAACTCTTCTCAACTGAAATGGCAACGAATGGGCTCCGATATGCATGCCTGGCACCATCTTCTACGAGCCTGTGCCACCACCGTGTGCTACGCAGCTCTTTCCTACTTCTCCGTTAGACGCGGTAGTCCAAGCTTTGACAACAGTTTTCTACGCTCGCAACTCGTCAGGCGTCTCTTCTTTTGCCAAGCTGACAGGGGCGCAGTGACTCTCTCCAAGTTGTTGGCCTATTTCCCCACAACGTGTTGAGGCTGAGCATCTCTTTCCACTTACGAGCCGCATATTGGGCGCCTTCTCACCGATCCAGTGCCATGGATGCAGGTTCAGAACATGTCCATGCGTAGTAGGTTTCATTTTACGCAGACATATGTCTGCCTGGTCCCCGGTACCAGTTCACAGTACAGAAGGGATTCCTTAATCAAGTCCATATCAACACTCTTGTAACGTTAGAGCAACACATTGCTGAGGCGTAGCAACTGTCTTATCCTTGTCACACCGCCACTCAACCTCCCATCACCAGCATTACAAGTACCTGGATAGCTTCATCTACAATCTGAAGTCTCACCAACCGAATCTATATCAGAGACCCTTTGGCTTACACCAATATACATCATCATGGCTCCTATACCGGTGGACAACAATCTCGTCGCAGAGACAGACCAGAATCCAAAGCCTGATTCAGGATATTGGACGAAAGCCAACATCGCCCTCACCGCCGTCTTCGCTCTTATCTTCCTAGCCATCTGCCTTGCATCACTTGTCTTTTGGCTCCACCGAAGAAACGAAAAGAAGAAGCTCGACAACCGCAAATCAGATACAGCAGGCCTCTTGGCGAACGAGGACAAGACAAGCATGTTCAGTCGTGTCCGAGCGAGCAGCGTTACACTATACGTCGACTCGGAAACAGAAGCGCGCAACAAGAGGTCAAGCACAGAGACTATGAACCTCGTACCGCTACAAGTCACGCCAGCGGAGGAGGTCAGAGACCCGATCGGTGACAACACGGAGAGCTCTGGTACGGGTGTGAGTTCTGTTAGCCGACAAAGCCATGCAACCCTCAGTACTATGGTGCTCAGCCCGATGCTGAGTCCTGTGCTGAGTCCGACATCATCGAGTGGCGATGGGGGCGATTTGGGTGTACGTCCATCGGGACGCGCACGCAGCACAAGCACGGCAAGCCAACGGGCACGATACTACGAGTCGACGCCTACAAATATCGCGATGCCGCCAATTCCGAAGATCGTTCACACATTGTCAGATTAGAGACATGGTTGGTTGTGGGCAAAAGATATCAGGCTATGGGTTTCAGACGAGCTGATGGTTCCGCTTTTTTCTTCTTCTTTTTATTTGCATTCCAGTTTCTCACCATCCCGTGATACTTCTTATAAGCATCACTATATACCCCATTCGCGCTCCTGCAATTGTCATACCGCGCAGTCGAGCTTACAACAACCTTCGCCTCTACTCTTGCGAAAAGCCAATATACTTCAATTAGACAAGTTCGAAGATCCCGCCCCTTTGCCCAGTCCATTGTCCACTTCCGTACTATGCAAGACTTCTAAGCAGCAGTCGATTCGCTGAGTGTGATGGGTCTGGCTTACACTGCTTCCGCCCCCAGACTTTTTTCCCAGCTGCCTGGTATCCGCTGAATGTGTTGGCTCCTCGGCTCACTCGGAGTGAGCACTAGCGATGTGCATCGATCTCCAGCCCCAATAGAAGCTTACGGTCTCAATTATCGAACGAGACGCATGAGATTCAATGACATCACACGCGATGGGCCTATGCTGGTTGTAACATTAAGTTGTTGCTGTTAGTTGCGTTCTGGAGCACTAAAGCTCTGGTCGTGAAAGTGGAAAACAGCGAATAATTTCTGCGTCTACAATGAACCATCCTTCTTTCGATTTGCATTCCAAGCTGACGCAAATCCAACCACTCTCGATCGCCCTCTCTTCACATGAAGCAAAGGCAGCAGCTATCTTCCAGGTAAGATCCCACCACTCGCTCCACAACCTAAACGCAGAATCGCGGCCCGGTTCGCCAAGGATCACTGTGGCACAGAGACCTCTTGCATGGCCCGACCGTGCCGTACGCACGACTACAATCTCGGTTTATGTAGGATCGCCACAAGGGATGTGTTGACTATAACGAGAATGTATGACATGAAGCAAGAAGAGGATGCGCAGCCACATATTAGATCACAGTGGCGAAGAAGATCGGGAAGCTGAGATGCGTGTATGTAACAAACGAATGAACATGGGGCCTCTGTAATATTGAGGGTCACAGAAGCCAATGTACATGCTACCGTCCTCATCCTATCGCTAACAATGCCATGCGAAACAATGCGCAAACTCGCTCAAAAGTTTATCAGACAAATGCTCCTTATATCAAGATCACTCAAAGCGACGTCTGTACGCAGTGGTGAAACTCCGATCTCAGTACCTGAACGCCTGTCGCTCTGACCCGTCATCAGCCGTAAGAGATACCAAACATGCAACTACTATTTCTTCCCAGCATTAACAACCTCCTCACTCAGTTCCCACTCCGGATCCCAATGGACATACTGCGCCATCGCTACAGAAAGCAGCCACTCCGTCTTGACAATACGGGGAACCATGTTCTCCCTCTTAGCCAATTCACGGAACTTGGTCCAGTTGGTAAACTCCTTCTTATCTGCGTCGGAAATAAGATATAGTACGTCTCCTTCATCTTCGACTTGGTTCTGGCTAACTTCATCGGAGGCGTTTAGTTTGCGCTTTGATGCGGATACCGTAGTAGGGCGACCCTTCCATAGCACACACTTGCCGCCATTGACTTCCACAATGTCTTTGTATGTTTCGAAGCCGCCGCCAACCTTCTCTGTACAGAATATGGTCCAGTCCTTGAGTAGGCGGTGTTTATTCTGCTTGGCTCGCTCGAGTGCTTCGGATAGTCGGAAGTTGTTGGCCTCTTCAAAGTCTCTAGCTTGGAGGAGGTGTTTCTCTGCCGGTGGAAGCTTGTTGTTCTTGAGGGCGAAGTCGAGGTAAGTGGTTGACACGAGGGTAGGCGCGCAGGCTAGTGCTGCGATGAACTTCTTCGTCCGAACGGGTTGTGGCGCGCAAACCATATCCACCTTCTTGAAGTCATCTGTGATGAAGAGGCCGAGCTCTCGAAGGCGCGCTTTATCTTTTGATTCCTTTTCAGGATTGTTGGCCCATCGTTCATCTTTTGAGATAAGCATACGGAACTTGATGGGCGCAAGCTTGTCCTTCTTTGCTCGTTTGTTCTTTGCTGGAACCTCTGTAGCTTCGTCTTCGGTCTCTTCGTCATCGTCGACTTCATCGATAGAACGCTTGCTTGAGACTGAATCACGGCCGCCCTTCGGTTGCTTCGTCCCTTCGTCAACCTGGTCTTCTGTGCGTCTGCGTCCGCCATGTATGACGCCGCCTTTGCGCTTCATCTCCTTCTCGAATTGTGCAATATCTGGTGCGGCATTGTGCAGTTTTGACAATGCGCGGTCTTTTGCTCCTCGACTCCCTGGTGTCTGGTTCTCCTTTCCATCAGTATGTCGCGGTGGCAATGGCGTTTGCGCATTGCTTCCTGACTTCGCACGCTTGGCCTTCTCAGCCCCAGGTGGGCTACGGGGTGCTGGAGGTTCGCTTGCCCTGGGCGCTACACTCGAAGCTGGGACGGCGTTAGTCTGCGGTGCTGCCTTGACGGCTTTGGCTGGTTTTGCTTGTTTTGAGTAGAAGATCTTTTCGGTAGCCTCGCGATCGATCTCAGTCTGTCCCAAGACTTCTCCCAGGTTGGTCCGATCTGGGAAGTACGTATAGCGACTCTCAGTTAGAGGCATCTCTCTGCATTTGGCATAGCTTTCTTCTAGCCACAAGTGATTGACAATGTTCACGCCCCACTCTGTCGCAGCCTCGCACTTTTCGCTGTTCTTGTGCGCAGCGACAAGATGTGTGTTGTCCTGCTTGAATGTCTTGGTGAACTCAGCACCTGTAGCTTTGATCAAATTCTCCAGGTACACCCGCGCTTCACCAGTGTAACTTGATATGCTGATCTTGTAGTTCTCGAATCCGGGGATGCCTTGTCGTGGCCGTGGGTAATGCATCATACGCTGCATAGGATTCGTCCAGATTCCGTGCGTAATAAGATAATACAACCAGCCCAGATTGCCCACGTCTTTCTGTGCTTGTGAAGCCTTGATATAGTCGGAGCCTTCTCGGTAGTTGCAAACATACATGTCTGCTTCATCGATCTTTGAGGTCACACTGCCGCCTCCAGCCTTGATCATGCCGGTGATGATACCCTTGAGTCGGCTGCTTATGTTCAAATCGTCGCCGAGCTTTACACTCTTTCCGTCAAAAGCCTTGATTGCACGGGGTGCTTCTAGGTGAGCAGGTGGTGGCACGGGGTCGTGGTGAGGATCTGGTGTGGTTGCATCTCGAATCTGCTGGCTCACTCGTGTTGGAGGAATCGAGCCTGGTTCCGCATCGGCGAGAATCTCGGGGTTGGGGAGCGTGTAAGGTCGCTCTGATATACGGCGGCCAACTCTGAGGCAGTCATCGAACCTGCGAGTGTTAGATGGAGTCAAGTACCACGCGCTCGACCCCGAACTTACCAGTGTGGTAGCACAATGGACAGCTGCAGCCGCTTACTGATGGCGAGCTGGCATCGCGGCTCACTCACGTCGAGTGCAATGAGATGTGTCACAAACTTGGAGAGGCTTGGTGCGATTTGCCCACCCAGTGCCAGTACACCGCCCTCAATCGCTTCCTTGTCTCCGCTCGGTATGTCCCCGCAACATATGACCACATCGTTCATGATGAATGCAGGATCGGGACTGTATGTTCGCGGGTTCTTGGCTTTGTTGGACTGGAGCGACGCGCCTATCCATGTTGGCTTGACGACATGTATCATGAGATCGAGGGCGCGGTAGTAGTCGGGGAAGTCGGCTGTCTCGGAGACAATGTAGCTGATTTCCTCTAGGTTCTCTATACGGCCTTTGGGTGCGCTGAAGGGTACGACGGTTCCGTGAGCAGATTTGATATCGTCTTCGATCTGTTTGACTCGTTAGTACCACTTCTCGATTGACCAAACGCGTCGCGTACCTGGCGCATTCGTTCTTCTGAGAGACCATTGGGAATGAGGGTGAAGGTGAGCTCCTCGAACAGACCCTGTGAGCCCTCTAGCATGGTAGTGTCTTCCATGGTCGCGGTCGGGGATGTTGTGCTGTATGGTGTAGAGATTTGGTGGCCGCCAACACTGATCTCGAAGGCGCGATGCGACGTGGGTCAACGCGAACTTTGGAAGGCACGAACGCGTCAAAGTCCACGTGACACCCCACCAAAACACTCCGACGCTGATTTCGTCATAACGTCGCAGCTCAGGCCCGACTACTCTCTTTCTGATGTACGATATGTGCCATGAGTGACGCGTAACTTGGCCTCGCTACACAAAGCATATCTAAAGCGCATCCGTACCGCAGTCGTTTGTCTGTATGTGGAGGTTGTGGGGAGAAGAGAAGCCGTGGTGGACCTCGGCATTCTTCCCCAGATTACGCCGGCTACTGATCACGACACACCCGTAAGCATAGACATCTCCTTGCTATCTAGGCGTATCATCCTCTCATCTCAACTCTCTGCACACAACAGGTACCGTGACTTAAACGTGCTCGTCACTCGCATTGTCTTCTCGACTCTACACGTTTAGCCTGATTGCATCTACGCACGACAAGAACATGTCTTCGAAGCACTTTCGCATAAAGGAGCATAAAGTAGAGGCATCGCACATCCGTGGCTGGCCGCGCTCCACAGCTACGAAGCAGGAAGAAGTCCTTCATCTAGCCGTCAAGCAGTACACACCCCTCAGCAACACCAGCCCCAAACCCGGAGACATTACTATCATCGCAGCGCATGCAAATGGATTTCCAAAAGAACTCTATGAACCACTATGGGATGAGCTCCTAAAGAAGAGCCAGCAACATGGCTTCGGCATCAGAGGTATATGGATAGCCGATGTTGTGCATCAAGGCTGGAGCAGCGTTTTGAACGAAGATAAGTTAGGCAACGACCGTACGTATATCTTTTTAAGTACAAGGTTACACACTGACATTCCATAGCGGCCTGGCTTGACCACAGCAGAGATCTCCTGCACATGGTGAATCTTTTCCGCGATGAAATGCCTCGCCCCATAATCGGTGTTGGCCATAGCATGGGTGGTTGCCAACTTGCCAATCTCGCCCTCTTGCATCCCCGTCTCTTCGAAACCCTGATCCTCGTCGACCCTGTCATCCAAGGCCAGGTTTCACTGAACGGCAATGTTGGGCCAGCTGCTGCATCATCAAGACGACGTGAGCTCTGGCCATCACGAGAAGAAGCCGCGAAGAGTTTCAGCAAGAGCAAGTTTTACCAGGCGTGGGACCCGCGGGTGTTAGACCTATGGGTGCAGTATGGATTAAGAGATGTACCAACAAAATTGTTCCCTGATGCAAAGAAGCCCGAGGTCACCCTGACCACCACGAAGCATCAGGAGGTCATGACATTCCTACGACCGAACTTGGCTGCCAGACCTGGGGATAAAGAGCCTTCCTCTGCAGAGTTCACATTGACCAATCCGAAGCTTAACAGGAGGACACATGCAGACATGACACCCACCGCCAACCTTCAGTCACCGTTTTACCGAGGCGAATCCACCATTGTCTTCAACCAACTACCCTCAATCCGGCCATCGGTATTCTACATCTTTGGCGAACTTTCATTCCTGACTGACGACAAAGCCATTGAGGATAAGATGCGCTTGACCGGCTCTGGTGTAAATGGTAGCGGCGGACGCGCAGAAGGACGGGTAGCAAATGTCATGGTGAAAGGTGCAGGGCATCTGATACCCATGGAGAAAGTAGAAGAGAGTGCGGATCATATCAGCAAGTGGGTCAGTCAAGAGATGAAGAGATACTGGGATTGGGAACGCCTAACGGAGGAGGAATGGGAAGGAAAGCAAGGAGTAGAGAGAACAGTGTTGCCTGAGCGCTTTGTGCAAGAGTTGGATAGGTTGTTCAAGCCAAAGGATAGGAAGTCGAAGCTCTGAAACCCAATCCATCGGAGATACGATAGAGTCCCAGGATACTCTCGGAGGCGTTCCGTTCGAACCATAGACACATTAATATCATAATTAAGTACCGACTGCATGCCACTAATGTACTTGCCTCAGCCCCTATGTCTTCAGTCCTGCTTGGTCTCTCCCCTCTCTGGATAGTATCCTCCTGCAAATTCCAGACTCGCGCCCTCCCATTTCTCTGTCTTGACCTCCTTCCACGCACTCCACGGCCACCACCCTTCCTTCTCCCAAATTTTCGCTTCGATCGTCGCAATAAAACTTTCCTTGCAGAAGTTTGCCCGATGGCCATCTGGAAATGGGCTCGCTAGGCCGAACCAGCCCGGCTCCTTTGGCGCTTGGGCTTTGAGCTCCAGTTTGTGAAAGTAGTTCGATACAGATATAGAGAAAGAGCGTGTATCCCAGTCGTTTGTGGCGCTCATGAAGGGGCTAACAAGGTTCAGGTAAGACACCGAGAAGGGTGGTACGAAATCGAGGTTGAGAGATGGGGATCGATAACCAAGCATATACGCAGTATTGTACATGATCTTGCCGCCAGCCAGACAAATACCGCGTTTCTGATCGTTGTCCCAGGCTTGCACCCACATATGTGCATCGGGAAAACTGTTGGCCCAGTTCTTCTCTTGATGGATCGTAGCGCGGCTTTTCCTATCTTGAGTTGGGAAATCCTCGCCAAGAGCGGGTATATCGAGGGTGAACGTAGCCGGAGAGCAAAGAGAATGTACGTGCCAATGTAGCGGAAATGGGAGGTTGATCATCCATCCTTCTGGCGTGCTCTTGTCCTCTCTCCACGCGGTGTACTCCTCACATTGTGCTTCAAGCTTCCAACTCCCGTCCTCGCCCTCCAGCTTGTAGCTTGTGCGTCCGTCACCCTCGGTCCTCATGAATCCTATGCCTGGTACCCGGAGCTCGAACGCTTTGCTCTTCTCATCAGTTGTCACGCGCTCAATGTTATCAACAAAATGTTCGCGCTGGAATATTGGGTGACCAGAGGAAGGGTAGTAGGTAAATGAAACCATGTGCGGGCGTGAGGACGCATCAGGCACGGAGCATATGATAAGAGCAATATGCGCGCCAGATGCGAGGTCGAATTTGGAGTAGTAGCCTTCGAATTGCGATGATGGGTGAGGGGCATAGTGCTCCATGGTTGTTTGCTGGTACGAGAAACAGAAAGATCTTACGAATGTTGTGTTGTGGGGGTTTGATGTTGGACGTGAGTCGCGATGTTGTTAGGTTGGTAACTCATGACGTAGGCAAATATTCGATTTGGCGACTTTGGATCTACCGCGTGGTACCAAACAGTTCATGTTGCGTAATGACGTTCAAAGGACCAAAAATCAAATGCTATTATGTAGCATATTGCCGTACAGGATGCCCCATATGTCAGCAATCAGACCCAGCGCCATTCGACTACGATGGTTGTGCAACCTCTCCCATCAGCGGAGGATGGCCACAATGCTACTATAGATTTGTTTTCAAGCGAACTAATTACTGACTTGCTTCACTAAATATAATTACAGATTACAGCTGGTTCTAGGGCTTCAGGGGCCTATACAATAGTCGCCTGGACCATGTATGGTCTCAGTCGTCGTACTACTTGCATGAGGTTTCCTGTCTGGGCTTCATGTACTACACAAGCAGAATGGTGGTTTCAAGCACGTCCACCGAACCTCTTGACCTGAGATGCGCATCGCAAATTTCATGGCTGCTGTGTCTATGAATGTTAGTCTATACGAGGCTAAGGCACACTACGAAAAATATATACCTCGTGAACGCTTGCACCGTATTCAGCAAAGACTTCAGAACGATACTGAATCATATGTATCTGAACATGTTGTTCTTCACGCTTCTCTTCATGGACGCTGGCTTCCCATCTTCGTATTCGATGCCAGCTTCTCCTCCCTCACTGTCGTGCCCGGCCAGCTTTGCCATCACTTCCGCGTCGAGCTCAGCTTGCGTTTTCTTTTTAGGCTTTATCTCTTCTGGAGACTTGGCATCGGCCTTTTGAGCATTGTCTTTGACCGGGTTTGGGGTTTGGGGCTTTGCATCTGAGTAGTTTCTGGTGTAGATAACTGGTGGCACTATTTGCCGACTGGTTGCTTTTGAGGGCGGCGTGATGAGGAAACGAATAGGAACTCGCCCTGTGGTTTGCCGTAGAGATAACATGATAGAAGAAATCTGGTCAGGAGGGTGTGTAGTGAAATCGTGGCAACAGGAATTCAGGAAGATTGAAACAGTGAATTTACGTCACTGTGACCGCGGTCGCCTCACTCACGTGAAAGCTGAGTGCCTGAACCGTGACTGGGTAGATGAACCATGAGTGCACAACGTCTGACATGATAGTTTGCTATTCCTGGGCAGTACAAGTTCTCGCGGACACGCGACTTCTCGTCCTGTCGACACGTAAACTTACTTCGCTTTGCTCATTCCGCGCGGTGCTTGACGTTGCCAAGGCGCTAGTGCATGCAGCCCATTTTCAGTTTCGCGACTGAGGATACCATCACTCCACGACACGCGCGCCAACCCACCATAACCCCCGGAAGTCATCCACAATGGTCGTCACATCTTCCTGGTCCAACGTCGAGGACGAGGTGCTGAAGGCTGCCATCAGCAAGTATGGGCTGAATCAGTGGTCGCGATGCGCCTCGCTGCTGTCCAAGAAGAGCGCGAAACAATGCAAATCTCGCTGGACAAACTGGATCGACCCCGCCATCCGGAAGACAGACTGGTCGCGAGAGGAGGATGAAAAGCTTCTGACCATGGCAAAACTGCTCCCTACCCAGTGGAGAACTATTGCGCCCATTGTTGGACGAACGGTACGTAGCCGCAACTGTCCCCTTTATTTGAAATACCCATCTAACGTCACCTAGGCGACCCAATGTCTCGAGCGCTACCAAAAGCTGTTGGACGAACAAGAGTCGAGGGAATCTGGTGATCTTGGACTGGCAGGCCCGGAGGGCGGAGATTCAGCCGCTCCTTCAGCAGAGGATGTACGGCGCCTTCGTCCCGGAGAGGTCGACGCATACGCCGAGAGCCGTCCCGCAAGACCCGATGCGGTTGACATCGATGAGGAAGACAAGGAGATGTTGTCAGAGGCGCGTGCGCGTTTGGCAAACGTCAGTGGTAAGAAGGCCAAGCGGAAGGCTCGCGAGCGGCAACTGGAGGAATCAAGAAGGCTTGCCCTGCTTCAGAAGCGACGAGAACTGAAAGCGGCTGGTATCAACATCAAGATCACCCCGAAGAAAGGCAATCACATCGACTACAACGCCGACGTACCGCTCGAGAAGGAAGTTCCCGCTGGTTTCTTCGATACCACCGAGGAAATAGACCGCAACGAACAACAACGAGAGGCCTTCGATCCGCGAAAGCAACAACTTGCAAACAAGAGAAAGATGGAGTCACAGGAGGACGGGGGAGGTGACAGGAAGAAGAAGAAAGACGAGAAGTCAGGAGGTCTTGCTGCATCATATGCGAAGGCCGCACAGGCACAGAGAATACGGGAAGCAGAGCAGAGCAGCAAGCGCCGCGCTCTTGTGCTTCCAACTCCACAGGTCGGAGAAGCTGAGCTGGAAGATATCGTCAAGATGGGAACGACAGGACAACGCGCAATCTCTGCAGGCAGTAGCGATAACATGGCGACTCAGGGTCTGATTGGAAATTATTCGAATGTGATCGGCAACACTCCCATTCGTACACCCATGGCACCCAAGGAGGAGGACTACGTCGCGAATGAAGTACGAAACGCTCGAATGCGAACAGAAACGCAGTCCGCTCTACTAGGTGGCGATAACCCGGATCTTGTCGACGATGAGGCGCCTGCTTCGTTGTCCGGACCTGCTTCACGACACCAGATTGTGACGCCAAATCCCATGGCAACACCATTCAGACAAGCCAATGGCGCAGTCGGAGATACACCTATGCGACAGATACCAGGAGCGACGCCCATGCGGACTCCTCGTGACACCCTACGCCTGAATGGCGAAGAGAGTGGCATGCAACTGGTTGGACAGACACCTCGCGACATCAAACTAAGGGAGCAGGCAAAGCGTCAAGATCTTAAGAGCAGACTTGCTGCATTGCCGAAGCCAAAAGAAGAGAGCTGGGAGTTTGAGCTTCCTGAAGAGCAAGCAGATCAAATGGAAGTTGAAGTCAGCGAAGAAGACGCTGCTGAACGGGACCGAAAAGCTCGGGAGGCGCGCGAAGCCCAAGAAGCTGCAGAGTTTGGCAGGCAAACGCAAGTCGTGCAGAAGTTCCTCCCAAGGCCATCAGTAGTCGACATCGACGTGCTAATGAAACGCGCGCTGGACCTCTCCGACCCCGTCGAACGCGAGATCGAGATCGAAATGGCCAAGCTCATTGCCAACGACGTCCAGAAGTTTGGAGATGGCCGGGTTACCGGTACAGCACAACGAGTTGAATCCATGACGGACGATGCTTTACGGAATGCTAAGATGGAGCTTGCTCTTGAGCTTGCGATGACCACCGACAAAGACAAGAAGGCCTTCCACGCAGACCTCAATACATCGTGGACCACGCTTCACGGTTCGAAAATTCTGCCTGGCATTGCGGGCTACGAGGAAGACGAAATCGACGAGCACCAACTTCTTGTCGAGGCTTTTGACAATGCGCAAGAGTCCATCATCGAAGCAGCAGAACGTGCGAACAAGATCGAGAAGCGCTTAACTACACACCACGCAGGATATGTCAAACGGTCAAATCTATTACGTGAGAAGATCAGTGGCGCATTTTCAGCACTTGAGAGAGCTAGAGATGATTTGAACACAGCGAGGACGGCACAATACAGTGAGCAAACTGCGATTGCACGTAGATTGGAGAGCTTGCGCAACGAAGTTCAGTTCGTTACCAAGAGGGAGAGGGAGGCACAAGAGCTGTACAGGAAGAGGAAGGAAGAGCTCGATAACTTGCAGCAGCCTGTCAATGGTGTATATTAAGCGGTTTCGTGGGCATATGTTTTGTTCAAGCCCTTGTTTTGATATTGTTGGATGAAGGGTGGAAGGTCGCTGACCGTATGCATTGGCGTGGCGTTTGAAATTGCACGGCAGGTACATTTGAGACTGCTTTTTGAAATACCAATGTCATTACTATGATCTACCTCAACACATACCGTACTCATGACATGTACAAACTGCGACGCCTATCGACGGGTCTATCATGCTCACGATTGCCGTCTCATGCGTGACGTCAAATAGATCCGAGATCGACCATGCATATTGCTTTTCAGCCAACGCCGAAGGCCGAAGTGTTTAGTGTCAGGGCATTACCTTATGTCGTATGGGTATCACAAGAACAGAAGCAAGACGCACACGTAGCAGAGTAACAAGTCATTGGTAGAAAGTCTGTTCATATTCATAATCTCCATGATACATGATGAAGAACCCAACCAGAGCCCCAGTCCAATCCAGTCCATTGGGGTATAAGAAAGGCACCAATCCAACATCCCCGAAGGCGGGTAAATGTTCAAAGAAACCCAGAATTGACGCCACTGTCCCCGTTGCCGTGATAGACCCAATCTAAACGAATTGAAGAGCAAGAATCCAAATGGTTAACGCGCCCATTAAACTTTCATAAACACATGCGAAACATGACATGGGCCAAACTAGCACTTGCCGTCAAGAACCTCAAAGATGCCGACGACGTGGACTTCGCTTGTGCCGCGGCCCATGCTAGGTCGTGGCTCGAGGACGTCGAGTTCTTGCTCAAACAAGTGCTTCTCCTCTTCCATCTCGAACTCGTACATGCTAGGCTTGCGACGGACGGCGAGCAGTTGCCTGATGGATGAGCCTGAGGAGCGGTGGCTGTGTGGCGAAGAGTTGCGGGTCAGAGGCGTAGTGCTTGAGGAAATAATGGATGATGGCGAGGCGGAGCGCATTGAGTTGCGGTTTGGGCTAAATGCAGTCTTAAGACGACGGAGGGATCCGGATGTGCTTCGGAGGGGAGTGAAGGATTGGAAGCGGTTGGTGCGGCTTGGGGAAGGCATTTTGGCTGTTGGGTTGGTCCTTCGGAGTGGTAGCGATGGAAAGTAGATTGGTGATTAGTCGGATGTTGTGATGGTAGTATTTGCTTCTTGGTCCGGCAGTCGATATAATGTAACTTCCCGTTGGTTGAGTAGGTGAAGTTTGTGGAGTCCGACAAGGCAGGTTGGTGTAGAAAGAACCAGCTGTCCTTGGGAAGAGTAATGTAAGGAATGTAGTTGGGATTGGGGGGTACGTCAACGAATGTTGGCTCTGAGGGTCGGCTTGCGAATCAGAGGGGATGACGTGTAATGCAGCGGG
>Ga0058698_10000692_pt1 | contig 17555 bp, 24 predicted proteins | sample AgamicAsSfe_FD_67288 | JGI IMG/M metagenome (GOLD analysis project Ga0058698, IMG submission 67288) | Agave microbial communities from Guanajuato, Mexico - As.Sf.e | ecosystem: Host-associated > Plants > Phyllosphere > Phylloplane/Leaf | place: Guanajuato, Mexico | collected 2012-05-30
CCCTTCCTCAACGCACCACCAAGCCACTTCCTTCCCTGCGCCCTCTTCACTCTCTCCTCCCCACTCACATCTCCCCGACTACCGACCATCGCACTCTCCGCAAACCCTAAAGCATCCCCCTGCATAGCCATTGCCCTCCTCATGAACACGTTTCTCGCTCCGTCGAACGGCGAGGCGCCGAGGATGGCGGTTAGAAGGGTTAGGGCGAGGGCGTAAATGTCTGAGGATGGTGTTGGCGCGGGTGGGTGGGAAAGGGAGGAGGAAGAGAAGAGTTCGGGGGCTAGAAAGTCGTAGGTCCCTCCGCCGGCGGTGCTGAGAGGTGGTGATGAATTGGAAGAGGTTGGAGAGGTTGCGGAGGTGGGAAAGGCAGGAGCGATGAACAGAGAGGCCGTGAAGTCGCAGAAGACGGGCTCGTACCCCTTCCCTATCTCTCCGTCCCCATCCCGTTTCGAGTTCCCACATCCACTTCCCGACTCTTGTCCTTCATCCATCATCACATCCCCATCCACATCCCCGCCCCCATCTCCAGTCCTCTCTATTGACCGCCGCCGCACCCTCCCCACCGGCCTCAACAAAACATTCCCCGGCTTAATATCCCCATGCACCACCCCTCCCACCTCATGCAACCACCGCAGTCCTTCGACTGCATGCAACGCCATAGGTAGGAGTTCCCCACGCACCCTCTCCCCGCGCCTTTCCTCCACAGCAGCTCGTGCGGCGCGCAGGGTGCGTTGGCTCGGTGATACGCTCACACTTGACTGCTGTGAGGGCGAGGCGGAGGAAATATTGCCTGCCAGACCCTGAATCCAATCCTCCAGCGTCAGGGGGAGGTATTCCAATACGAGGCCGTTGTGGTGGAGGGAGTAGCCGTGGAAGGTGACGGTGAGGCGTGCTGCATCGTCCGCCTGCTGTGGGCTTGTAGACGAAGATGAGCATAAAGCGGAGTGTAAATGCGTCAGAATCCGCGATTCATGCAGGAGTACCGTGTGTGAAGAGCGATTCGAGGGGGTTTTGAGCGCGTAGATGTGCTTTTGGTTGTCACAAGTACGTTGCGTGAGTCGCGATGGCGCTACCGATGTCGACTTGGAGTTAGGGTTGGAGGGGGTCGCTGACGATGGAGATGGTGATATAGAAAGATCGACATTCTTCTCATCCTCCACAACAGCAGCAAAGACACGACTCCACTGCCCCGCCCCCAGCGGCTTGTCGACGTGCAGACTACTGAAAGGGTTGGAGGGCTGGTATGGGAGGATACTCGGCCGTCGCGTTAGTGTTTCCGTTGGTCGTGAGGATACACCATCCCGCCTGTCATCGCGCTGCTGCTCCGCTTTGATGCTAGTGCTCTGCGAATCCCGCCGCCCAGTTAGATTCAGACCGAGACCATTGAGACCAGTAGACGATATCTGGATCGAGCTCCGTCGGCGCTTGAATTCAGGTTGAGTGAGTGGCGGGAGGTTTGACGAGAGACGTTTCAGTGAGGTACATAGTTCCGCTTCCGAGCCTGAGTCAGGGGAGAAGGAGAGGGAGTACGCTGTGCCTGGTGTCGAGTAAGGCGTGGGACGGTTGGAGGGTGTGGTGCGCGGTGTTGAGGGACTGGGAGTTGAAGGACTTGAGGGAGGACTTGAGGAGTTGGCGTCGGTGTTGGCGTTCGAGAATGAGGAGAAGGGTGTGGAGCAGGGCCTGGAATAGGAGAAGGGCGTTGGATCTGAGACTGGGGTTTGTCGGAGTGGAGTTGTGGGAAAAGAGAGGGTGGATGGGGAGGTTGGCATGGAGGGAGAGGACATGGTGTTTACGTGTGTATACCGTATTGCTCAACTCGACTGCAGGTGTGGTATATGCAGTATACAATATATTTCAAGCACTTTTAATCCTTGACAACGAAGGCATAACGATACTGATATCTGAACGCGACGACGAGACGAAACTGGCAAAGGTACGAGGTGGAGAGACGAGATAAAGATGATATGACGATAAGAGCATTAAAGCATCGAAAGGTGATGTAATAACGAGAGGAGATTGGACCAGAAAACATCGGGACGTCGAATCACCACACGAGGCTTGCACGAGCACGAGCGCCCGGGATTGGATTGGGCTGAAGTTGCAGTCGAGCTAGAAACCGCTGGTACCGCTCTTCGTAAATTGAGGTTGGCTGTGTTCGGAGCTGGTAGCGCTGGCACTAGAACACCATCATCTCATTTCCCTCTTCCATCCACCGCCTTCTTCCTCGTCCTCACGGCGCATTGGTTATTGCTTTCTGCTTTTCAAAGATGTGGAAGATGTCGTCGATGAGATAGGAAATGAAATCGTCGAGGTATTTTTTGGAGGCAGAAGCGCAGCAGACGTATTCGGATCCATGGGACCGATCGGAATTCCGATCACGATCACGAGTTGCTGATTCCGAGCACGAGCACAGACCTCACTTCCTCACCTCATCACTACTCAAGACCTCACTTGAACAGCACAGTATAGGTTCAGGCGATGGGATACCATACAAGACAAGACAAGAGATGAAGTCAAATAAGAGTACAGAATACCCAACTGCATATTTCGCAGTTCAAGCTTTCGCAACAGTCGGCGACTCCTAGTGGTGGCATGTCACTGCGAGCGGGACTCTGACTGTATATTAGAAACTGTCTGGAAAAGCACGCTTCTGCTTCTTGTGTTCTCATTGTGCATAGTCAAGGTAGCCTCGTGAGCAAACGGCAGGCAAATGAGTGGCTTCGAGATCTTGATGATGAAATGATTCATGACGATGAATGAGTGAGTACTCTACTGTGGTGATTTATACCAGCCAAACTCTGCCCTTCAGCTCCTCTCTACCGCAGAATCTCATGACTGAAACACCTTCACCAGTAGTTCGCGCACGCTGTAGGAACACGCTGTTATGCTGTCTCTCGTAAACGCCTGCTCCGATTCGTCAACCATCACCCCCTGATTTGGAGCCCAATGTATCGCTTTCCGCACCGGCACTCCGAACGCCTGCACAGTCCTCTTTGGCAGACTATCCCACTTGCTGTATCAAAGGAATTGGGTGGAATATTGTAGAAAATAGAGAAGCCTGACCCAACACTAGCTTTGACTATGTCTGATTCCAAACGGAGCTCTCCTCAGCTATGACCTATCTGAATCGCGGTGACGTGATCTGCCAACACTTCTTTGCATCGAGTCGACGAAGCGACAAGAGTCGTTGTTTCTGCCTCGGTAATTTCAATGAATTTGTACAGGCTCGAATGTCGACTCTGGAGGGGGCTGTACAGCTGAGCCGCGTCCCACAGGAGACTGTGCAGCCAGCACCTTTGACACGATCGATTCTCGTCGAAGAATACGTTCAGCTCCTTCACCAATACGATTCACCTGTTTGCGGGACGCTTCCCATAGATGCCCATTCGGCCATCGCGAGAGGTCGTCCTTCATATCGAGAGCTCGAAACGCCATTGTCCTTGTCAGTTGGAATAGAGTATGGGTAGCGCGATCGATACCCTCTTTTGGATCCACCACAAAGTTGAGAAACTCGCCCATCGGGGTACTACTGGACAATTCGGTGATCATGCGATCAGCCCAGCGTTCTGTGGCTGGAAAAAACATGAAGTCCTGGTTGAGAATGTAGTCGATCCGGAGGAGGTAAAAGCGACAGTCTTTGATGGGCTTGGACTCTTCGCTGGCTGGGCTCGAGGGGAGCTGGACTTTGAGGACGTCACCTGTGGTAGTGATTAGCAATGTAATGCGTATCGCGAAGAGGTGACGAACACAACTGATAGAGAATCCTCGACAAAGCATCGAAGAGGAACTCAGCGTCCTTCTCAGTGTCACGGCCTCCAACCTCAAGGTATGAGTCCAGCGGCGCGTCGCCCTCCATGATCCCGTAACCCCATCTGCGGAGCTTCTGCTCTTGATCTCTCCAGAGTCCCCATCGCTTAGCTATAATATTGACAGGCAATTCATCCCAAGCAGCAAGAGCTGAAAGAGTCTTAGCACACGTGCTCTGAATCGCGCGGACGGGACGAGCGATGAGATCCTTCTTGAATAGGTCATGGTCCGGCAAGTTCAGGTCTGCTGCGCGATGGGACGGTGGGAGTGCGTTGACGAATTTCGACAGCCATTTACCGGTGATAGACAGATATTGAGCAGCTGATAGGAGAGCTGCCGAGTTCTGGAAGCTCGGCTCGCCAAGTTGCTGTCCGTATCCGTCACCAAGTTGAGGCAATTGCCAGCTCTGTCAACATTAATAAGCAATACGTCAAGAGTTCGTCTGAGTATGCCAATGTTCTCCGGACTGTGATCGGTCCCTCCGAGCCCATGCTCGTCCATACTGCGAATATAATTTCCCCAAGAACGAAAAGGTCCCACGTTTCGTGCAAGATCGAGGTAGGCTGAGTCAGGCATAGTACCGTGTGACTTTTCATCGGCCAGTTCTGTGACGATGTCGATGCTTTTGGAGAGGCGTGCCACATCGGCCATTAGCATGAATAGCTCAGCTGGCTTATCGAAGCCGGGCGAGTCAACAAAGTGATTGGCCTCGTCGAAGCCTGCTGCCGCCCACGGATTACCCATGGCTCGTTGGGGTGCTACATTCGTCATGTCGTAGGTCTCGTCCAAGGGAAGGGTTCCGTCGGGCACTGGAGTTGTCATGTTGTGAAAGTCCGAGACGTGAGCTCTTGGTCGTCAGTGAAGGCGATTTGGTAGTGCTAGATGAAGGCAGTGTCAAGGGAAAAAAGCTGGGGGTCTACATCGTCAGGCAGGCTGTTTTATCCAAGTAAATACGTCCTCTGAAAGCGGGTGAACTCTGTGTAACAGAGACTGTACCCTGATGGTTGAGCAGCTGATCTCTACTCTCCTAGGGGTACTCCGCATGACCCAGGGTGCCCGCATGAAGCCTGAGCGCTATGTGAGACCTCCCACGAGGGCAGTATAGCTCGCACACATAGTGCCGGTGACCTTTTAGGCTTATCCAGCGGTTCTTCCGGCAAGAACTCGCCTTCACGGCCTGTCCTTTGCTGCACGAACTTTCGTTGCACTCGGCACTGTGATTCAATCATGTTAGAAGACTTGAGGAGAGCATGCTGGACTTGTGCAATTGTCAGTGTGTTGGCAAGCGTGGGCAAATCTTACAGTACATGTACCCTAGTACTTCAGCTCAGCCTCGTTGACCGATTAGTGCTAGTGCACATTCGGCCTCCTCAACAACCTCTACCCTCTGCCCTCTGCCCTCTGCCTATTCCCTAATCGCCTAAGGTATCTTGTTGCCACTGCCGTGCCCTCCTCCCGCGTGAAAGTCTCGTGCTGCATACCATACCTTATACTATCACATCGTAGTCGACCTGATTTGACAGTGAGTCGCATTCGGCAGACGAGACGCCATGGCGACATTCACAGCCGACCCCAACATGTGTACGCTTCTCCCAATGCCGTCGCAATACCGATGAACACTCGCCTTACATATCCTCCAGGGTACACAATCATGACCAACCCCATCCCGCCCTACCAAATCTGGGTCAACACATCCCTCACCACCTTCGAACCCGGCAACGACTTCACCTCCACCTTCTTCGCCCCAATCTCAAACCTCACCCTCGACAAATGGCAATTCTACCCCGTCACCTCCCCCGCCAACGGCACCTACGTCCTCCGCCCGCACCTCCACATCGGCGGCTTCCTGCGCTCCGTAGCAGTCACTGGAACCTCCACAAGCTGCATGGCGCTGGGATGGGACTGCTCGACGAGTGCCGGGCTCGCACCAACGATTGATCTGAATTCGGCCTGGACGTTCACGAATCCGTTGGATGGCACGGACTCGTTCTATATGAGCAACGCGGCGAATGGGAGCACGTATCATTTGGATCTGTGGCCGAACGGGAGCTGGTTGAGACTGACTAATAACATTACGGGAAGTCACCCGACGCAGCAGTTTCTCGTCACGCCGGTTGGCGCGATTGATGATGTGGCGTGGCAGAGTGTGAGTGTGTGGATGTGTGGCAAATGTTGGAGTATGTTGTGCTGAAAGTGACATGTATTTAGATTAACAGCACGACCCTCCTCTTCGCCGGGGCGAACAGCACCATGCCGAATGTTACATTCCCGGCAACGAGTGCTTCCTCCTCATCCCCTAGCGCCATTTCTACCTCAACTACAAGCTCATCCCCCACCTTACCACCCTCCCACTCCGGCCTATCTCCAGGCGCCTCAGCAGGTATCGGCGCTGGCATCGGGCTGGTCGGCGCTCTCCTCCTGGCCTTCCTCCTGTTCCGCCTCTACCGTCGGCGCAAGACGTCCAAGAATGCTCAGGTCTACTCTACCCGAGATGGTCAGTTCGCGACGCACGATATTGACTTGTTCACGCGGAAGACGCGGCATTCGGACGAGGGCATGGCGCTTGTGGAGGCTCACTCGGAAGCTGCGGTTGAGGCGCCAGGACATGAGACGAGATGGGAGTTGGACGCTGAGGAGACGAGGAGAGGGGGGCGTGATTGACGGGATGAGCGAGGAGAGAGGATTGGGTTACGGTGATCTGGTGCAGAAGGGCGAGGGTAATATGTCTTTGGTGGGAGAAACGTAGCAGGAGACTAATGCCGAAAGATAACGACACGATATACCTCTTTAGTTGGCTATGTTTTCTGCTAGTTCAGTGAGGTATGTGTCCAGCGGTGCCTGGCCTTGAATGAGTGGAATGCCCCAGCTTCGAAGCTGAAGCTCAGGCATTTTTTCAATGTGCGTGTGATTTCCCCCCAACAGGCGCATCCTCTGCAGCCCACGCACATCCTCGCATCTCCACCGACAGGCGCATCTTCTTCCACGGGTGTATACTTCCGAATGTACGCATCGAGCACGGCCAACGCGTCGAGGATATGAAATACAAGTGTTGTGCATAGCTGCGATCGATCGAGCAATAACATCCAGTTTGAAATAAATCGTTGGCGGAGGAAACAGATTCCAGGATGGAGTCGAGATCATCACAAGATAGCTTTGTTCCCAATAGCAATCAAGTTCGCCGCACGATGTTCAAGAGGTACTTCAGCGGGCGGGATTTGTGTGACGGAACCAAGTTCGGAAAGCTCAGCAGCTGATCTCTACCCGTGAGGAGAACTTGTCGAGATTGCCAGCGAAGCATTGTGTAAAACTCGTCATAATTTCTTGAGACTGCTGGCGACGCGCGATAGGCAGGACCCGCATGTCACTGCCTCTGGTACGCAAGAGCTTGCCTAAGCAGACCTTGCATTCCTCTGCCACTGCTACACAAAAGCTCGCTTATGTAGGACCTACATGTCTCTGCCTCTGCTGCACAGAAGTTGGCCTAAGCAGAACCTGCACGCCCTTGCACGTCTCTGCTACGTACACAAAAGCTGATGTGATAATGTTACACGAGCATAGGGCCTCTCACGACAGCACATGACGCAGCCCTATTGTAGTTGCACAGTATCAGCACCAGCTTCTGCATAATGTGACGCAGGAAGCGTGCAAGAAGAGTCACGCAGCACTAGGCGCAGGAAGATGGTGCTGAATATGGAAATAATCATTGTGAAAAAGCTCACGATAATGGCATGAAACAGCGGTAACCGTGAAGTTCCTGGTCAAGGTAAACAGCCAGCTCAGAGTCTGCGCGTTGTGAGTCGATGCTCAACACCTCAAGGCTCGACCTGCCATCATTCTTGGTCGTCCACGCATCGAACCCGTCGCAACCTGAGCTAGTGTTATTGTACGACCGCGGTTGCATAGACAGCCGCATAGCTGCTGAAGAAGCGACCGAGCTGATCGAAGTCGCATCGGTCCGGTCTGTGTGCTGTGTACTGCTACTACTACGAGTCTCAATTGTCTCCACGCTAGCCTTGCTCGTAAGCCTCTGCAGAATCTCGTCGCCCTTTCGGAACTCTTGTGTGTTCATATATGCGTCTGATTGAGTTGTGAGTAGTCGAATCCCGGCCATATGTCGTAAGATACTTACCAAATGAGCGCGCTATAAATTCGTACAAAAAGCAAGTATGGAATTTTCAATTAATTTTGCATATCGTTATTTTAGGATCGAGTCCTAGATTTGTCTCGTCTCAAAGACACAGCATTTGAACTTGATGAAAAAAAAATTGAATAAATTTTTCTGTTTGCCAGAGACTGCTCCCCCGTCATTGTATCGTACAGCAAGGCAGATAGTTGTTCGATGTCTTCCTCGAGCCTAGGCAGCAAGGGGAGACCGGTTAGAAGTTGTTCGATCTTGTTGTGTGAAGAGGGGACGGGCCAGCTCCAGCTCCGTGATCAACGACTCCAACTGACCTCTCAACCTTGCAGCGGCATGCTTGGTCTGCCTGGGATTCGGGATTGCCGGAAGCGCTTCGGAGTATCTGAGTGCGTCATTGAGAACAGACTTTCTGGCTACGACACGCCGGCTTCCCTCGGACATCTTGGTGACCTGTTCCACAGACTGGTGCCAGAGATGTCCATTTGGCCATTCCGATGGAGCGTGTTTCATGTTGAGCGCCGATGCCTGAATACTCTCGGTAAGTTTGTCCAGTATGTCCATCGCCGTGTCGATGCCGTCCTTTGGCGTTACCGTGAAGTTGTATTTGTCCTCCAGGTCAGAACCACGGGCTAGTTCAGTGATGATGTCGTCTGCCCAGCGTTCCGAAGCAGGGAAAAACATGAAGTCGGCGTTCAGTACATGATTGATCCGACCAAACCAAAATTGACACTCTTCGAATTGTGGTTCTGGCAAGTGAGCCGTACCTGATGGAAGAGAAGCCGAATGTGCAGCAAGCTTGTCGCGTAGATAATCATCTAGTCCGTGGTCAGTATGGTGACAAGCAGAAGAAAAGCAATCGGCTGGCGATGACTGACATTGAATGCAGAGAATGATCGAAAAAGCATCGTACAGAAACTGAGCATCGTCCTCAGTGTCTTCATTGTCACCAATTTCGATGTATGAGTCAAATGGTGCTTACCCATCGATCCTATCAAGACCCCAAACGCGAAGGCGATCCTCCTGATCCCTCCATATTCCCCATTTCTCCTTCTTGCCATCTTTCAGAATTTTTGCCTCCAGATCAGCCATCAGAGTAAGCGTCTTCACGCAGACCACGTACATTGTACGGATAGGTCGGTTTGCAACACCCTGCTTGAAAAAGGAGTCGCCAATCAAGTCTTTCGCTCGATGCGAGGGTGGTAGTCTATCGACGAGGATTTCCAGTAGTTGGCCAGCCAGGTCAAACTCGTGCGCCACTGCGGCTGATTGTAAGTCCGTCAGCTTACCATCTTCCTGTACGGAATCGAGGATCGTGTTTGCTGCCTCAATATGCTTGAAAGTGTCGTCCAGGTTTCCTCTGATACTGCCTACACCAATGGCTTCGTAGTCGCCATCTTTAAGCTCAGCAACACGCTTGAGGCGAATGTAGTTGGCCCAGGAACGAAGAGGCGAGACGTTTCTGGCGAGATTGATATAGTCCTTTAAAGCTATGGGTTTGCTTCTGCTTGATATCGTGCTGGCTTTCTCAGTCGCAATGTCGATGCATCTGGACAAATGCGCAACATCGCCCATGATCATGAACAGCTCCGCAGGCGCGTCGAAGATTGTTGCATTGGCTGGCTGTGACTGCAGAGCAGATCTGTCGGGAAGTGGTCTCGGCATACTTGACTTCGTTGCGCTCGACAAAGGATGTGAATGAGGCTAGCAGACTTGGCTGGTCATGTGAGGTGAGGAGAGAAGAAAGAGAGATGAGAAAACTAAAGGTACGGATGATTGAGCTTATGTGTGAAGAAAACAAGGTCAGGTGATATGTAGCGCACGACGTCGCACCATTCAGGTTGTTTCGCGGGGCATTGGTACATCAACTTCGCTTTCTTCACACGTCGCGTAGTGCACAAGATGTTAGCCGAACCACGAATGGAGTCCGAGTAGCGCTAACTACAGTAGAACTATCGTACAGTTCCGATGCCCACCGGTGTCGGTAGAAGATGCGACGATGGAGCTGGGCAAGAACAACAGACTACTTGAGCTTCAAGACACGATGTCATACGACTTCTCCATGGCTGTACGCAAAGCCATTGTTTGGAAGCCCCGATCTGAAGATCCTGATGTCCGATAAGGAGCAGGAGTCGTTGTTTGTCAGGGAGCTGGCGAGTTCGAGGGAGTTTGCGGCTTGAAGCACACGTTCGGAGTTTGCCTCACGTTTGATCTTTATTTATGTTTTCACCTAGAACTGGACAAGAGCTGGTAGTCCCCATGGTTCGCTGAACCTTTCGTGGATGGCTTGATGACAAATGGTTGTCACCTATGATGCATGGATGTTCGTTGGTCCTGAGGTCAAACTGCGATGAAAATGAAAATGACGTACATTGTTTAGAAACCGCAAGCTGGAGAGATCACCAACACTTTCATCTCTTCTCGCGCGCATCCTTCACCCTCCAACACAGCCACCCCGGACCCTGCCAATACACACCACCACCATGTCCGACGAACCCACCCCCTCCCTCCAAACCATCATCGACCAAAAATCCCTCCGCTGGATCTTCGTCGGCGGCAAAGGCGGCGTCGGCAAAACAACAACATCATGCTCCCTGGCCATCCAAATGGCAAAAGCCCGCAAATCCGTCCTCCTCATCTCCACCGACCCGGCGCACAACCTCAGCGACGCCTTCAACCAGAAATTTGGCAAGGATGCGAGGCTGGTGAAGGGGTTTGACAATCTGAGCGCGATGGAGATTGATCCGAACGGCAGTATACAGGATTTGATTGCGAGTGGAGGGGATGAGGCGAATGATGCGATGGGGCAGATGGGTGGGATGGGGAGTATGATGCAGGATCTCGCATTCAGCGTATGTATTCCAGCAACCCTTCACGTCCCCTTCCGCACTACCGTCCCATCACATCACATCACCTGACACAACCTCGCCCCGCCTCCAGATCCCGGGTGTCGACGAAGCCATGGCCTTCGCCGAAGTCCTCAAACACGTCAAAACCCTCGACTTTGAAGTCGTCATCTTCGACACCGCGCCCACAGGCCACACCCTCCGCTTCCTCCAATTCCCAACCGTCATGGAAAAAGCCCTCGAGAAGCTCTCCGGTCTCTCCCGCCAATTCGGCCCCATGCTCTCCGGCCTCCTCGGCGCGCGCGGCGGCCTCCCCAACGGCCAAAGCCTGGACGACATCACCTCCAAGATGGAAGCGTTGAGGGAGACGATTGGAGAGGTGAACAAGCAATTCAAGAATGCGGATTTGACGACGTTTGTGTGTGTCTGTATTGCGGAGTTCTTGAGTCTGTATGAAACGGAGCGCATGATTCAGGAGTTGAGCGGATACGAGATTGATAGCCATGCGATTGTCATCAATCAGCTGCTGTTCCCCCCGAAGAGCAATCCGTGCGCGCAGTGTAATGCCAGGAGGAAGATGCAGAAGAAGTATTTGGATCAGTATGAGGAATTGTATGGGGAGGACTTTAACCTGGTCAAGATGCCGTTGCTTGTGGAGGAGGTGAGGGGGACGGAACATTTGGAAAAGTAAGTCGTTGTGTGCTGAGGAGGTGAGGATGATGCTAATATATTGGTGCACAGATTCAGTGAGATGCTCATACATCCGTACACGCCGCCGCAGTAATGATCAGTCGGAGCGGTTGAAGAAATTGGTGAAAAAAGTGCATAGTTGAAACGAATTCATGATTGAATGCAAGCACAAAACGCATCCCGCTTCCACCCTGCTGTGCATACATTGGGAAACCTTGGACATGGCGGTGGTCAAGGACGGAGTGTGTGCTTATGACATATCGTCACAGCGTCCAAACAGCAAGCTTGCATTGCCGAAGGAGTAAATCGCAGTCGCCACACACCGATCAATGCCCTGGCTGCCGCCTTCACCAGTAGCACAACCTCTCACCGCCATCCCGACGCTCGCAGACAGCAGGGCTGGGTTTGCGAAGCGAATAAGTTGAGAAGAGCAGACCAGCTGGCGAACCCTCGAGGGTTTTGGCGTCATCAGAATCCAGCTTTAGGTATATATTCATACATGCGAGAATCCCTCTATTGTCTCTTCATGATCCTCCTCTTCTGATTCCCACCCTTCTGCTCCATCCCCGCCACCATCATGACCGGCGCCTTCTCCTTCTCCCTGCTGACCTTCGGCGCCGCCAACATCGCCTCAATCACCTTCGTCCCCTCCACAACCTCACCTCCACTCCTCCTCTCGAACTCCCTGTCCCTCACTTGTTTCCGCCCCGCCTCCAACTTCGCCCGCCGCTCCTCCGTCATCTTCCACTCCTCGGGAAACAGATGCCGCGGCTTGGGCTTGTGGTGCCGGAAATCAAACGGCACGTCTTCCATGGTATCGCGTCCATCTCTTGCCTCCACCAGCAGCTTGTCGAGAAGATCGCCGAGGTAGCGCTTGTTCTGCGCAGGTGTCGGGTAGAGTTCGCAGGAGAGCTTGGCGGATTGCAGGGACGGGTTATAGCGGACGCCGAGCAGCTTGATTAGCTTGTTGCGTTGTTGATCGGTGAGATTGGAGAGTTGGCCCGGCGAGAAGGTGAGGACGACTTTTTTGGCGGCAGGGTGCTCTTCGCCGAGGTAGGTTGTGTAGCGGAATCGGAGGGGTTGGGTGGAGGTCGGTGCGCGAAAGGGTTGGATGTGGTCTGTGGTGGGTGGGATTAGTACTTGCTTTCAACTGTGATGATCGCAGCCGTCACATACTATAAAGCAATGGCATATCCCACGCCATCACCCGCGCAAACTCCCTCATCTCCCTATGTTCCTCCAACTCGCCATGCGCCGTACTCGTGATATCATCATTCTCAAACTCCGGATCCTCACCAGGATCCTCCCGCTCCTCGTCCAGTGCGAAGAACCCCTCCGGCCATCGCGGCTCCCGCTCCAGCGTCTCCTCATCAAGTAACGACGCAGCCTCGGCATCTGTAATATCATATCGTTCCTCTTTGCGGTCTCCTAAGGCTTGGCGGAAGATGTCGTCGTAGTCTGCTTCAGAGGCTTCCATGTCTGTTTCAATACTCTCGAGGGAGTCTTTCCAGCCTTCGGGGAGGCCTTCGAGCGCGCTTTCATCGCCTTCGCGGAGGTAGGTCGGGAGGTTGTCATCAAAAAGCTTGCGGAGTTGTCCGTCGTTGGTTTTGTCGTCTTGGGCAGCGCGAGTGCCGGAGGATGTGAATGGGCGGGAAGAGTGAGCGAGGCAGTATCGTGGGGTGCATTGAGCTGAGAGACGTCCGAAGAGACGGACGTGCCGTAGAGGTGTCGCCATGTTGGTGCAGTGTGCAGTGTGATGGCCGAGTGTTGTTCAATGTTCAATGTCCCAGAACAAAAAGTGTCACGGCTAAAGTTGCCGTTGCGCAATGTGGAGTGACAAGGGCGATGTCCTGAGTGGTGCTCAGTCTACATCGACCATACAGTATATAAGCTACCAATCCTGTCGTCAATATTGTGATCGTTGCAGTAAGACTTATCGCCATGGCTTCTCCAGCAACATCGCGCAAGGTCTGCTTCGTCACCGTCGGCGCAACCGCGCCCTTCGACCTTCTAATCCGTGCTTCTGTGACTCCCTCCTTTCTACAATATCTCGCATCGCAAAACTACACAGATCTCTTGATACAGCATGGCAAAGACGGTGACAGGCTACTACGTGACCTCCTACCTGAAGCTATGTTTGACATCAGTGATCCCCTGGTCGATCCGTGGGCGATAGTCGAAGGTATCAAAATCAGCCGCTTCGACTTCAGAAAGGAGGGTCTCCAGCGGGAAATGCTCGCTGCGCGTGGCAGCTCACTGGGATATAGAATTGCGGGTGTTGTTATCTGTCATGCGGGTATGCTCACAGCTCCCCAATCTTCCCCTCAATTTCCTTCGCCACTTCCCACTTCCTTGCCATCAACACTACTTCCCTTTCCTGTCGACTGTCCTAACACCACTCTAGGCGCCGGCACAATCCTCGATGGCCTCCGCCTCTCCGTCCCCCTAGTCGTCGTCCCCAATCCATCCCTTCTAGACAACCACCAAGACGAGCTAGCCGAAGAGCTCGCGCGCCAGGGCTACGTCGTCCACGGCAAAATCGACAGCCCGAAGGGGCTTGAAGAGGCTGTTGCGCAGTCGGAGGCACGTAGGACGACGCAGACGGCAGCGTGGCCGCCTGTGAACAAGGGCGGGGCGCCGGAGGCTGCGACAAGGGGAATGGCGGGCGTTATGGATGAGGAGATGGGGTTTTTGTTGGATTGAGTGGTGACAAGTGTGAGAGTGTTTTGGATGGTGCTGGATGCAGAGGGCATCTGTATTGCGAACGTTCCAGCGCAATGTTCTTTCGGTGGGAGTCGCCGATCACAAGTGCACCTTGGCACTTCCTTGTTTGAACGGAGGGCAGCCTCTGTTCACGAACGAAGTAATGGCACGAAATGGCAGGCTACTCATCTTGGGAAGGATCCAGGGCTACGCAGTATCTTGGAAAGAACAGCACATCACTTGGTCAACACACCCTCGAGCTCAAACATGCACAAGCTCATTCTTGGATACACCATTACATTCTTACGAGTCGAGCTAATCTGAGTGCGGGTCCTCGCCGGCACTCAGCATGACAACTGAGGTGATTACTCCAGGGAGCCTCAAGCAAAGGCACAGCTCCTGATGGCTCATGCCTGGCGAGGTCTTTTCGCATTTTGGCCCCGCGATGATTGCCGCGCGGCATAGTTCGGCATGTTGCACCCGAAACCAGCATCCAGCCAAGGCGTGGCAAGGCGCATCACCTGCTGTGCTGCTCTATGTGCCTCCAGTGCTTGTGAATCGAGATGATAGTATCGAACGGGGTGAAAGTCTGCGTGGGAGTTGACATGCTGCCATCGGCAGAGGCGACGAATCGTGGCGAACAAGTGCTCGTCACGCGAAACAAGCGTTGAGGATGGGTCGTGGTGATGTCTGGATGACATATATGGCTGGAGAGGCATTAGTGCACGATTAAATGTGCAGATTCGATGCAATATACCTTTTGCCATTACCGCCGGCGTCCTTCGTAGAGGTTGTGCGAGAAGCTGCATCTAGAACAGCTAGATGGCTTGCCAATCATCTTGATTGCGCTCGTAGGCTCATCTTCATTACACATTGCCTCATGGTTCGACTGATCTTTCTGTGCGACTTTGCTCCATATCGCGGAAGATGGTGATGGCTAGCTCAGCTGAACTTCGAGAAAATGATGTCCGGATTCTCCTGATACTCCTGCGCAGTCACCCACATCTACGCATCATACTCGTTAGCCTCTTTACCCGAGCCCCGCAGCCCAGTATTCGCCTCCTCTTCCTGACACTTACATTCCTAAAACTGCTCAACCCACCCAAGATACTCCCACCAATCCACGTCGTATGTTTCCTTTCCGGCGGCGCCAGAATCCGAATCTTGATATCCGGCGGCGCCAGACTCTGCAGCTCACGCAGCAAGCGGTCGGGGAACTTCTTGGTCAGCGTGGTGCCGCCGGACAGAACGATGCTGCTGTAAAGGGCGGACCGCAGGTCGAGATCGGTTCGTTTGACGGAGTCGACGACGAGGTGGTGTAGCCCGGGAGATTCGAGGCCGATTATTTCGGGGTTGAACAGGATTTCGGGGGCGCGGAAACGCTCTTGGTTGATCTTGTGTTATGTGTCAGTATGTGTACTGTGACGGTAGAGGTTTGCGGCAAGCAATGACCGCCTCACCTTCAAGCGCTGCCCATCCGGCAACACGTATTCCGTCTGCTTCCCCTCCTGCGTCTTTCCCTCGCCAGCCCAAGCGCGCTCCTCGTCGCGAGGATGGACAGCCAAGAAGGACACCTTCTCTTTGATCTGACGTACAACTTCCTTCTCAGCGCTTGTGCTGAACACATAACCTGCCTTCCTCAATAACGTCTGCATATGCTCTGTCACATCCCGACCTGCCAGATCCACTCTCTGTATTGAACTTGGTATTGCAAACCCCTCGTACACCGGCACACTATGCGAGACACCATCGCCGGAGTCGAGGACAAGGCCTGTGGTGCGTCCGGACGCGTAGAGGGAAAGGACGGCTTGGATGGAGGTGTAGAGGGCGGGCACGTTAAAGGTTTCGAAGAGGATCTGTGCAGCTGTTTCGCGATTCGAGCGTGGGTTCAGTGGAGGTTCTGTGAGGAGGAGAGGGTGCTGCAGAGGAGCGTGTTAGCCTATGTAGCACAACACGGACGCGCCGCAGCCTAAGATGCCCGTGCGCAAACATACCATATCACTCCCCACGCCCAATCCTTCCCGATACACCCAACTCCATATCGTCTCCATATCCGTCCAATCCGTGACAACGCCATGCTGCAGCGGCCAATTCAGCTTCAGGAGCCCGCGCAGCTCTTCTGCTTTGCTGCCGACAAATACATCTCCTTCTGATCCTGCACCGCCAGCGAGAACTTTCGTGTGCTTTGGTCGACCGACAAAGGAAGGGAAGATGCACTTGGGTATGTCGGAGCCAGCGAAGCCTGCGCGGATGGTGCCTGAGCCGTTGTCGAGGATTATGGGTGCGGAGAGGAGGGCGTCAGAGGACATTATGTGAGGTGCGCTGGGTTGTGGGAGCGCGGGTTGGAGTATATAACTCCTCTCGGGCACAGGCGCGTCACGCTAGTCAACGACGATACTTCGGAGTGTGTTCTACGCGCAAGGATGGCTGAGATGACACGTTCAAAGTGATGATGTTTCAGGTTGACGCGAGATGTTTCATGATTGAATTGGTCATCAGGGTAGTTGCCAGTAGTGTTGCAGTATATGATTGTCATTTTAAAGCTAAATATCAGCCTGAATTCGAGCAGATTGCCGCGAAACGCATTCTCCTGTCGAATCCTTGTATTGTGCTGCATTTATTGTGCCACCTACACACTGTGTGAATGTGACCCTTCATTTCGACATCAACTCGTCTCCCGTACTCCGCTGCGATCTTGCCGTTCTGACAATGACAGGACGACCCTGTGTGACCGCGTCGACTTTTTGATCATCAAGAGGCTCTGGACTTAGCAAGATCATTTTGAAGAGTTTCGGTTTCTTTGCGCTGTTCTGCAATGGCTGCAGGAACATATGAAGCCTGCGTTGGACTGCCAGATTCTGCCACAACCGCGGGTATGGACGACATCACTTGCAAACTCGTGGGCGAAGCTGCTTGAGCCTGACGCAGTGCAAGTAGACGAGGTCTTTCAGTGATTAGAATATACAGAATGCGTTCGAGACGTCGCATAGCCTTGATCGCACACTCAAGCGAGGTGACGGTTTCCGGTTCGATTGGTATACTGCACTCCCAGCCAGCGGCCACAATCGGAAATGTCATCATATTCCAGTATCCCGTACCAGGCACAAACATCTCATCTTTTCGCAGTGCTGATAGAGCCCTCTTGTGGACATCTGTCAATATGTCGCGCTTGAATTTCCATTTGTCGTCCTTGATGAGTAAAAGGAGCTCTCTTTCTATGCATGGCGTTATATGTTTCTGAACTGATATGTGGTCACGGGGCGTCTGTATACTGACCACCAAAGAACAATATCTCGCAGAATGCCGACAATATGTTCTCCGTAACATCCAACCGCACCACATTTTCAGGCTATCGCAGAAACAGGTCGAGAGCC
>Ga0058698_10000694_pt1 | contig 17508 bp, 7 predicted proteins | sample AgamicAsSfe_FD_67288 | JGI IMG/M metagenome (GOLD analysis project Ga0058698, IMG submission 67288) | Agave microbial communities from Guanajuato, Mexico - As.Sf.e | ecosystem: Host-associated > Plants > Phyllosphere > Phylloplane/Leaf | place: Guanajuato, Mexico | collected 2012-05-30
CTTGGCGATGTCCAGTTGCTCTTCTATTGTGCTTCCACGCTTCATAGGCACTGTGAAGCTGCGGTGCGCAAACTTGTTCTCGACTGCGAATTGCACTCGCCCAGCATCGATATCTGCTATTACCACTGTACCAGCACCTGATATTTTGGCCATAGCCGCGACTAGTAAGCCTACAGCTCCGGCTCCAAATACCAAGACGGTTGAACCTGGTGCTAATTGTGCGCGTTTTGATGCTTGGATGGCGACACTCAGAGGCTCAAGGAGGGCCCCTAGATCTAGAGACATATCCTCTGGTAGTCTTTTCATTGTTAGTTTCTCTAGCAATCCTAACAGGCGCGACACTCACTTGTGGCACCAAGCAGCTGGGTGATTGATACGGTCTTGTAAAGTGCCCTGGGCGTGCGGAAATGCTTTTGCACTACTCCGGAACTTCATGCCTTTGCAGATGTTGTACCGCCCTTCTTTGCACCTATCGCAGTTCTCACACGGCTGTCCAACTTCCAGTGCGACCTTGTCTCCGACTTTGAAATTCGATACCTCTGAGCCTACGCCTACTACTACGCCAGCTGACTCGTGACCTAGCGACATTGGTTCTCGCACGATGATATCGCCATTGCGGTAGTGTCTGTAGTAATGGAGATCTGAGCCACATAGACCGGTGCTGCGGATGCTGATTTGGAGCTCTGTGGGGGAAGGTGGGAAGAGTGAGCGGTTTTCCTGCCTTCTCATTAGCACCTTCAAGCTTGAGGGAATATTGTTGCCGCATACAATTCGTAGATCCTTCGCGCCATGAAGGACTGAAGCGCGAATTTGCCTTGGGGTGTCTGACGTTTCTGTTGAAGACATGTTGTCGCAACGTGTGGTAGAATCGAGTTAGAAATGTATAAGTGAAACTTCGAGGCGTGTTACACGGCGATATTCAGCTTTACAACGATGCAGAGTCGAAGTCAGGAAACAAGGAAAGGTTCAAGCATCAGGTCATCTCGCAAGGCATCGGAAGCTATTACGCGCCAGATAATCGGCGCGCTTTGCCTCATAGTATAACATGCATCAGATGGAGACAAATTCCACCTTCGGCGTTTGAAATAGCGGGACAGCAGATGCCGACGCATGCCCAGATGGTGGGGTTGACCCTTTCCGAGGCAGTTCCGAGCTACCCAAACATCGTGCTGCAGGAAAAGCCGTCGACTTCTGCCGCAAGCTTTCAAACTTCTTGATTGACGTGCATTAGGTTCTTGAAGGGCTTTACCCAGACTTCCTGTCATTTTAAGGTCAATATACAGCCTTGGAATTCCGATAACAGCTTTAATTCTTCTCTGAAGCTTTCCGAACCACACCAAGCAAGACAGCCAGTATGACATCTGTACAGCAGCTCTTCTCGCTCGAGGGCCAAACTGCCCTCGTAACAGGTGGCACGCGAGGAATTGGTCAGTCAATGGCTATCGCCCTCGCAGAAGCAGGAGCAGATATTCTCCTCGTCCAAGTACGCCCTCACTACCCTCACCCAATCCCTACAGCTGCTAACAACCTCTTCCCAGCGCGATACCAGCAACCAAACTACCAAACAAAAGATCGAGTCCCTCGGCCGCAAAGCCACAATCTACACTGCAGACCTCTCCTCCAAATCCTCCATCACCGCCCTCATCCCCAGCATCCTTTCCGACGGCCACAGAATACACATCCTGCTCAACTGCGGCGGCATCCAAAAGCGGCATCCCGCGCACCAATTCCCAGATGAGGACTGGGACGCCGTGCTCCAAGTAAACCTAACTTCTGTCTTCCAACTCTGCCGCGACGTAGGCGCACACATGCTCAGCCAACCCGCGGACCTTCCCCTAGGTCGCCGCGGAAGCATCATAAACGTGGCTTCGTTGCTCACGTTCCAGGGCGGCATTACTGTACCAGCGTATGCCGCGAGTAAAGGTGGTGTGGGACAGCTTACCAAGGCGCTGAGCAACGAGTGGGCGAGTAAGGGGGTTAGTGTGAATGCGATTGCTCCTGGATATATTGCTACGGACATGAACGAGGCGTTGATCAAGGACGAGAAGAGAGCGGAGAGTATCCTCAGTCGTATTCCGGCAGGGAGGTGGGGAGCGCCGGAGGATTTCAAGGGCGCGGTAGTTTTCCTGGGAAGTGCGGCGAGTGCGTACGTGAGTGGGGAGGTGCTTACTGTTGATGGTGGGTGGATGGGTAGGTAGATTGATTGACTGATCGCTAGAGTTGCACGACAGAGGAGGCAATGTTTAATGATAGACTTTTTCCTTCATATTCATGAGCTTGACATGTTCTTTGTGTCTCTCACCGGTTTGCATGACCTCTCAACTATCACATAGGCTGTTTCAAGATCTTGGAAATTCATAACAATTCATTGGGTATAGCGTTTTAGTCCTATCCTAGATGCAACACCTACAACTTGCTTGCCTCAAGTAGTCAAGGTCCGCTGAGATCCATGCCCTCAGGCTTATCCGGGAATCCAGCATTGACACCAAACGGCGGGTATACGCAGCGGGTGATGCCCTTCTCTTTGTGAATCTTCTCCAGCTTCTCCATGTCCTCGCCATCGAGGGAGATGAGCTTCTTGTTCTCGTCGATGCGGGATGGAGTGACCGACTTTGCGAGGACGGAGGAGTTGCGGGCGACTTTGACGAAGTTAGTTGGGTGCTCGAGAAAGCATATGTTCGGTCAAACTTACGGTGGTAGCTCAAGAGAATGACGGCGGGGGTGACGCTGTGCTTCTTTGCGACCTCGTTGACGACCTCGTCCTTGAAGAGAGGCGAGCCAGTGCTTCCTAGCGGACTGTAGGCCGTGATGTGAATGCCCTTCTCCTTGCAGAAGTCAACAACTTCTTGTTGTGGGCACAGTGGGTGGTTCTCGATCTGGTTGACAGCGGGGACGATGGTGGCCTTGGCCAAAAGCTTCTCCATGTACTTGACAGAGTAGTTGGAGACACCAATGGCCTTGACCTTGTCGGGATGCGACTTGATCAGGTTCTCGAGGTTCTTCCATGTGTCTTGGTGGGTGATTGAGGTGTCAATGTCTCTTGAACCGTCCTCGTGCTTGGGGAAGAGGGGGTGGTTGCCTGTAAATGTTAGTTTTGGTGTGCCCATAAGAGATAGGAGACTTGCCCTTGGGGTTCATGGGAACGGGCCAGTGCATGAGGTAGAGATCAACGTAAGGTGTCTTGAGCAGATCTAAACTCTTTTGCAGACCCTCCTCAGCACGGGTGTGGAATGTGCACCAGAGCTTGCTGGTAATGAACAGGTCCTCCCTCTTCACAATTCCTCGCGAGATGACATCCTGGAGCGCCTCGCCGACCTCGTCTTCGTTCTGGTAGCAGAAGGCACAGTCAATGTGTCTGTAACCACTCTCGATAGCGTGGACAACGGCCTTCTTGACCTCGCCAGGCGCAGACTGCCACGTTCCGAGTCCCAGAGCGGGGATGGTCGCGCCAGTGTTGAGGGGGATAGCAGTGTTCATTTCGGGCTGTGGGTCGAGGATACTTTTGGGTGTACTTTTGAGCATAAACTTGGAGAGAGCGGGATTCATCGCGACTCAGTGGTATGCTTGGGGTATTAGTAGTAGCAGCGGGGATGTTGCTGGCCAGGGGCTGGCTTGCTCGCATTTGCTTGGGAGCTCCATACTGTGGCTGAATTTTACCCTTCTGGTATGGCTAAAGACATACGTCAACCGTTGATTGACTCTATAATTCATCCCGACGTCCGATGCTGCCCCGCCATGCTTGCCCCGCCGGTGTAGCTTCGGTCCGGGGGCTGCGAGATGGCTTCTGATACGCGCTCGACGCGCTTCAGCCTCACGCGAAATTTTCGCAGCAGGAGTTGCCCAGACAAGCCAACGTGTTCGTGGGGTGTTGTCGGGGAAGGTGGCACCGAGCATCACGTGCCTGGAGGGGCTGAGCCTGGTCCCAGGATGTTGCCAGTCGGGTCGTCATCATGCAGCACGTTTTCTGATCATCGGTGGCCCAGCCGAGTGTTCGCGACGAAGAGAGGGTCCATCGGCTGTTGGGGCGGCGACAATTACTGTATGCAGACGGAGCGGGCAGAATTGCACACTCTGACCCCATGCGGACGCGCACGATGCACTCCCGTCAAACGGCGGCAGATCTAACGCAAGCATCCAACCACCACGGGCGGAATGCACACCAGGACCCTTAGTCGCGTTTCCAGAACCCCAGATCTCCTCTGGCTCCTCAACGGCAGATGAGCGTGACGGCGAGAATTGCCTGACATTGCAATTTTACTCCGGTACGATTGGCTCGACCCTATCTGCTGGCAGACTGGTGCGGAGTGACCTCGACGAGTGGATCTCAAAGATGGAGACGATGAGAAATCTTACTCCAGAATTTCAGGCTCGGCAGGCTGGGGTTACTTCGGACGTAATGATGTCTGCTGGTTCTGGCAATACAACGCTTCGTTGTGTGGTAGCGGGCAAAGGATAAGTACTGCTCTCATCTTGTCGCATTCTCTACACATCAATCAACTAACTTCCCATCTTCATCACCTCTTCAACAACCATTCCATAGCGTACCGCATTTCTGCACTTTGCATACTTTTAAGATACCCCTCTTCTTGGCCCATTACATTTCGCATCATGGCACCAGGCGCAATCTTCGAGACGCCCAATGTGGCTGAGAACTTCAACGACCACCGCGATGGTCTTGCTCTAGAAGCCACTTCCGACGCCATTGACGATGTCAACGTCCTCAAGGCTGCCATGAAGGTCAAGAACGGCACCGCGACACAGAAAGAGAAGGACATCTACGAGAAATCCGAATTCGATGCTGAGAAGGACAAGACCCAGTTCCGCCAGTACGAAGAAGCATGCGACCGCGTGAAGAACTTCTACCGCGAGCAGCACGAGAAGCAAACTGTCGGCTACAATCTCAAGGCGCGCAACGCCTTCCACGCCAAGACACGCGCAGAGATGACCATCTGGGAAGCAATGGAGAAGCTCAACACACTCATCGACGAATCCGACCCAGACACCTCCCTCTCGCAAATCGAGCATCTCCTCCAGTCTGCCGAAGCCATTCGCCGCGATGGAAAGCCGCGTTGGTTCCAGCTTGTAGGTCTTATTCACGACCTCGGCAAGCTCCTTTTCTTCTACGACGCCCAGGGCCAATGGGACGTAGTTGGCGACACATTCCCTGTCGGCTGCGCCTACTCCCCCAAGATCATCTACCCCGAAACTTTCAAGAACAACCCAGACTACAAGGATGAGATCTACAGCACCGAGCACGGTATCTACACACCTGGCTGTGGCATGGACAATGTCATGTTGAGCTGGGGCCACGACGAGTACCTCTACCACATCATGAAGGACCAGAGCACCATCCCTGACGAGGGTCTTGCTATGATTAGGTACCACTCATTCTACCCGTGGCACACTGGTGGTGCGTACAAGTGGATGATGAACGAGAAGGATGAGCGCATGCTGGAGGCCGTCAAGGCTTTCAACCCTTACGATCTCTACAGCAAGAGCGACGAGGTTCCTAAGGTTGAGGATCTCAAGGAGTACTACTTGGACATCATTGATGAATTCATTGGCAAGGACAAGAAGCTTAAGTGGTAGACGATAGTAGTATATCATGGTAACGAATCTCTTTGATCTGGGCGTTTGGGTTCTATAATGACGCGGAGTGCCAACAAGGCCCGCGATGCAATTCATCCTTGACCTCATCTATTCATCCCAACCTCTTGCTATGCTTTGCGAACTGTATTTTGTAATGTTGCTGGAGGTGCTGTTACACAGGCTGCATACTCTGCATCATCGTTATGAACACCCCTCGTTACACATGGCCATCTCCACTCCGATAAAACCTCGCTCTTCATCCCCTAAAACTTCATCAACCCAGTTCCGAGGAGGGTCTCAAGACATCCTCCCCACACACAGATGGGGCAAGCATCGCCATCGTTATGCGAGTGACAAACCACATGATTACACGGCCCACTAACCTGCTCCGCCTCCTTCAGCATATACTCATATCTTTTTGCTTCTAGTTCCTAGATTCCGTGATATGATTCACAGTAACAGTATTCACGCAATCTTGGCAGGAGATACCGAACACATTCCTATGTATACACGCCGCATGCTTGTCGGTAAATGCGCGATGAGTGAGAAGCTTGCGCTTGACGGAAGACATTTTTCGACATTTTTCGACATTTTTCGACATTTTTGTGGGTGACATAACTGATCGTGAATGGTATTGATTTTCCTTGAACCCGTAGCTTTACTGCACTGATTGTTCAAGTAAAGATCCTGCCTGGACCGCTCATTTACAGCGTTACCAGCAGGCCAATTGATAATAGACAAATTTATCTTCTTCCAAAAATAGCATAGCCTGATGCTCTCTCACTTGCTCCCTTTTCCTTCTCTGGTGATCGTACGCTATTGTGGCAAATGGCTCTTACAACTTCGATGTCTTCTCTTCTCTTTCCTTCAGATTTGGATGCGCCACCCTAACTGGCCTCGTGACAGCATAGAAGGCCATACCGCTGGACTTGGTAGAGAACTGAACCTTGGATCCTACGTGAAAGAACGCGAAGTCGCCAGCGACAAGGTGATGCGTGATCCCGGTTGCTTCGTCCAAGACATCGATTTGACCGCTTAGAACATACTTGGTCTCTTCAAAGTTGTAAGATGCGGGTTTGGAGGGCCCAGCTTCGATCTTGTAGAAGCCAGATGTCAGATGTGCGGGTGAGTCGGTGGTTTGTGTGCGGATGCTGCTCAGAGGTTAGATCGTTGAGGAGAACTTATGAGATGGTGTGGAGAAACGTACGTGTGGAAATCTGCTACGGTGGCGTTGTCGCCTTGTGGAAGTGGGATAAACTCATGACCTGCGCCCTTGATGACGGTAAGAGGTACTAGATTTCCAGACACTATACAAGTGAAGCACATTAGCGATGTGACGATGCGAAAGAAGGGTCTAGTGGATGGGGGGCTGAACTTACTTTTCGGTATGATTTAGTGTGCGTAAAGTGGAAGGGGCTCGATGTCCAGTGCTGCAGAAACATACGAAGCTCATTATAAGAGATCATGATGATTGTGTTCGTGGCTCATCCCCACAACGTATGAATGCGATAGTTGCCCTAATTCGGTAAGCCGTGCCTGACTGCCCAGATCGGGTAAGCCCCACACCCGCACTTGCTACAAACTACGTAATGAAGAAACCAACTAAAGCTAAAGGACGATGAACGAAAAGCGGTTACGAACGGTGCTAGCCAGATCATATCTCTAGTGGACTACCTCCAACTGCTGCCGCGTACTTACCTATCCATGAGAATGACCCCAAAGAGCTATTGCGATTATCCTACTCATCGAGGACAGCTTTAACGAGTAACATGAGAAAACGGCCAACAATCCTGTTGAGAAATCTCGATTGGAATATCAGTTGCTTGTAACACTGTACAGGTACAAGTTCACCAAGGTCACGTGTATGACAGATGCTCTATGTCGATCTCCTCTTTGCAATGTGTAAATCGTAGCTTGTTTCTCGGGTCGAGAACTGTCAAATCTGCAACCAAATACAATGTTATTAGGCTCGCTCCAGGCGCCAATTCACAGTCATAATTTAGCAATAGATGATAAAGAGCAATCTCAAGCACATGGGCTGTGAAGAAGCGTCCAGGACACGCCTGTGTTCCATGGCCAGATGTGAGATTCTCTGGACCCGTAGAGACGAGATAAGCTTTCTTGGAGGTATGATCTACAGAACCTTGTCGCACTCGAAAGTAATGTCAGTAGTCAAAACGCTTTGGGCCGGTATACACTTCTGGATCTAGCATATTACCGCCGTCGACAGCGACATGCTGGCCAAAGGGTGCTGCTTGCCCATCTGCCGCACGACTCTCTTGCAACAGCTACATCTCACCAACTCACAGCTAACCAAACACACAAATCCGAGGAAAGAAACTCATTGGTTATCTACCTAATACCAAACTGAAGCCTCAAAGGGAAAGGAACTTCAGAAGAAATAACCCAGTCATCCTTAACCCGATACGAGCAGTCTCGCATCAGCAAAAAGACTTGGGCCTGCACTCCCAGCCTTTCCATGTGCTCGACCGACTCGCATCAGATCATCGTCATCTCGTAAACTCATAAACACTAAACTCCTCCAATCCTCCAATTTTGCTCATACTCGTACAATCACTCTCATCCCCATCCCCACCTTAGGGTATATCCTGTGCACAACCTCCCTGCGCCTGGCAATGCAAAGAGAGTTCGTAATATGTAATATCGAAAAGTTGCTATCGTGAGTAAGGGAAAAACCCGTCGTACTAGCAAAAGTCCGTGAAAGCGAGCCAGTGAGGTGCTTCTAGGCGAATCCAAAGTACTCGCCACCAGCCGTCATAGCGGTGTACAAGGCTTTACGCAGATCCTCATAAGTTTCATACTCGGGGAGGTCAAGTTCTGTTCCATCATTAGCTTCTGCTTCCAAAAAAAAACATTAAATCGCTGCTGGGGGATGAAACTTACGGTTAAAGCAAGTATGACTACTCGGCAAACGATCCTTGCTACCATAATCGCGATGGATATTGAATTTGCTGAACCCGTTCATGCCCTCGAGTTCCTTGAAACCATTCAGTGGCACCTTGCTAGTACCAGTAACGAATTGCAGCAGCTTGGCCTGCTCTTCCTTCTCGAACGTTCGGACAGCGCGCCAGAACCATTGAATCTGTGGTGAGGCGGCCGTGTAGTTGTGGTACTCGGTGTTGTTCTTCCAGTCGTCCACGTTGATGTCAGGAAGACCGGAGATGAGAAGTTCGAGTTCTTGTTCGCTGAAGATGGAGACGAGTTCAGCGGGGACGATGTCGTGGAAGCCCTTGAGGAAATTCTCAAGTTGCTCTTGGACGGCGCCGACAAGACGGTGCTCAGTGATGAGGCGAACGTACTCGTGCTTGTTGTCTTCGGTGACCGGAATGTTACGACCGTTCTCAATGAGGTCGACAGTCTGCATCTCACCGAAGGCCTCGACTTCCACTGAGAAGGTTTCCGTGATAATGTCCGTGATTTCGTTATGAATCATCCATTCCAGGGACTTGTAGTACTCCAGATCAAGTGTCTCCATGTCCTTGAGGCTAACCTGCTTACCCATGATTTGCTTGTAGACCGCTCGGCTGAAATGGCAGTCCAGAACGCGACCTTCGTAGAGCGCTTTACCGATGATGCGACCAATGAACTTGAAGAACATCAGATGCTCAGGGTTGATAGAACTGAGGCGGTTGGGGTGGAATGTCGTGCGATCGGAAGCAACAGGTACGAAGAGAGCGTAGTCGGCGTTGAACATCTGGCGTGAGATGGACTGGAACCATTCGCGAGTAACACCACCAGCGTCAACACCTTCTTCGCCGTGGAAGCGGATGCTGAGCTTGCCAAACTTCATCTCGTCGGCTGACTTGAAGTACAGCGACTTGAAAGAGTCCAAGAAGACTTGGTCTCGGCGGACAGAAAGCTGCAGAGGCGGATGTGCTTGTCGGTCGCCGCCTCGGGAGTGGAGTTTTCGGTTGAAGTAGTTACGCTTGTTGTCGAACTCCAGTACCTTGGAATTCTTGACGAGAAGAGAGAATGTGCCACTCATCAACTTAGGATTCTGGCGAACAAGATCGTTGAGAATCTTCCTATGCTCTTCAGTGAAGTTGAAGAACAGATTCTCCATCCTGCTTTCAGGCGGTGGGCTAGATAAGGCAAATTCCTTGGGCATCATCTTAGACAAGGGCATCTCCTTGAGAGTAGTGTTCTTGCACACAACCATGAGACTCTCAATCAGCGGAAGGAGTGTGGTAGCGATATTGAGCATGTTGCCACGCTGGCGGATGACCGTCAGACACTCACTAAGCTTCTCCCACAGGGGCGCGAAAGCTCGATCTTCATACAAGGTCAAGAGGATATCTTCCTTTTGAGCGGGCTCGAGTGCCTCTGCAGCAGATTCAGGCTTGTCCCTGCTGTCACGTGATGGATCAAAGAGATAGTCAAGTGCCGTCAGGGCCCGGAGCAGTTTAGTTTGGTCGGAGCTTGCTGGAGAGAATTTGGCAAGTGCGATGCCTTGGACATCAGTAGGCGAGCTTGCCTTTGAGACTTGGACCGTCAAGCTCGTAAGGTCATGGAGTGTTGAGCTGGCCAGATCCTTAGCAATCCCCAGCAATTCTTGGCCAAAGACCTCCTTCGCACCAGGTATGGGCGAAAGATTGCTGATGACGTTGAGAGTCTCCTGGAATACTTTACTATTGCATTCCCGAGCAGCCAGAATCTTGGCGACAAGTCGAAGGTTGACTTCAGGCACATCGGGCGGTGTGAGAGTGCGGTGTTTCTTCGTCTTGTCGTCTTCGGCCTTTGACTCGTCAGGCTTGGAAATGCTACCTTCGCCCTCAGCAGTAGCGGTTTCAGACTGAGCAGCGTTTTCAGAAGCGGTCGTCATCTCCGTATCTTGGCCTTCAGGACGAGCCTCTATGGCTGCAGTATCGGCAGGCTGGTTCTCGGTGGCCTGGCCATCCGCAGATGTCTCGGCCTCCTTCTTCGCCTCTTCAGCAGCCTTCTCCTTCTCCTTTTTGAGAACCTGCAGCGGTGCGGTGATGACCTTCAGCAGTGTCGTCAATTGCTCCATGATGGTGGAACTCTCAACGATGAGCTTGCGGTCGAGCAAGGTAAGTAAAGCGTTGACCGGATACCTATTCGCCTTGGTCTCTTTAGCCTTGCCCTTGCGATTGGCGCGGTTCTTGAATCCAACGCCCGTCTCATGTTCGGTCAGGAAGAATTGCCAGACAGCGGGGTTCTTCTCTGTTAGCTGGGTAAGCGTGTTAAGACATTGCTGAACAACCATAAGTGGAGAGACGTCAGCGTTGATTGATAAAGCGCCGTTTTTGCGGGAGATCTTCGGGGTCTTGTCCGCTGGTTGCTGAGGCTGCTTGGCTCGAATTGACAGTTGCGCGAAGCTCTTCTCGACAGCATTTACGTCAGCACTTCCATCTTGAAGAATGCTGAGCAGGATGCTGATGACCTCTGCACGATTTTGGCGATTCTCACAGACGTAGCGCAAGATGGAGCTCAGGCTACCCTTTGCGCTTCCCTGCTGTGGGATGAACATGAGTCTAAGAAGTGTCGCGACACCGGCTTTGTCAAGCATTTGTACACAAGGACGAGTCTTCTTCTTCTGCGACGGATCATCAGGCTGGGCACGGCGATCACCTCGTCTATAGCCGAAGTCGTTGAACTGATGTAACCGACGATCACCTCCCATCGCTCGAGCTTCTGCAGATAATTCTGGTGGTAGCTGGCGCAAGATGTCTTCGTCCGTATCCATGAGCACAGCAGCTCGTAGATTAGGATCCAGTGACGCGAAGAAGCTTGCAGGATCCATCTCTTCTGCTTGTGGAGGGGGGGCACCAGCGTTGGCTTGGTTGCGACGGCGATTCTCTTCGCGCTCTCGGCGTCGACGCTCTTGTGCTTCTTGCGCAAGCAGCTCGGCTCGAATATCTGCAGGAAGTGCTGCTAGGAAGTCCTCGTTGATATCTGTAGGAACTTCACCTGCTGCTCCTGCCTCTTCGGGTGCAGCAGGAGCTTGTGCTTGTGCCGGGGCTTGCGACTGCTGCTGCGCTTGTTCTTGTCGTCGTGCTGCAGCCCGTTGTTCTGCTCTACGCTCAGCCACCTGCTGCATCAAGACTTCTTCACGTAGATCTTCAGGAAGAGCGTCCAGATACTCGGTGTCGATACCCAGATCCGTAATGTCGTACTCATGACCTCGAATCATGGTCGTGATACGTTGTGGAGGTGGCCCAGCAGGTTCTGCAGGGGTCGACTCAGCAGCGGCGGGTTGTGTCGAGGATTCTCCAGCCTCAACGCCCTCCATCGCTTGCGCTTCCGGTGCAGTCTCAGGCTCCGCCTTGGATTCGTCCTCTGCAGGTTGCTCTGGAGCTCGGCTCGCGGCTTCAGCGGCTTCGCGTTCCTGTCGCTCGCGATCCTCCTTTTCTTGTGCCTCACGTCTCTCGCGTTCTTCACGCTCCTGCTTCTCCTTCTCCTCTTGCTCTTCCTTAAGCTTGCGGGCGACTTCTGCCTGGCGCTCTTCTAGACGCTTCTTCGCTGCCTCCATGGCGGGTGGAACCATGACTTTTAGGATGGAGTTGATGACCCGGTTGCTCTTCTCGATTGCCGCAGGGCCGTAGAGAATTCTAGCTTCTTCCTGCCAGCGTTGGCTGGTGTATACCTTGGCGAAAGCTACCGCAGAGTGTGGGTCTTCGCGAGCAGTGCGCGATGTGTAGTTCTCTCGCATGCGAGCAATATCACGGCGCATACCACTATCAAAAGGTGGCATACCCATGGAGTTGCTGAAAGAAAGATGCAGCGCGCCACCATGCTGGTGTAATGTCGGACCGCCAGCGCCGGAGCTCATCGCGTTCAACAAGTTGCTGATGAATGAGACAGGGCTGTCATTTTGACTAAAGACACGAGGACCGCGACCTTCGATGGCGTGAACCCAGTCGCTGTTGCCTTCGTTGCGTGGTAGGCCATCTCGTCCAGCGGAGCGACCGCCTCGCTGAAGCAGAGGGTTAATACCATCGTCAGTGACGCGGGGACCAGCACCTGGGCGATGTGAGCGGTAAGCTGGTACAAGGATGCGATCGCCTGGACCTGCTGGGAACATCCATGGACTGAGGCGGTGGGTATGTCGAACAGTAGGGGGTTGAGGGTCTTCCCAGCCACCACCCCATGCAATTTCCGGCATGGCGTCGTCGTCGTCCTCCATGCCAGGATCGTAGTGAATATCTTCGTCATATTCCTCTTCGTCATCATCCATATCTAATTGGGTTAGTTGGGGTTCAAGATGTTGTTCTATCCTATGCAGTAACGGACCTTCTTCTTCCATGTTGTCATCTAGGAAATCCTCGAGATCTCCGCCTTGCTGACGCATCTGCTCAAGAAGCTGAGGTGGATCAAGGACGAAGCCCAGCGCGCCCGGCGGCATGTTAGCGTCGCCGTTGGGGCCACCAGGGAAATCGTCTGGATCGTCGCTCCAGTCATCCTCTTGGTCCTCGGCGAGGCTAGCGTTCTCGTCATCACCTGTCACCTCTTCCATAGCGTCCATGGCCTCTTCCATATCATCCATGCCATCGTCACCATCATCATCCATATCGTCCATGTCATCATCGTCCTCATCCTCGTCGTCTTCCTCATCATCTTCTGAATCATCATCAGAGCCCATGGCGTTGCCATCATCGTCAAGTTCGATCTCAACATCGACATCACCAGGAAGACCTTCAATTGGACCCATGCCATCGATGTCCATCTCGAGGATTTCTTCATCGTCATCGGAAACGACATCGTCGTCACCAATATCGCCTTCATCGTACTCCATATCATCTGCGTAAGGGTCATCGTACATCATCTCTTCACCCTCTTCATCTTCCGAGTCTTCGTCCGATTCTGACTCGTGGGCTTCGAACATGCCCAGTGTGGAGTTGCGGAACAAATCAGGCGTCTCCTCGCGCCCGTTGCCAATGAGATCGTCATCGGATGCGGTCGAAATCTCGTACTCATCGGCGGAGTCTGGGGCTGAAGAGGTATCGTAGTGCATACTCAGATCCATGGCGACGTAACAAAGCCACTTTAGAGGCTTGAGGATGTACTTAACCACGCGCTTAGCGTTCGGGAAGTTGAGATCGATGTCTGAGATCGCCGTTGTGAGGATAGTGACAAAGTTCTTCTCATACATGATCTTTGCCATCTGCTTCAGGTTAGGAGTCAGATCGGCGTTCTGGGTAAGCATCTCGCCATTTGGACGCTGCGACACCATCCTGGAGAAGATGTCGGCGATACTTAGCAGACGAGAGTACTTCATGTCGAGCGGCTCGTCCGAAGCGTTGGCATCCTTAAATGCCTTCAGGGCATGCTCAAGGACGAACTTGCGCACGAAGAGTAAGTCTGGCTCAGTCTCAACATATGGTGAGATCGGCACATCAGTCTTGGGCAGGGCAAACTCTCCAGTCTTGTTGCAGAGCGAAACGATAAGGTCGATTGCGCAGTTCGATGTCAACAGCTTCTTCTTGAAAGCAAGGTCCCCTTCATGGTTCAGGCTCCCGATAGGAACAACGTTATTGAGGAGATAGTTCAGGACGCCCGAGCGAGGCTTCGATGGTGTCACGGTGTAAGGGTCTGCCTTCCTGGAGAAGTTGATGAATTCAATCTTTGTGCGGTTGTAGCTCTGTACGAGCTCGGAGAGACACTTCAAGATGAAGCAGCGGTAGATGTAAATTGGATGCTCTTCGGCCTTGAATACGGGTTTTTCGGGTTTGGCGGCCTCAGTGGAAGCAGCAGCAGGGGCGGCAGTAGCGGCGTCTGAGCCCGACTCATTGCTTGCCTGCGCTTCAGGTGCGCTCTCTTTTGGCTTGGCAGCCTCAGGCTTGTCCTCTGCTTCCTTATAAGCTAGCAGCTCGCAGAGCAGGTAGTGGATGACGCCGTCAGGGTTCTCAACTACAGGAACCTTGAGATCCGAAGTCTTTGTTCGCTCGAGGAATGGCTGCTTAGGCGCTTCGCTAGATTCCTTTGGTTTGTCAGCCTCCGCAGTGACCTCCGAGGATTCCACGATGCTCGCTCCTTCAGTTGAAGGTGGCTCAGTCTTCTTGAGCATCAGAGCTTGTGGTCGCTGGTTGGGATCGAAGCCCTTGAGCTGGAGTTTCTCGTTGGTGACTTCGACGAAGATCTCAGGTGCACGAATGGCTAGCGCGTACATCTGGCGAGTGTAGCCAGTAGTGTCTGTCTGTCTTCGGTCGCGCGACTCAAACATCTGCTGGATCTCGGTACGCATGATCTGTCGAATCATCTCGTCATCTTCGATCATGTGGCGGAGGACAATCATGAAAGCGCTACGCAGGCCTTCGTTGGTGATGCCCGCAAGTTGCTTGACCATAAGGAACAGCCGCTGAATGTTGCGCTTCTCTGCGAGACGGGTCGCTATCTTGCGAGTGCGGGTAAGCATGGCCAGTACTCGTGTCACGGATAGAGCCAACGACTCATCCTTCCCGATGCGAGGCAGCATTTCGATAATTGCATTGAACAGCAGATCTTTCTCCTCGACACTGACAATCGGCTGTGGTAGCTCGTCAACTGTGGTCTCTTCTGTTGACTCTTCCGTTGGCGGAGTCCATGAAATTTGGTGCGGAAGTTGATCCTCAGCTAGTAGTCGTTCGACGATAAGCAAGACCTGGCCGATCCAAGGCGATGAATCTTCCGGAGATTGATCTGGGAAAATTTTGATGAAGCCCAGCAACGTAGTGAAATGTTCCTTAAGCTGCTCAACAATGACATCGTAGAAATCCTTCTCTTGTAGTATCAAGGCCAAAAGATGGGCTGAAGCTGCTATCTTCTTGCCCTGATTTCGGAAGTCGTCGTCACTCTGCAGTGACATGAGAGACTGCACTAGCATCATGCCAATCTCCCCACGCATCTCGGATGGATCTGGTGCCTTTGAGACGGCGGCTGAGATGAGATCGGCAAGCTCGAAGGTGACATCCTCGTGCGTGTTGAGCACGTCAAGAGATTGCTCAACAAGTCTCTCACGGAGCTTGGTTCGCTGTTCATCCAACATGTCTAGTGCAACAAGCTGTGTTGAATTTCCGTTAGCCATCCGCTTTTGATAAGCAAGAGTATCCTGCGGTACAGCAGGTGCCTGACTCGGCTGATCACCCGGTACAGGTGTAGTAGACGTAGGCGCTTCTGTCTCTGCAGTCGAAGTGTCGGCGTCTTCCAACTGAACCGACTGTGTCTCCGGCTGCTCAGACCCATCTTCATCCCGCGTTACTTCGCTTGATGTCATACTAGCATCATCTGGATGCTCGGGGACCACCACTTCAGCTCGGCTCGGCGAGGTGGATGGCGGGCCACGCGCTTGAATCTCATACTGTGGGATAGGGTTCCTGGAAACACCTGGACGGGCCTGGTTCTTGCAGTACTCATTTGCCATGTTGAAGTTGTCGCAGCAGCGATACAGGGCTTCTTCGGCCAGGCTCTCCTCGTGTCCGTTTTCCTTCAGACGCGGCAAGTGGTCTCCATTCCTAGCAGACCAAGGCTTGATGATAGGCTTGCTACGCTTTGGAATCTTGTCGATACTCTTCCACGCTCCGTGCTCGCCTTCACACTCAAGAACAGATTTTAGAATATTGATAGACGTCTTCACAATTGACGTGGTTGCTTTATCGATGAGATCCGAATTCCAAATCTTCTCGACAGGAACAATCACAGCGTACCGGAGCTCGACGAGGAATTGTGCAGTCAAGAAATAGTCAGACCGCTCCCGATCGCGATCTGGCCGGGTTTGCATGGATGACGTCTGCGGAGACTCTGAGATTACCTTGAAGTTAATGATCTGAGAGTAAAAGGCCAAAATAATCTTGATGCCTCCAAGCGACAGGTTGAGCAGTCGCTTCGTCTCCTCGCTGGTGGTGTCGTCCATCTGCTTCAAGGTAAGCTTGAGCGCCGATTGGTAGAATTGGTTGAGAATGTTCGCTAGAACATCGAATCCACCTAGGTTGCGGAAAGATACGAGTAGCAGCGTCAAAGCTTGTGATCGATCAAGGTTTGGCTCAACGATGAGCTGCGACAAGGATGTCAGGATGACAATCCAGTACGCATACCGGTCTTCAATGATCTCCGATTCTTTCGGACCCTCGTATTCGAGCTGATCGATGACGGCCTGAGCAAGTTGGTCTGACACAACAGTAGCACATTGCCTCTGGTAAGCCTCCAAGCTGCGGCGGAACAAGAGGAGTTTACCAAGCGACTGGAAGAACGGTGCAACCTCGGTAGGTATTCTGCTAAGCAGATTGCGGAGAGTCTGCGTGTTCTTGAATTGCGCACTATTCTGGCTCGCGACAGGGTTCTCTGAGGTCGAGCCAGGAGCAGCAGCGTCACCGTTGCTTGGCGATTCGGTAGCACTGTTTCCAATTCGGAACACATTGTCGGCTTCGTCGTTTCCGAAGCCTGAGCTAGTGATACGGGTCTCCTTCTCCCATTCTGTAGGCATGTTACGCTGTAGTAACAACTCCTCCCATACACAGCTTCGATGTAATCTTCCGAGACTATCCACGAGACGTGCATACATATCGGCGAGATTGACTTGGCTAGACACATTGTGCGAAGAGCGGGTAGTATACATCTGGCTCTGAAATGTTAAGGTCATAGCTCCGACGAGAGTATGGGCAGAAACTAGGGCTTTGACGTATTGTGTGCCTCGTTGCAAATTCTCAGTGTTCTGGGAAGTGCCAGAACTGGTAAAAGGTGCGAAGAAAGCCTGCTTGCCGGTGTGGTCGAGGAGAGGCTGCAAGTGCTCCAAGGCTGCTTGTGTACGTTTGATCAGAGATGGCACTGCGATATGCGGCTTCTGCTCGACGAGTACTTGGACAACATGGCCGAATTGCTCACACATGCTGCGGTACTCACTTGCCTTTGGATCTAAGCAGGCAAGGCTTGAGATGTCAAGAATCTTGTCTACACCATCGAGCTCGA
>Ga0058698_10000695_pt1 | contig 17488 bp, 7 predicted proteins | sample AgamicAsSfe_FD_67288 | JGI IMG/M metagenome (GOLD analysis project Ga0058698, IMG submission 67288) | Agave microbial communities from Guanajuato, Mexico - As.Sf.e | ecosystem: Host-associated > Plants > Phyllosphere > Phylloplane/Leaf | place: Guanajuato, Mexico | collected 2012-05-30
GGGTGGAGGTTGGGTTCGGGACTGCTGGAGAAGGGGCGGGAGCGGCGGAGGACGAGGAAAGGAGAGAGGTTAGAGAGAGGAGGAGCGGCCATTGTAGTGAAGTGGAGAGAGGCATGTTGTGAGGCTAAGGATTGTCGCAAATCGAAGTGTAGAGGGATCTTCGACTATTGGTGTCCGGAGGATATAGTTGTGCTCTCTTCTCTTGATGAAGCGGAGAGCTCTACCGGCACCAGGGAAAGGGCTCTTCGAGGATGTGACGCAAGTCTGACGCCGAGAGTATATTTGTAGTTGTGCTTTCGTTGAAAAGGAGTTTGATGCGCAGCTCTCTCAGACTGTATGCAGAGGCAGTCGCTTATGTAAGGATAGTTGGAAAGAAGAACAAGCACGAGCACACGTTAAGCACGAGCAGATCTGAAGAAAAGGCTAATGTTATTCACACGTCAGGGACAACAAACTGTTGTCCCTGACGATGGAGCTCGGACTATGACGTCAAGGCCATGGAAACTTTAATGTGACCGATTGCAGTATTGTCCATCATAGCAGACTTGATATCAGGCTATACAATATACATGTTGACCCCCTGATCTAATCCTCCGTCAAATCACCATACTCCCAAATCCCCCTCCTCTCACTCTTCGCCTCCTCCTCACACCCCTTTAGCGCACTCAACTGCTGCGTCTGCGCCCTCTCCCACCTCTGCAACTTCCTCGATACCATACCAAGGCCCTCCTCAAGCACTTCCGCATTGACACTGCCCTTCTCGCCTTGCACCTTACCCTGCGGGTCGAACAAGCTAACCCACAGCAGCCCGTCCCGCGCATCGATATTGTCGACACGTCCAACGAGCTGTCGGTCATTGATGCAGCGACGCGTGAGCCAGTCGCGGGCATCCTCCATGTAGTCCGTGCTATTTGTCGAGAACTGCACGAAACTGAGGGCGGCTTCTACGGCTTGTGGCTTGAGTGCTTGGGTGCCGAAGCGCTCAGGGGTAGGGAGTGGCCGCAGCTCACTCCAGGGGAGGGATTCGGAGTTTCCGTAGTCGATGAAGAGGACCTCCGCGGTCTTGTTGTCACGATCGTTGCGGCGTATGCGGGCGCGGTACCAAGAGCGGTCTTCTGAGAAGCGGGCGGAGACAATGTCGCCCGCTTTTGGTGGACCGGGGAGAAATGCTGATGAGGAGACGTGCATGGACTGGAAGGAGGACATCAGGCTTGATAGTGCGCCAGTGGTGGATTGGCCGACTTGTTGAATGCGAAGTCTGCAGTCTTCGCCGATATGCGTAATGACAACGTCCCTGTAGTCTTTGGATGGCGCTGCACTTGGTACATCAACATTCGAGGCGCCATTAGCTCCATTGGTTGCGAAGTCGGCTGGTGAGTCCGTTTCTTCGGGCACTTCGTCTTGGCTGGGGTCCCAGTTCTCCCACAGGCCCTTGCGTCCTTCCTTTGCGCTACGCTCTGCGGCCAGAAGCTCGCCAGCGTTGCCAGACTTCTCTGCAGAATATTGTCGAACACTGGCAAAGCCCTCTTCCAGTAGGATCTTGGCAAAATTCTCCCGATTCACGTAGAGCTTACCAATGAAGCCACCAACCTTGTCATTGTCCTCGACATCAATCTCGACGTCGCGTTGTTGTAGTCGTCTCACAGCAAGATCAGCAGCTTCCTTGCCGAAAGGCTCAGAAGCTTCACTCGCGTTTCTTGCTGTTCGTGGCGCTTGGATACCGGAAAGTACAAAAGTAAGTTTGGCATTCTCGCGTGGAATGAGAAGAGTGAAGCGCGATCCTGCCTTGACGAAGTCGACAATAGCTGGAACACGCTTCTGACGAGAAAGTAGTGATAACAAGCGCTTTGCCTTTTCCAGGTTCTCCGAGTAGTCCACATACTGCTTTGTTTCTGGTGCTTTTTTTGTTGACCACATCCCCTTGCCTTCCGTTTGTGCGGTCTGTTCGGCGATAAGTAGATCGTCGTAGATTGGGCTGCGGTCAGTGTCGTCCATTCGATGTCGAAGTACTGATGTCCATCCGTTCTCGACTAGTGACAGTGCAACGTTCTCGTTGTTTAGGTGTACAGTAGCCATCTCGCGCTCATCGTAGCCATCTGTCGCAGGACGTTTGCCATCGATGGAGACCTTGACATGCTTACCGATGAGCTTCCTGCGCATGAACTCCTTCGCATCTGTCCCGAACGGAGCTTGTTTCGGGTCTGTTGGCTTTGGCTGTCTGACACTGCTAAGGTTGACTCGTCTTTCCTGGCCGTTGGGGAAACGCAGGAAGAGCGTGTCAGCTGATTGAACTCTGCTCACGATGACGTCTTGTTCCTTTCCACCACCACGCGAAGGGGCAGCGGCACCCTTGAAAAGACCAAGTCTGCCATCCTTTGCAACTTTTTCCGATTGTCTAAGTGCTTGCATTTCCGAACCCAACATTGTCGAGTGGTGGTCGACGCAACGAGCAAGGCCAGCCTTGAGTTCAAACATGGCGATATCGCCCATTTTATGTATAACTTGCCCAACAAGCTGGTTCTGAGGACTGACACCTAGCACGTTAACGAGGACGTTACGCTGAAGTAGACGGGCCTCGACGAACGCCTGGGCTTCGTCCCCTAATGGTTCTGCAGGAAGTTCGGTGCCGTCGGTGGTATTTACGCGTTTCGTATTAGGCGCACGGATGCCAGCAATAAGAAGCATTGTCTGTGTCTGTTTTGTAGGTGATTCCACCAGTCGCACAATGAGCCGATCCCCACTCAGCACCTTCTCGATAGATGCTATACTCGTTCAGTACTAGACCCGCAAGTACAGTCAAAGAGATCCATACCTTCAAGCGATTGTCCCTTGTAGTTCTCTACAAACTCTTGGGGGTTCGGCAGTTCGTATGACGTCTGCACGGGCTGTGCATCGTCACTCCAGACGCCCTTTGAGTCGGCTCTTGCTCTTGCTTCGAGCACCTTTAGCTTTTCGATACTGTGCTGGGTCTCCTCGTCCTCCTCCCGACGGCCAGCGTCATCGCGTAGCTTGAGATATCCTTCGGCGACGGATAATTCAGGTAGTTGTTGTCCATCTTGTAGGGTGATTGTACCATAGTCCCTCTTGATTCCGGTGGGCAAGGTATACAGAACGCGGAATTGTATGACACGTCCTACCAGTAGGCGGCGGATGAAGTCTCGGGATTCGACAGCGTATGGCTAAGGAGTGCATTAGCCTTTTTGCATCCGGCGATGAGGCCCGCCAGGGTCGTGAGGTTCGTGCGGGTTGAGTACTGACCTCGTCGCCTTCCCGCCTAAGTCGTGGTGCAGAGACGAATGCTAAGCTTAGTGTTCGTTCATTTTTTGGATTCGCAAGTGAAGAGAGGATAATGGTGTCTCTGTTTTACTTGTCAACAGCCTTCCTGCCTCCAGTCGATTGCTTCATACGCACCCGGATAGCACCGACTTGACTTTCGCTTGCTGAACTTTTGCTTGCATCTTGAGAGCTTAGAAGTACGGTGGAAAGGTCTTTCTGAGTATGTGAGCATGTGTTGACAAGTCGCGTGATCTGTGTACGGTCACTTTTGAGTTGGGATAGTGCCGACCTTGAATGTGAAGGGGACTTATTGTAGAGGGCTATGCTGGATATTCGAAGAGTACGGTAGAACGTTGGCGCAATATTTACAGGAGCGGTTGAGACAATGGTGGATGTAGAGTCGGATTGTTGTCGATTGAAGAACACCTGGAGACGAATCCAATTGGAACAAATTGCGGGGCACGGAGAAAGTGTAGCAAAGAACGAGGGAATTGTCATGCATTCGTGCCTTCGATACAGAGACTATTTACATACTAGACTACGTGAATCTTCGTTTCTCCTCTACTTGGATGCTTCCCGAATCTACTGGGCAGCGATGCCAATGACACCGCAAGCCGGACGAGCACCCGCATTGCCTGAAAACCACCATTAGTCGTGCGTGCAGCATTGATCACTCATGGAACATACCAGTCTTCTTAGACTCGGGGTGGTCGCTCTTTCCGAGGTCATCAGTGCCAGCGTGGACAACAATGGTGCGCTACAGTACTGGTTCAGCGTATATTCGTGCTGAGACTAAGATGTGCAACTTACGCCAATGACGCTCTCAGGTCCGATGAGCTTGATGAGCTTATCCTCGTGGCTACCCTTGGCGTTTCCAGAGCCATCGGTCTTGAAGTTTCCTAGATCACCGACGTGACGCTCCTCATCGGCTGGGGCACCGTGTGTCTTGTCCTTGGGGTTGTCTATATATATGTATGCTCAGCGGATGTCCACGGCCGAATTCGTCTCTTTCTTAAACGTACAGTGAGGACCAGCGCTGGTGCAGCCATTGGTGTTATCGCCGTAGGCGTGAATGTGCATGCCACGCTCAGCGCTGGCATCGTGGCCGGTAATGTCCCATGAGATGGTGGTGTTGGAGGACTCAGAGGACTGCTCGAAGGTAACAGTTCCAGTGACCTTGGAGTCACCACGGAGGACAGCGACTAGTTGATAGTCACGTCAGTAAGGCTGGTCACTAAATGCAATTGGGTATCGAGCAGCATTGGAGCAAATCTTGGTCGAGATGGGACGAAGTATTGGATTACAAACAAGCTTCTTCAAACACAAAAGCGAGACACGTACCGGCTTTGACCATTTTGATAGTGGGTATGGGTTTATGGAGTAGTTTCGATGTGTTCTGAATTGACTTGTGAGGGTTGGTGATCTGTGTAGTACGTGGTATAAGGATTATGAGATGAATGTCGAAGGTCGGAGCAAGAGAGGCGACAACTACCCCGCTATTCAAGCTCGAAACGGAAAGTTACGAGCATTACGGAGATCATTCAGTTCGACACAATGTGGGACAAAGACAGATGCTACTCTCGTTTTGGAGTCGTGATTTTTGCACCATTTATTTATCCATAGACTTAGACGTACTTCTTGGTCCTTGTCTGAGCTAGGTACGTATCGTCCATGCTAGCCCTTTACTGCTACCCAGATTTAACATCGCTCTGAAGGTACATGTACTCTACCTGCCAATAGGGCATGCTAAAGTCTCTGTGTTGCGATCATTGGAGCTCTTTACAATCCGGTCGAGAGACTGTCTCCCTTCCTTCCTCCCTCTCACAAGAACTTCAGAGTGCAGTGTCGCTGGCGGGAGTGATTGACAGGATTGAGTACCAGTTGTATGCTATATCAGCTCTCCGAGTCTTTCAGAGTTCATACTACCTCGGAGGCTCATGCTATACTTCAATGACGATATGCTCGCGTGATTCGGCACAACGCTCTCGCGACTACAGATGCCCGCTAAGGGCATTTTGCCGCTCTATTGGTGTGCCTTTCCCTGCAAGATATGCTCAACATGCCAACATGCAGCCATCTATGGGAAAGCTGCATGGATGTAGCTGTCATTAGTGCTTCCGAGCATCGGCGGGTTCGACGACCTTCAGGGTGGATCGAACTCCAACAATGCACCCTGACGCTCTGAACTGTGGTAGCATGCTCAGTGCACGCTGAACTGTGGGTATGCTGGATTCAGTATGGGAAAGTGTGACGAAATCAATGTCCCTCGCGCCTCGCTGTTCGCTTAGAGGGAGGTTTGCTATGATAAGCTTTTCGCAAGCTTTGTCAAGCCTCTGGTCTGTGCGGTTTCATGTTAAAGTACAAGGCATCCCGCCTCAAGAGCCATCGGACGCCTGCGTCGTGTGAAGTCTTATTTCCTAGTCCATCATCACAGTGTTCATCTCCTCCTGAATCAAGACTTCAACGACCCTTACATCATCACTTGCAAAGAGGCACTTCATTGTCATCCATATGGCCATCATGAGCGTAATTGCGACACCAAGCTGGTTTATTGTCTGGAACAGCGTAGCAGTACTCGTGGCTGCTTTCAATGCCGGTATGTGATCATCTCGGACCTATCATCAGGTCAACCAAGTCCTAATTTACATTGTGTAGGGGCATCCGCATTGCAAGGCATCCTCACCATGCCACTCCTCATGATGCCCGATGTCCCCATCCATCTCGAGGGCAAGCAAGTCGTATACCTTCTCCACGGCAGCGAATTCGTTTTCCCTCCCCTGAACGCCTTCTGCCTTCTCTCCTACATCATCCTCGCAACTGTTAGCTACAATCGAAGTCACACTGCAGCTGTTTCCCCACTAGTCCTGGCAGCCCTGTCGCATCTGCTACCGACAGTATACACGCTCACCAAGATGTCGCCCATCAACAAGAAGATGACAAAGTTGGCAGGCCTAATGGCCGATGGTGTAGCTCAGGGAAACGAAAAGGACGAGGGTCAATCGATGCTGGAAGCCGACTTTAGGAAGACCCAGAAGAAATGGCAGACGTGGAGTTATGTCAGAGGAGTGATCATGGTTGGGAGCGCTGCTACGGGCATTAATGCTCTCGTCCGGGTATAGAGATAGGGCATAGCTGGTGGTCTCTAAGCTGACCAGTGTAAACCTTTGAGCCAGTTGTTCGGTGGCTGAGCGAAGTAGTTATTATGGTTTATGAAGGAACTGAGATCTCACGTATGTGATGAGTTCTAATGTTAATCTCACTGCTTTCAACACTCTGCACCTGCTGCTGGCAGTTTGGCACCGAGAATTGTTTGGGCAGGTGTTCTTGAGTGCATAGCTGACAGATCTGTATGGCAATCTGAATTGAAGTCAATGTATGCTCGTCTCAAGTCGTCACAAGCGAGGTGAGGCAAGGAGAATGTGGAAATGTGTCACCGCGGAGAGAGAGCGCCAAACCCTATAGCAGGGTAGCGTATATTCTTAATCTTTGCTTTGGCCTTGCGAGTGGCCGTGAGTGGGTCGTGGAGGTCTCATACTCCAAGTTTTAGAGACTAACGATGGGCAAGCCACCTTCCATCGTCACGGAAACAGACCAAAGTCATCATCGACCGAAAGCCCAATCGCCTGTGTACTTTCCACGACTGCTCTATTCTCATCCTCGCACTGGTCGTGAAGACAGTGGTGCTGTCGTGCCTTTCGACATTCGACATTCGACATTCGCAGCGCTTGCGACAGCTTCTAGGTTCCTCTCTCGAAAACGCTCGCCGATCTGGGCTTTTGCACTAGGGCGAACACTGCCACGGTGGAACCCAACATCTTCACGAGATGTTCAAGTTCGGCAGGAGGTCGAGCTCGCAGCCGGTATGTCTCTTCTGTGCACTTCAACGCGTCCTGACTGACACTGTCCCTTCAGCCGGTCCAGCGCAATTATAATGCAGCTCAAGGAACAACATCAGCCGCGGCCATCGCGTATCTGACTGGCCGACCTGAGGGCAGCGGAGGCAACGTCTCATCATCAGCAGCCGCAGCAGCAGCTTTGCGCTCTACAGCCACGACTCCCACACCCATCGCCGACATTCAGACAAAGCGCATGCAGCGTCGTGGCTCCACATCTTCTTTCGGATCCGGCACAGGCAGCGTTCGTCAACCATTCGGCGCCAGTGTGCAACGCGCCCCTAGTCGCTCGTCAATGACAGGAAGGTCATTCCGATCACCATCACCTGGAGGTAGAAGAAGGTTGTCAGTCTCTAGCGACGTCCCACCTCTTCCATCGCACACACGTACAGGGAGTTTGGAGGGCCCGTACAGAGTTTCATCACCAGAGCCTGCACGAGGCGGTCGTAGTATGAGCGTTGATCGCGCGTCACGCCAGCCGTCGAAACGCCCAGCACCAAGAGGAGCACTGGCAGAAGTACCGGAAGATCGCGAACAGGACGACTTTGAAACTTACAGGCAGTCTCAGAGCAACTATGCTCGACCAATGTCGCCAACAGGTTCGGTCACATCCACTCGGAGCGCGTCGGGTCGGCCTGCATCTGCTTCAGGTTACTACTATGACCCAGCTACCCGCAGCCTTGTCGGAAGACCACCTGCTGCTAGTCAATCTGCTCTAAAGGCTGCTCGGCTATCCGCTCAACCGGCAAGTGCAAGACTCGCGTCTCTGCCACCAGCACCCGCATCACGACCACGACCGACAAGCGCCGCGCTTGTTCCACCTCCAACCGCTAAACCAGCGCTTTCTGCTGCTCAATTGAAGGCTCAGCACATGAGGGCTGGACCTCCTCGTACCGCGCCAATTGTTAGGCTAGGCACATCTATGGGTCGTATGCAGGCAGGTGCTGCAGGCTCGACTACGTCCCTCACAGGCGGTTCTGCTGCTAATAGCACCCCTTCAGACGCTAACAAGAGCAAGCTCAATAATGCAGGATTCGCGAAAGAGCCTCGGACTCCAGTTGAGGCATCTGCTCCAGTCGCCAGGACCAGTGAACAAGCTTCCGTTGCTGCCAGACAGCCTATCCAAGCACCTATGGCCAAACCTGCAACAAGAACAAGAGCGGCATCGGATCTAACGACATCGACAAGAGTCTACGCGCCCGCACTGTCTTATGGTGTCAGAACCAATGCCCAGGCGTCATTGCCATCTTATGGGATCATCACTAGTGCTCAGACATCCTCACCATCTTATGGTGTCAACACTACAGCCCAGAACAGCTCACATGACTCCTACAGCTTACCCAGCCCAACTCAAGCTACCATGAACTCTTTCAACACCAGAACCGCAGCGCTGCTGGCTGGTGAACTCGGACTTCCTCCGATAGCATCAACGGGACCTCAATCCTCCAACGCACCGTGGTCCACTACCACAACCGAGAATGTTGCTCAACACAATCGATCTGTCAGTCAACCTGTCAACAACCTCCCGCCTCCATCAGATGATTTTGCTCGGACACAATCTATCAGCCCAGCTAGGTCCACACGCTTCTCAAACGCTCCACTGTTGAGCACGAACACAATTCACGAGCCACCAGCTAGAGCTGTCTCTCCCAGCAAGAGTGCCTTGAAACCAGCATCTATTCGAACACTGTCACCATCTGGGCAAGACTTCAGTGATAGTGATAGCAGATCGCTCCTTTCCGAAGATGGAGCGCCGGCTAAGAAGAAGAAGAAGAGTGTTCGCATCAGCCTTGGTGATTCAGACGTGACTACATCTCAACCTCGTAACGTGTCTGCGCCATCGATTCAGAAAGGACAATGGTCTGTCAATGACGACGCTCACATGGCCCCAAGACCAGCTCTACCCACGTTTGGTAGCGTTCGTGGTCGCAAAGATGTCAAGGCCGGACGTGCTCCTCTAAGTCAGCGGCCGCTGTCTGACGTTTATGAGACTGATATGGCACCAGGATACCATGAGTCTCCGACACAAGCACTCGAACCTACGACACAAGCACTCGAACCTACTGCGACTGTAGCTAACACTGGTACTCATGCTTCGACCATGGCTTTTGTGGATGGCCTTGGTCTCAATGGTGTTTCCAATGATACGCTACACAGAGTCGAGGAACCTGAACCGTCAATGGGTGCACGGCCTCAGCAACAAGCTGCTCATGCTGAGACCGAGGAAGTTCCGCAGATTGCTGTGATGCCAGCGACCCCGCGAGTGGACGAGTATATGGAGGATCCTATTGTCGCAGATGACGTGCAAATTCAGTCCAGTGTACCAGAGGCAAAGGCTTCAGCGCATGGCGGCGAAGACTTACCTGCCAGCCGAGAAACTGGAGAAACACCACTCGAAGACGTTTCGAGCTCTGGACGCGGACCAGCCACGAGGACTTTTCTCTCTGATATCGTCAGTCGTCTTCGACCAACGTCGGACATTTACGACGATCGTGTGCTTAGTGGTGAGCACGAGTCAGCGCCTCAAGCTGCTTTAGATACTGCAAACCATCCAGATGCTGCGGAGAACCTGTCTGAAGAAGTAGTGGCCAACATTGAACCTATCGAGCCGCAACAGGTGCACCCTAACCATGACATACAGCAGAATAATATTGAAAATATAGTGCCATCTGTGGAGCCTGTTCAGACGAACTTTGAAAAAGACACAGCAATGGACGCGCACAGTGTATCCGAGTACGGGGCGGACATTCAGCCTCCAGTCTCTCACGAAGCTTTGCCTAGCGCAGTACGCGCAATTAATCCTTTGCACGCGAACTTCTCCCTTCCGGACGTGCCGGCACCTGCAATTGAGAAGGCTGTCCCTGCGCAAACAGTACTGCAGCCAAGCAATACTCAAACCCTGAGTATCCTGCCTTTACATAGTCAACCACAGAGTCAACCCGAGGACGAAGATTGGAACAGAGTCAAGAGTTACTGGAGCAGCCTCAGCGATGCGAAAAAGAAACAACTTGAGCAAGAAGCTACAGCAGAAGCATCCGAGGGTGCATCACCTGCAGCCATCGATTCTGCTGTGCCAATTGCGCCTGCAGCCCCACTACCACCGTGGCCAGATCAGCAATACCAGGAATCCATGAAGAGATTGCCTCCTGGTCAACCCGCGGGTGTGCCTATGATGCCAAGAACACTTCGTGGTCCAGACCCATCAGTTGGACGCCCGTCATCAGCCCAAGGACCTCCACCATCGGGAAGACCTCCCATGATGCGTCCAGGTTCTTCGGGTGGCCCACCGGGCGGGAGGCCTCCCATGATGCGACCGGGCTCATCTGATGGGCCTCCCGGTCCACGGGGCCAGCTGATGCATCCGGACTCCCAATACCATAGACCAGGTGGATTTGATCGACCTCCTATGATGCGCCCCGAGTCGACCAACAGCCTGACACCGTCAGGCAGGCCTCCCATGATGAGACCAGGCTCATCTACCGGGTCTGTATCAGGCAGGCCAACAGCATCGCCACAGCCGCCTCTCAAAAGTGCTCTAAAGAAGACTAGCGCGCCCATTGTGCTTGCAGCACCTGGAGCGCCACTGGCGTTCAAGGATCCTTACGAGTCCGACGACAGTCTGACGCAAGAACGGAAGAATCGACGTGGGACCAATGGACAACGGGGCGGTATTGCTATGCGCGCTTCGCTACGAGATGGAAACACATCCTCGGATCGCGTCAATGGGCCGCCCCTAGGCATGAACACTGCGGGACGGATGAGTATGCGCTCGTCTATGCGTGATCAGGATGTTCCCACACTTCGAAATGGTGGTACTGGCCCTGGACGAGGCGGCGCAATGCGAGGCTCAATGCGCCAATCTATGGACGACCCAAGGGCTCGTGGAGGCGCTAAACCTGGAAAGCAACCAACGTCAATCAGTCAGCCAAACATGTTCCGAAGCCGTCGGGGCTCGAGTGACGATGAAGACACGGGTGGGCGATTCGGTGGCTTGGGAGCAGGCTTCAGAAGTCGTTTCGCAGACTCTGACGACGAAGACTACCCATCACCTCAGATTTCGAAGACTTCTCGTGGTGGTGGTGGATTTGGTCGACGAGCTCCAGAGGCAGCCGCGCCCAACGGAGCCTCTCAGGGTGCAGCACTTGGTGCAGGTACACTCCGCATTGGTGAACAGACCACACCCGTCAAAGCTAAGCGCGCTGGTTTTGCAATGGGCAGAAGTGAGGTGTCAGCCAGCGCACCTGTGACTCCAGCACGTCCGGAAAGAGGAAGCCTTTTCAGACGGCTTAGCACTTCTCAGTCCAACCCAGCAACACCTGACAGAGGTTACGAGGCCTATCCTGTACCGGCCATTCCGGACCAGTACGCGGGCGCATCGCTGGGGACTGACAAGAAGGGCAATACAGCAGCAGAGATTGCAGCAAAGATGTGGGAGAAGCAGCAGAAGACTGGCAAGAGTCAGTTACCTATTGTGTCACAGAATACGGGCAAGAAGAAGAAGTTTCAGGGCCTGCGCAAGATGTTGGGCATCACGGATTGAGTGGGTGGACGATAATGAGGTCTCGGATGGGCACGCAAAAGGAGGATCCTGGATAATATGATAGTACCTTGCTGGATCTATAGTGAGCACGGGTAGGCTCATTTAATTAGTTATTTAGTTTGCTTAATTCTATGGGCGTTTCAATCGTCGTCCAAATGTAATCAATACCTTGCCTCATCTTCAGTCCACGGATCACTCGAGTCATTTGTTGCCAAGGCTGGGGATCATGTTGTGATCAACGCCATCGATACACCACCCAGTACATTACCCCACCAGATCTTGCGCCTCATCCGTACACTCCATGCGGCTTGATCCCACCTTACATTGTCGGAACAGGAGACGCCACTTACTATCCTAAGTCTGCGCCACCCTCGCCACGGAAGACAGACGTATTCCCTATCGTCCGCGCAGCATAGATCTAACAACGAACTTCTTACCATAGCCGGCGCATCAGAGGGCATTGCCACGCGTAGTGTTCAGACAAGACATAGCCCGACACTCCAGAGACGGGTCAATAGCCAGAGCAGGTTGCATGGGATTGGCAAAATGAAGGCGGCGCGACATCATGTCTAATAATCACCACCGCTACAGCAATAGTGCAGATGTGCCTGCGTCCTTACGCACCTGGTTCCCACAGAAAGAACAGGATGGAACAGAAAGGATTCTGGAAACAAGGCCTATGCCACCGATACCTTCATCCCCAGCACATTCCTATGCGCAACCACCGTCCACCGGGCAGCAAGGGCAGTGGCCGATATACTCCCCCAACACAAGAGCAGCGATTGGTGATAGCCAGAGATCATACCGGCGAAGCGCAGACAGTACACCTCTGGCCGCTTCACAAGAGTACCGCGCGAATATGGGCAGCCAGAGACAGCGACAATATAATTCTCAAGACTATGCTCAAGTCACGCCCTCGAGCCCGAGTCAGTCTAGCCGGTTCGCACGCCCTGCGGGCCAGGGCGTTAGTGGCTATCAGGCATATAATCCAGCTAGATATCAGGACCAAGTAGGCGGGACTTCGTCGTACGTGTCGTATAGCCCTCAGGAAAGCATGTCCTCACAAGGCTTCCGGCCTGTCAACCCCTACAATCTGCCACTACTACCACCACCTCCTCCGATCATGTCACACGCCGAAACCACTCTCCAGCAGCAGCAGCAATATTACGCACAGCAGAAGGTGACTACAGATCCAGATACCAACTCTAGAACACCACACCAGGATTATCTTCGGCACGACACACAGAACACTTTCTTACAAGATCACTCACCACTTCCGAATTCGCGTATATCATCCTCTGCAGTACCTACACTGCAGAATAGGTACTCGTCTGGATCAAGAACACATTCACAAGCCTCAAGCCTGTCACAATCTGCATCTTTGCGCAAGTCAGGTGCCCCTCCTGTACCTCCCAAGTCATATGATGTTGGGATAGCATCGTACGGACCATCCTTCGATGGTACCGACAACCTCATTGATTCAAGATACAACAGTCCAATGGAAGGGACATCACCAGTCCGTGGGCAGCCGGGCCTCGAAAGATCAAGAACAACTGGCAAGCACCCTCATTCGCGGCCGTTGCCAGGTCCGCCGCCAGACAATACATTTAGCATGACTGAGGCACCTGCATCGTTGGAGGATGAATATGATTCGCAAGCTGAAGAGCTCGCTCAGGCCGAACTTTACGAACAGGTCGAACATGCAATGAGATTGAGTGGCAAAAGCCCATCACATATGCTCCCATCTTGGAACGACAACGACAGACAAATAGATTCCGATGGCAAGCCGCCCACAAGCTTTCAGGTGTTCAATGGAGACAGACATCCTGGATCGCGGACTTTGTCGGTCAGCGCACAGGTCATAGATTTCGATGATCAGGACGATGCCGAAGCTGCAGCTGGCATTGCGGCGATGCGCGCGGCCGAAGAAGAGGAGGCAGCCGAGACTTTGTGGAGGACGCGAAGTCAGCTTGGTAAATCAGCTGGATCGAGCATAGGCTATGGTTCGGGTGACTACCACAGCAATCACTCATATCGTAATAGTACGGCAATGCCATTCACATCCCCAGGTGCTGCAACCGAGAGCTATCGACAATCTACCGATCTGCATCCGTCCAGGAGTGCTGCGAGCTCAGGCGGGTCTTATACTCGTAGTACTGGTGGCCAACCAATCATTCGGAACTCTAGTGGCGCGTCTATGCTATCCTTTGCTGGCTCTATCGGCCAAGGTTATATCGATCAGGCAGGTACTGGGGGGTTCCAAGACAATGCCACTGACCATAGATTGAGCTTCGACGAGGGCGATGAACGTGGTTATCTCGAAGACCAGGCATTCTCGGGCACAGATTTCGGGGATGTATCGCCTCGAAGATCGAATACTCGACTAAATCGGCCTCTGCCACCTCCTCCCGAGGGTGTGTCACCTTTCGTGGATAATGGGCACGAATGGGATGTGCCGAACATGGATGTACCCCTGGGCTTTCCATTTCCGGCAGCTACGCCAATTCTACCACCTGCTGTGCAGACACACAATCTCAACACTGGAGTTCCGAGGTCGATATCACTTCTCAGTCCAAGAAATCAAGTGACAAACTTGCCAGATCGCGCAAAGACGGACGCCGACGAACGCAGGAAACAAAACATGCGCACAGCAAGTCTGGATCTCTTTAGCAGTGGTCTTGATGTTGCACAAGCTCGCTCGGTCATGTCGAGAAGTGTCACTGATCTGTCCCTTGACCTGCCAATATTGCCCGCTGGACGACGCTTTCAGCCTTCCAAACTAACATATCGCGAGTTTGACAGATGTGACGAGCCTTGGGCGCTTAGCTCACTCACGTCGTGGTTGAGGTCAATTACTGATGGCGAGAGTGAACTGCGCGAACAAGCGCTGGTGCTCGCGCTCGTTGCTCTGTTTACGCACAAGGTGCCGAACATACACATTGCCGAAGCGGAAGATCTGGCTGCAAAAGTCTTAACGAGTCTGGAAGCCGCAAGTATACTCATTCGAGAGGAGGAATTGCTCCCCGTCCGACTCGGTCGTGGAGACATCAACGGATTACTGTTCCAGCTAACAAGTGGTGGCTGTTACGCTCCCTCACTACATCAGCACGACGTGCGCGGGAAATGTTATGCACATCTATGTCAACGTACTGTAAAGCGCATCAATATGGAAGAACAGACAGCAGAACGAAATGTTGACTGGGCAACCTTCCACAAGGTCAAGAAAGAAGACGTCGAAGAGCTCAGTAAGATCGAGATCGAGCGCCAGAATATACTTCATGAAATTGTCACTTCCGAGTATACATACCTCGACGACCTGAATCTTCTACGAACAATCTATCGCGAAGGCATACAGAAAGCAAAACCCCCTATCATGTCTCCACAACGCCTCGAGGTGTTTCTCCCAAAGGTCTTCGGCAAGGTCAGTGCGGTACAGCATGCGAATCAGGAGTTCTTGCTGCCACAGCTCCGCTATCGCCAACAAGAACAAGGTCCTTGGATTGTCGGCTTCAGCGACATCTTCCGAGACTGGATCAGGAAAGCAAAGGTGGCGTATATCGAATACGCAGCTGGCTTTCCGGTGGCCAGTCTTGAGATGAAGCAGGAAGAGCAGAAGAATGGGATGTTCAGTGCCTTCCTCGAAACCGCAAGAAATGACAAACGTTCTCGCCGGCTCGGGTGGGACAATTTCCTCAAGGCGCCAATCACGCGACTGCAGCGGTATGGATTGCTTTTGCAGACTGTCTTGAAGAATATGCCAGAGAACGCAGGACCAGAAGTGACGAACCTGCAGCTGGCTATTGATGAGATTCGCGATGTCACAAAAGAGTGCGACACTATCGTCGCGGTGCAAGGTCGAAAGGCTGAGCTTGTCGAGTTGAATAGTAGACTAGTATTACGGGAAGAGATGAAGAAGCACGTTGAGCTGAATCTGGAAAGTAAAGGGCGTGAACTTTTGCTCAAAGGTGACCTGCAAAGAATGGGCGCGAATAAATTTTCTTGGCTGGAAACCCATGCTATCCTGCTCGACAATTACCTCATTCTTGCAAAGTCGGAATCGCACAGGCTCACTGGCACGTCAAAGAACCAGACATATGACGTGTCCAAGATTGTGAGTCAATCAGCTTGTCCCTCGTTCGATGCTAATATATGGATGTAGCCTATACCTATGCGGTTACTTGAGCTGGATAGTGTAGACGACGATCCTGTCACGAAGTCCTCCGTCCGAGGTGTCTCGTCCACTGCTCCCTCACGACCCACGGGCACTTCAGCCTCGAATAGATCAATGTCTATGGCCAATGGGTCAACGCTCACGCCAACCACCACAAATTTGATAGATACTACACTTGCTCGCACGAATACCTCGACAAGTCCAGTTGACGTCAGCGACAAGACACTGTATCCCTTCCGCGTCAAGCACTTGGGCCACGAAACATATACTCTTTACGCTACACGAGTTGAGGATCGTCGTCTCTGGTGCGAAAACATCATGGAAGCAAAGACAAAGCATGCTGCCGCACTCTTCCGCCAGAATGCCGAGCCATTCACATTACGTGTAATTGCAGATGCTGCATTCGCGAATGATAGTTGGACTGGACACCAGAAAAGCGTGTTGATCAAAGGGACGAGTCTGAGTAGAGCCATCGACGAGGTAGACCGTCGCTTCGCTCACATGGCAAAACCAGTACCGATCTGCAGAGCTAAAGTCAACTGTGCAACTACATTCTCGCAAGCTGATGGAAGGATGAAGACACTGGTAGGCACTGACTACGGTGTATACCTGTGTGATAGTGGTGGGGTACGTGATTGGATCAGAGTCCTCACATCTCCTCGTGTTACACAGCTGGCTGTGCTGGAGGACTTCAACCTGCTCATCCTCATCTCGGACAAGGCTCTGATTGCCCATAATCTTGATGTCGTCTGTCCGATGGGCGGAAACGTCGGTGCAGCGCCCACGACACCACAGTCCGCAGCCAGGAAGCCGCCTCAAAAGCTATCTGGACAACGAGACGTTGCTTTCTTCTCCATCGGTAAGATGAAAGACCGAACCCTCATCTTCTACAAAAAGAAAGAAGGTCTCCAATCCATCTTCAAGATCCTCGAACCAGTCCTCAGCCGTTCTTCCACAGCAGCCATGCGCTCAGCCAGCCTTGGACGCACCAACAGCTCTCGAATCCACGGCTCCACCGAGACATTCCGCGAATATGACGACTTCACCATCTCCACGGATTGCACGGACATATCCCTCTTCACCAGCTCGATCGTCGTAGCCACCACCCGCGGCTTCGAAGTCCTAAACCTGGACAAGAAAACACCATTCGCAATACCCAACCTCGACGCAACCCACACTATCGCCGTAGCCCGCCGCCTGGAAGGCCTAGCTCCAGTCGGCATGTTCCGCCTTCCAGCTGAAGAAAGCACTGCCGCTGGCGCCCGTATGAACTCCTTCTCGGGCACCACCTCCACCTACTCCAATCACCACGGAACTAATGGCACCGCCGCCGCCGATGCTGCCGCCGAGTTCATCCTCGTCTACGAAGAATGCGCCATCTACGTCAACAAGAACGGCGAGATCTCGCGGTCCGTGCACATGGAGTTTGTGGGCAAAGCCAAGGCGGCGGCGCTCGTGTCGGGGTTTCTGGTGCTGTGTGATCATGACTTTGTGGAGGTAAGGGATGCGCAGACGGGAAGGCTGAAGCAGATTATTGCGGGGAGGGAGGTTAGGTGTTTGGATGATGGACGGGCGGGAGGGACGCAGGGGACGGGAGGGGGAATGAGC
>Ga0058698_10000697_pt1 | contig 17457 bp, 15 predicted proteins | sample AgamicAsSfe_FD_67288 | JGI IMG/M metagenome (GOLD analysis project Ga0058698, IMG submission 67288) | Agave microbial communities from Guanajuato, Mexico - As.Sf.e | ecosystem: Host-associated > Plants > Phyllosphere > Phylloplane/Leaf | place: Guanajuato, Mexico | collected 2012-05-30
GATTGCCTATATATGGAGAGAAGGTTGGGAGTGTGGGATGAAACTCAAGGCGGGGTGAAGGCGGGTTTGGTGAAAGGGAGCACGGAGCCTGAGCTTGCGGCGGAGTTGGGTATTCCAGTCTTTGTGCGATGCTGGAGGGTCGAAGCGCTGTCGCGAAGCGAGAACGATGGTGATGGGAGTGATGACGAGCCCGGGTGAGGCTTCCGCAGTGCTTGATGGTGGTGGCTCAAGACTTGGGCATATTACCATTGAGTAGTTTCCGAGAGTGTATTGAGGCTACGACGGTTGTTCAAATAGCCATGGCAATACGTGAGCACTGTTAACGTCCTCAAGATCAGCCAGAAAGCCTTTAGGGTAATCAGGCTCGCATATAGCCTGACTTGGAGGGACGACTTCTCTTCGTACGTCAAAGACGGCGATTCATAGCAAAACGCGAAATCAGATTGTAGAGCTTACACTTAAAGATTTTGGTTAACAGGAGTCAAAGATAGCAAGGAGAAAGGCGAATGAGACAATCTTTGATAGGATAAGATAGGTTGTGCAAACTGCTTAGCAGGTGGCTTCATACAACGATGCTGCTGTTGCTCCTTCAAAACAGACAACTTATTCTGCAATGAAAAGAGATCGACACGTGAGTTTCCCACATAAAAGAGACAGGCGAAATATCTTACAGAATGTGATCCAGATCTCAATTCCACAACGTTCATGGGCAATCAGTTATGCTCTCACTCGGAATTTTGACCCTGCTCTTGCATCTCCTTTATCTTGCGCTGCGCTTCCAACTCGAGCGCCTGCTTTCTAAATGCATCAATCTTGTCGTCGATTACCGCAATCTGGGCTTCGACCCGCAGAAGCTTTTCCTGCATCATGTTCTCGTAGTCGTCATCAGTCAAGACCTGCATGGGACTCCACTTGCTCTTTGCAATCTTGTGCATGAAGTTTTCTTTGGGTTTGTCTTCACCCCTTGCTCTCAGCTCGGCCTGTTCCAGGAGTTCGCTGGAATTCCTGGCATCGAGATAGTTGTACCCATGCTGACCTCCCCAGCCAAACAAGGTGAACATGATGGTACCTGGGATAACATTCCGAGGGCCACGAAATAAGAGCCCAAGATTGAAGCCAGTCAGGGCACCAGCAATGGCTGACGCGCGAACCTTGTCGGAAGTAGTCGGGTTAAGGTCATTGCGCGGGTAAGAAGGCGCACCTCGAGTGACGTTCCACCAGTTGAGCAGGCCAGCGTGGTTAAGAACAGACGTGCGTATACTCCAGAATGTGCTGCCAATGGCGAACCACTGTGCCCCCGAGACAATAGAGAAGAGAACCGGAGTTTGTGTGCGAACTGTGCCGTACAAGGCACCAATCACAGTACCGGGGATTGCTGAATCACGTCAGACGAAAGCATAGTAAGTGAAGAGCATTAGCTCGACCATATGCAGGCGTGAATCGAAGCAGAAGTGTAACAGTGAGAAGAATGATGAAAGGACCATGTGCGTACCTGAGGCTCCGCCGACCAATGCTGCTTGCCTGGCAACCTCGAGGGGCTGGGTGACCTGCTCTGGGTCATAATTGGGTTTCATCGCTCTTTCATTGATGCGGTCTGGCGTGAGAGAGTGGTGCATCAGTTTCGGGTAAAGGCAATCCAGGGCTCGGCGTTCGTAATGCCGTGGTTGCAAAAGAAATGCGATGACTAAGCGAGGCCCAACGGACGCACAGCTTAAGATTTCCGTTCGGGAAAGAAGAACTCACCCCACACACGAAACAACGACAGACCCCGCAACCACCTACAACCCAAACCGAGAGTAACAAACGCTCTCGAACCCCAAACCAGACAGCGTGCGGAATTTGTACGCGCCAAGTCTGCAAAACCGCAATCATGGGTAAGTTGCGCAAATTGCAGGCGTCACTCGAGCCGGCTTTTTTGCCCCGCTCTGTACCGCGCCCAAAACAAGACGACCATGGCTGACAGGTGGTTTGCAGCGCCCAAGAAGAAGGAACAGCAGAAGATGGCCCTAGGAGACTTCCTAGCAGACCAATGTATGCCCCGCCCACTGGCCCTCGAGGGCGCAGACGACTGACAGAACGCAGCGCTAGGATCATGGGCCGATGAGATGGAGGATGCGCCCATGCCTGGTGAGTTGGATGCATACTGCTTCTGGACCAGTTCCCGTGCTAACATCTGCAGGAGTTGGTAAATATACCCCACCAACAGTCGCAGCGCAAACATGCAACCCACGGTAGACTTACACATTTGCAGGTGCCGGCAGAAGTTCTGGCTACGGAGGCGATAGGCCCACCTTTGGCTCCGGCGGCGGCAGCGGCTTTGGTGCTGACCGCGCTGGCAGCTTCGGTGAGAAGCAATCCTCTACCTGACTTCGCATATGCTAACACTCTTACAGCCGACCGTGGATTCGCGACTCGCGAGGCCCTCCCCATGCCCTCCAAGCCCCCGTACACCGCTCACTTGGGCAACCTCTCTTTCGATGCCACCGAGGGTGACGTAACCGACTTCTTTGCCGACTGCGAGGTGACCAACGTACGTATTGTCGAGGACAAACTAGACCGCAAGCCCAAGGGTTTTGGATACGTCGAATTTGGCAGTGTCGATGGACTGAAGAAGGCTCTCGACCTGTCTGGCACATCTTTCCAGGGCAGGAATATTCGTGTCAGCGTTGCTGAACCACGTACGTTATTTCCCCCCCATACGCGCGCGGAAAACAATTGACATTATTGCAGCAAAGGACCGACCCGAAGCCCGAGACATCTCAGACTGGACCCGAAAGGGACCCCTTCCCGATCTCCCTGGCCAGCGCAGCAGCTCTGGACGAGGCGGCTTCGGCGCAGGCCGTGACCGTGCCTTCGACGCAGCATCTGACGCCGGTAGCGAGCGGGGCGAACGTCGCCGCCCACCTCCATTCGAGGGCGACGGCAAGCCCCGTGACTTTGGCAACTGGGAGCGCCGAGGACCTCTTTCGCCAGCCGCTGCTCCTGCTCCCAGCGAAGGTGGCCGCGCACGAGGTGGCTTTGAAGGAGGACCACGTGAGGGACGCAGGCAGTCCCCAGCCTGGGGTGAGGGTCAGGGCACCGAAGGCTCTCGTGGGCCGCGCCGTGAGTTCCAGGAGCGACCACAGTACGAGAGACAGCCCACTGCTGCAGACGCCGACAACCAGTGGCGGTCCAAGATGCGCCCTGACGCACCTGCTGTCAAGTCACCCACATCTACACCCGATGCTAGCACACCATCATCGCCAGCGCCGCAGCCTGCTGCGCCAGCCAGTCGTCCCCGCTTGAATCTGGCCAAGCGAACAGTCTCCGAAGCTCCAGCAGCTCAGGAGGTCTCCACCCCTTCAGATAAGCCCAACCCATTCGGTGCTGCACGTCCCATCGACACCGCTGCTCGTGAGAAAGAGATCGAAGAGAAGAGGCAGTTAGCTATACGCCAGAAGAAGGAGGCGGATGACAAGGCTCGCGAAGAGAAAAAGGCTAAGGAAGCTGCAGAGAAACCGGCGCCCAAGGACTCGGCGCAGCCAACGCCAACGAAGAAAGAGGAGAATGGTACCGAGGAGAAGCCCAAATCCAACTTCGAGATTCTACAACGGGTTGATGAGGGCAACTCTGCTGGCCAAGATGAGGATGCTGAAGGAGAGATTGTACACGACAAGGACGTCAAGCCGCAAGAAATCACTCGCGACCCACCAAAGGCTGAACAGGGTTCATGGAGGCGAAAGTCTAGCACGCCTGCGGCACCTGAGGGCACCACTACCGAGGCTATGGACGATGACGGCTGGAGCACTGTCACGAAGCCCACCAAGAACGTGAAGAACAACCGTCGGGGAGGTGGAGGTGCACCGGCTCGTGCCATTGCGTCTTAGGTGGGCGTACCTATTGGCTAAACTTCGCCCTGACGCTGTATCCAGGATGATCGCAACGCATATTTGACGGCGTGGTGGTGTCCCTTGTATTTCTGGGCCTGTGCTGTTTGTCACAGCTGTTTTCATTCGACGGTCTTCCGATGTTACTGCTTTACTGCTCAATCATCGCCCTTTCTACGGCCCTGTTCATCCGAGCGTGAGTTGCAAGGCGTCCGTAGCTGGACTTGGAACCTTTCATGAGCTTCTTTCTGCATGCCCATTACGATGCCGTTCCTTGGCGCTGCTCGTCTCTAAAAGTATTGGTCTTCCTCCTAGACCTTCCGGACTCGGTAAACATAGGATATGCCATAGTTTTGATCATCTCCTCTCGCAACTTTGTCTGTTATCATGGCTCAGCCAAGCTTTCTTTGACGGATCTGTGCTACTGGACTAGAGGTATTATATGCACAGGCATGTATTTAGCTGCAACAAGAATTTTGAAAGTATCTACACTCCAGTGTTTGACGCAAGGTCTCGATGATGTGGCTTCATACTATGATCTAAATCTGCAATTCTGATGAGTCCGGCAGGAATGTCGCATCTCCGAAAGCCCGTGCTTTTTAATGCGGCAGGCCAATAAAGTCTCAAGACTTACTGAAGGGTATTAGTCTTTCCATGAAATAGGGTAGATCGAAGAGCGTAAGGCCCGAAACCCAAAAAGTCTAGCCATGCTAACGCGTAGCTGATCGCCGTTGACGTGCCGCGGGCAGGGTTCAGGATGCAGGATCCCGGTACGCGCGCCACAATACGTCAGATGTGCTCAGCTTGTGTCCAACTTCGATATCTTGCTTTGGCGTCGATTGACCTACGCTATCACTTTTCTTTTCATATCGTGCAATGCATATAGTGCTTTCTTCCAATTAACTTAGCTACGAGTCCAACGTCCATCGCCCTAAATTCTATGTAGAGAAGGATCCAGCACAAGCTTACCCTCAACAGCATAGTATTAAACAATTGGTATTAGGGCTTTACATGCTCGGAGAGAAGTAATCTGTTTGATACAATGGCAGTCAAGCCGTCATCGCCAGAACCCAACGCAACACCTGCAACGCCGATCAAGCAGGCACGGTCCAGGAAAGCCGCCACACCAAGCCAATCTGAACAGGGAAGAGCGGGGTCAGCAGGAGGAGTGGTTTTACCAAAAGATTCCTCAGCAAAGGTTTCAGCATCATCATCCAAAAAGGCTGTAGTTGCACCAAGTACCGATGAGGTTACCGCAGCCGCGTCGAAGACACAGAAAAAGAAACCCAGGAAGTTGAACAAGGAGCCTACTTCAACACCTGCAGATACTGCAAAGTCTGCGGCCACAAACAAATCAGATGTACCATCATCCTCTGAACTCGAAGCACTGAAATCTCGGGTGAGAGGCTTAGAAGCCAAGGTTGAAGAGCTCTACAAAGCAGGTGCTATTCCCGACTCTCGACCAGGCCGCTCTCCTCGCCGACGAGGTAAAGGCCGAAAAGCTTCATCCTCAGCACAGGTACCTACGCTCAATACCACAGTCAACGACAGCAACGCTAGGGTTCAGGAACTCGATGATGATGACGAAGAGGAAGAAGCAGACGAAGAACTTGTGCGCCTTGAGGGTGAACTGGAGGTAGCAAGACAGGATCTGGAACACTATCATCCGTCTACAAGAGGAGGAAGGAGTGGAGGAGCAGAGTACGTCGAGGAAATTAATAGAGGCTCCTCAGGAACAAGTGCTGGTGCAGACAGACAAGTCACCCTATCAGGAAGCTACCGTATCCCCATCCCTGCGAATGTCAATCTCGAAGACGTAAAAACCATCAAATCAGGTGTTTCCGCTGCGCAGAATGTTGCGAGGTCTTTTCTGGAACAACGACGCGCTGCTGCTGCCCTGCGTGCTGAAAACAATGTTTCATCATCGCCGCAATCCAATGCCAAGACTACGAAGGTTCCTGCTTCCAAAATGTCTTCTGGTACTACACCGAAGCCGAAGAGGAGTATGAGTTCAAGCATGGAGGTCGCTGTTGATAACAGCGATGGAAAGCAGAGCTGGTCTGAGTGGATTGGCGGATATAGTATGGCCATCACGAGGGCGGTTAGCAAGATTGAGCATGAGGCTGCTGTAGAGGCACAGCGGAGTGGTGGAAGTGGGAGCGGAAGTGCAAGGCCAGCGGCAGGTGGGCGGAGGACGAGTGCGCCTATGTCTAAGCGGGCGGCTGGGAAAAGACCTGCTGCTAAAGCCACGCTAAGCAGCGAACAGGTTCATGGTCTGATGAGTTAAATGGTCACGGAAGAAAGATTGTACGATATATAGTCCGAAAGATCATTCAAAGGTAGTTTGGAACGGCATTGAAGGACTCAAGGGCAGCTACGAGGTATCGCATGTTGTGAAGTTGTGCTAATAACGACAGCAGCAATATCTTACGGTATACATATATTTACGTACCAAGCATGTTAAACATACACACCCTTCAGCACTCAACCACTCTGTGTATTCGCCCCGCCATCTTCTTCTGCCGCCGCTTGTCCTTCCTTCACGTTTTCGTTCGGAGGCAGTGTTTCTCCTTGGGGATCAACGCCCATGGGCTCTCTCTGCGAATCTTCAACCAGAGGGGCATCTTCCTTTAGGGCATTCGCGGGCTGGTCTTCTGTGGCTGCAGCGCTAGTTGGGATATGGTCTGCCTCCGCTCGAGCAGCAGCTGCTTCCCCAGGTGCCGGTTCCAAGGGTGTCTCCCTTTGTGCTTCACGACGCACCTTGCCGGATCTGCTCGATCTTGAGGACTGTGCAGTGTGGCTTTTCGTATTGCTCGTCAATGATGAACAGGACCTGGAAGAATAAGTGTTTTCTGACTTCGCACTCTCCGCCTTCTCTTCCGTGACGGATTTGCTTGCTTGAGGAACGACTGGCACATCCTGCCCAATCCCAGTGCTCATGCCGTTATCTTGTGTTCTTGCCTTTTCCCTGTATTCGGTACCTGCGTCAAGCCCATGAAGAGTCATACCAAGCAATCCGTTCATTCTCTTCTTAGGCCTTTGGGTCTTCCAGCTAACAGTGGTAATAGGTTTGCCTTGACCACCTGCAAGCCAGAATAATGTTGGTGGGAGGCGCTCATAGCCCCGCAGAGCAGAAGGCGAGCCAGTGCCACCTCTAAGGCTGACGATAGGTGATTGTGTTCTAGGTTGAATAGCAACATCTGTAAAAGGGGCAGAACGATTGGATGGAGGAACTGTAGGAAGGGCAGGTGTTGAGGTGAGACCGAACGTTGGTAGATGGAAGAACATAGAGCGAGGCTGTGAGTGGGTAGCTGCGAAACTTGGTGTGCGTGATGGCAGCAAATTAGTAACGTGTCCGCTGCCAGCTGCAGATTTGCCCACCCTTGATGTCTCCTGGCTTCCACCACGTCTCGAAATTCCCTTGGGGAGACGTGATATACCATGAGCCTGCCTTGAAGCGCGCGCAATTTCAGCCAGGTTCAGAGTCCTCGCTGGTGGCAAGTTCTCGTCGTTGTCCGAATCAGTGGCATAGCCATGACCAGGCCTGTAACAAGTAGCAACTGTTTGAGGGTTAAATCACAACCACCCGTATGCGTATGTTTTTCTCCCCCACAACCACCTCGTAATTTTGGTATGATATCGTCACTGAGCCCTTCCTGAAAGTCCGATGGCTGATCGTTTGAAGTCGGTGCTGCTCTCGAACTTGTATGTCTCGTTCGACGTCGATTATTACTCGATGGTCTCGAATCTAGTGAATTTTGCTGTGATAGATGTGTGGCGCGTCTGGAGTACTTATCTCCGCTGTGCAGCAGTGCATTAATACTAGCTTGCTGCTCAGGACGCGGACGTGCAATCACGACATGACCACCCGTGTCGAGACTCCTTTCAACGATTAAGGTACTGCGTGGTGGTTGCAGCGATGAATGTTGCTCTGGAATAGGGCCGAAAGCTGCCGAGAATTTCTGACCATAGAAAACCGTCTCAGAGAAGTCTGTCATCCGATCTGAAGCCTTTTTGAGACGAGCAGCGCAGGCAAAGTCGATTAATGGGCTCGGTTCACCGGCACGTATAGCATCTAGGTGTTGAGATACTTCACTTTTTAGGACGTAAGGGTAATCCTTTGAGTTGGGTAAGCCATGGTGATAATGCAATCTAGGGCTTATTGGCCTTACGTCGTTCTGCTCAAGAGCACTTTTCCGCCGTCGAGGAACATTTGCGTGCGCGGCAGTAATTCTATTCTCTAGTGACTGCGAGCTCCGCTGGTCAGAGGGCGGTGTCAAGCTGTCATTGACAGCACCAGATCGCTGAATTGGTAGCGCTGCTTTCCTTGGTGGGTTACCTATCCTTTTCGCTGCAATTTCTGGAGGCACTAGACGCGGGCCCTCTTCGGATGAAGAACTGTGCTGCGGAAGAGACGCATTTTGAATCGTTACTTCTCTCCTGGCCGTAAGGTCCGTTCTCTTCCCCAAAGCTGGTCTCATATGAGAATGTGCGCTTTCGGATCGACTTTCATCGCATGATACGCTAAAAGGTGACTTTGGTGGTCGCATCCCGCAGAAGCTGCAGCATGAGCGTTCAACGTTGGAAAAGGAACGATAATTACTGGGATCATAGGGACAATGCTGGTTGGGCTCGGAGAGAGATGCAACTTGTATCTGAATGATTGGCAGTTGTTGGATAACCTGCGAATCGGCATCAGCGATAACTCGCTTTACAACCACGTCTTCTCCAAGTGCCGTACTCAATCGAAGGGCAGAAGTGGGTTGTGGGGTCGTTCTCCGTATGGGAAGAGCAGTCATAAATGTATTGAAGCCAGAAGAGATGCGTCGCTTGAGAGTGTGGGATCGCTGGGGTGCAGAGCCTTAAACTGCTGGCAATGCAGATTTAGGAGTGGGTTTCCCTGAGTTCGGCATCCGCAGTATATGAGTGTTAAGCTTGTGCAAGATCTGGCGCTCAAAACGTAGACGAAGCGTAAGCGACGACCTTGTATGCTTTGGGTACCTTTGTTTCTTCCTGGTAGTCTGAGCGTGGATCTGCGAACTTGAAAGATCTGAATCTGAATTGTGTGCTTAACGCCTTAAGAGTTGCGGGCCCCATGTGAATGTCGACAGCAGCCGTGACGTGGTATATTGATGAAGCATTTGCGAACGGTTTATTAGCGAACATGGCGGCAAACGTGAAGACGAGGAACAACACCGAAATTGCAGCAATGCTGTTCCTCACAGAAAATCGTAATCTCATGTAGGAGAAGTATCGTGGTCGCAGGATGTTCCAGCTTGCCGTGTAGGGATATGATTGTTCTGGGCTCCGACCAACAGCGTACCGCTTATCTATGGTTGTTGGCAAAACTCATAGTCGACTCAGTACCTGTGAAGGCGTCCCTCTTCAGCCCAGTCGTACACGTCTCGTAGATGATTTCGATCAGATGCACGTTCTAGCCTCCAGTCATCATCATCGTTGTCAAAGTAGTCACAGTTGTGATTGCGCGACCGGCCCGGAGAACAACCAGCGCACCTACCACTACGGTCGCCAATCTGGTCTGTGAGAACTTTGCAGACACTGCAAAGCACATGGACCCGGTTGCAGATCGTAAGTAGTGTGCCTGGGGCGTACAGCGCATCATTTACCCCGCATTTAAGACAGAATCTTGCATGTGCCTGCGTGCCACTGCGACACCACTTCCCTTTTCTCATATCATCGGCGAAGTCCTTCCAGTGGTTGAAGCTGATGCAGCTATTGCAAGTATAGAGTTGTCTGGATTTTGCCCAGGTGGTTCCTTCGGCGGCCAGAAATTCGACGTGCGTTGGTGGAGGAATGATGGATCTGAAATAGCGAGTCGTGAAAGCCAGGTTGACTTTGTTGCTTAGGTCGAGAAGACTGACTATTTCCAGATGAAGCTCGACGGGCAAGCGAAGTATCGGCGGTGAAGCCATGGTATGCAGACCTTGTGCGTGTTGAACAGGCCTTTCAGATCAGTTCGTCTGAGCCCAATAAGTCAGTTGAGGTTCTTTGAAAGATCTGCATCCGGCTTACGGTTGACAGGTCTAGGTGGCTATGGGTCTCTCAGTCGACGCCCTTTGCTGCCTGCTATGCAAAACACGGGTTGAGAGCGCAAGGTGTTTTCTCTCTGCTTTTTGTCAAGCGAAATCGCAATACTTATGAATATCGCAAGGGCAAGCTGTGCTACAACGCATGCTAAAGTTGGGAAAGTGAGCAGGCTATGAGCACATTTGCAGTTTACGCCCCTTGTGCAATGCAAGACGCACGTCAAGTCACACGGACCTCCAAGCCCGCGTATCCGTAGGTTCCTCAGGCACAACGAATGGTGGAGCTTTTGGCCGCGGCATCACTGCCGTGTTCCGCCAGTTGCCTTTCTTGGTATCTAACACGATTTCAGGGTCCGGAAATTACGCTGAGATGTTCTATGTCCGTTGGCCTCAGCCGCACCTAAAATGGGGCAGTTTATAGCCTCATTGGGATAACTGAAATCCGGTCCACAAAGGTTTTGATGATGATAATGTATTTCCAAAAGCCATTTCCACATTGTGGTAACTACTCCTTCTTCAGGTCGTTGAGCACCATGTAACGCGATAGGGAAATCCAGCCCCAACGAAACCAGCGCATCTGGCTTTCGTGTGCCGTGGTCATGGCTCTCTGGGCAGTCCTGTAACCGGCCGGCGAGCTGACAAACAAGAGTGGAGTTGGGAAGCTTCCAAGCTCCTTCTTCCGGATGATTGCGCCAATGATTGTAGCAGGCGCGTCCAGTAAGCTAAGATATTTGCGGAATATGGAGGTAGTGGTGAGAGTGTACAGCTTGACAGGGCACTCCCACCCACTGTGTCGGTGCATGAGTGCCTTTAAAAAGGTATGCGCTCCGTCGTGGAGCGATTTGTGATTGGGGTGGTCGGAGACGCCGTGCGCATCAAAGGTGATTATAGCGTCAACGGTCGCCTGCGGTGCCTCCTTGGAAGAGATTGAGGTCATGTTTGGAGCGAAGGCGGTGGTGAGTAGATTGGAGATTAGACGAGGGTGCCATGTTACTGTCATGGAATCTGGGAAGTTCCTGGGCAATGATCAGCATGTCGCAGCCATGCAGCGTTGCATTGCAGTGCGTACTTGTCTTCTACAACGAGAATATCCTCCTTACTTCCGACTCCCAGCTGCAGCCCACTTTTGACCAGTTCTTTCTTACGAATCTCGCCAAGACCATCGGCATCCCCTGTTATACGAGATTAGTGGTCGCATCTGAGAATACACAGGACATGTGCATGCCATACCGCTACTCAAGCACAGTATCTTGACGTGATTCCCGCGTTCTGGACGCGTCAATGCCAGCAAAGTCGGGGCAAAGAACATGGCCTCGTCGTCAGGATGCGCTATCAACAGTAGTATGCGTTTGTTTTGTAATGTGGGGAACGAAGCGCCGAGAGTGCTGGTATACATCCAGAAGACGAAAATAAGGACAGGCACCGAGGCCCAGACAGTCCAGCTCATCTTCAGTAATGGCATACAGGGTACACGGTGAATATGTTGGAACCGCAATTGTTGTCTACAAACTCAAGCCAGGGGAGGTAGCGCGTCGGCATTGGAAGCCACTGGGGTCCTGGAGCGAGCTTTGACCCACGTCATCTTGGAGATTCTCTCGAGCAAACACGCGACGTGCTCAACCCTACCACTCGACCCCTCTGCACATCCACCACCATGTCTACCGGCAACCGGAAAGAGCGACGCGCCAAAGAATCCAATGCAACTAGGAGTGGTGCTGCAACTGGCTTCCAGCCCACCAACGAAATCGACCAAGACGGTGTCGAGATGATTCTGAAGCACCCCGACTTCTCCAAGCCAACAGGCAAGACACTATTCGACTTGGCTGAAGAGAGGCAGAGAGAACTAGACAAGGCGAACGGTAGGACGCGAGTTGTCAAAGTGCCAGTATCATCCGCCTCTGCCTCGGCCGATGATGGTCCCCCAATTGGTCCCCTTGGGGACTCGATTCTCTATTCCGTCTCCATGGCAGCACTCCACCTCACGCTCGACGTCCTCGTATACAGCCAATACCGCGAGGATATACTCTGGAATGAGATCATGTGGCGGGCACTGACAGCGTGGCCCGTATTCTTTCTAGCAGTCTACCTGACCCACGTCGACTTCTCATACCGATTCCCCATACTTCGAGACGCTACGTTTTTCGGAGGTTCCGTCGTAGCAGGCTGCTACTTGGTATACTCGGGCAATAAGCATGGCTATTTCTATGTCATGAAGTCGGCGCCCCCTATTGGCACACTCTGGATTTGGAGTGTTGTGGAGATGAGCCTGCCTTTTGCGGCCACCAGCGCAGCCGCCGTGCTTGGATATATCTGGTGGAACGGATTCGACTTCTTTTGAAGTCGTAGCAAGCGGATATATGGTACAAGCCGCACCCACCATCTCAAAGCATCGTGCGCTCAGGCACGCATGTCGCTGACGAATAAGTCGGGATATACAAAGTATTCGACGGCGCCCTTTTCTATCAAGATTTAGGCTGCTGCAGCTCATGACAGCGAATCAACAATAAATCAATGTCCGTACTCACGAGAGACGCTTAACGCTTATCAGCCGCAAATTGGCCATGCAACGAACCCCGCTTTTGCGCAGACATAGAAAGTCTACAATCGCATGTGCCAATCAGTATTCATTGCAAAAACGTCGCCTGCGCTCAGCACTCAATTTACTTCATGGAATTCTGATGGCTTCTCGTCTACCCTTGCACCTTGATTAAGATTATTCGTCTTTGGTCAGCGACCAGTCCAGCCCATCGCTAGCCTCAGCCCTATAAGTTTCCTTGTCCCTAATCGAGATGCTTTCAACTTATGCCAGAGGGTCTTCTGTACCCATCGAATCCACAATCGATCTCGAAAACATCCGGAACTGGCGCCGAGCTTGTCGCAATACACACGGCGACTGCTGCAATGACGACCATGCGGGGACCTTGGCGCAGCACATCGATCGTCTAACACTAGTTGATGTATTTAATGGCTCACTTGTCACTCTATCCACTTCGTCGCCAATTACCTACGTTGCTCTTTCCTATGTGTGGGGTGCCGTGCCTATGTTTAAGACGAAGAGATCAAACATCGACATCCTGTTACAGCCGGGGGCTCTATACAACAAGCAAAACGGCATAGTGCTTCCTGATACGATCCGAGATGCTATATATCTGGCCAAGGCTCTAGGTGAGCGTTATGTGTGGGTGGATTGTCTGTCCATCGTTCAAGATGCATGTTCAGAAGAGATGGAAATCACATTGCGGGCTATGGCTCGCATATACGCAAGTGCCGACTTTACGATTGTTGCTTCCGATGGAAACGACGCAGATCATGGCCTAAGAGGTGTCGGAGGTCCTTCGAAGAATCGAATCCCTAGTCCCCAATCCTATTCCCATCTATGGAGTGCCTACCCAGAAGATTCGAAATGGGCGAGTAGGGGCTGGACGTTTCAAGAATCTCTGTTCTCCCGTCGTCTCCTCATATTTGGCAGCGCTGTGTCCTGGATGTGTGGACGCTGTGAGTGGCGAGAGGGCATCCATATGCTCAGATGTACAGAAGATATCCACACCACTGAGGAAAATGAATGGCCAGCAGAGCGTCCGCATCTTGGCGTACCAATGGGTATGATGTCATTGATCCCTACGATACCATCGCTTGGGCGGTGGGGTATGCTTTTGGAGAATTTTTCTTCACGGCATCTGACATATGAGAAAGACGCTCGGGCAGCATTTGCAGGCGCTACAGAGATCATGAATGCCACTTTCCCAGAAGGTATACTCTATGGCATGCCGAAGTTCTTCTTCGACATTGCGTTGCTCTGGTTACCTAAGGACTTCGTGTTGAGACGTGAGGGTGAACCTAGTTGGTCATGTATGGGCTGGAAAGACGGTATCATAGACTGCTTGTCTGCTTGGTACCCTTTCTACGCTAACATCTTTCGTGATTCGAATCACTCATCAGACTGGGTTCCCATTGCAACCCTGAGATCTGTGGCAGAGTACCGGATGGCAGATACAGCAGATGGGATAGACGCAGGATTCAATGGCTTTTACGAGTACCAGGCTTTCCGAGACTCTTCCTGTAGACAACTCCCTACGGGTTGGAGGCGACACCGCCACCCTAATGGCGACTACTTTACGAACATTCTCTCCTCGCGAAAGTATTCATTCCCTCTTCCCGGAGTAAGTTCTGCCAAGCGCCAGATACACACCCCATCTGCCCCCGTTCTCCACTGTTTCGCCCCATGCGCTACACTGACATTCGGGTGTACGGTAACTTGCGACAAAACACACCGCATGATGATGGTCTTGTGTAATGGCGAGGAGATGGTGGGCAATCTTACCCTGATGTGCAATATTAAAGAAAACATACCTCCACACGGCAGCCTTTGTGAGCTCATCGCCATCTTAGCAGCCGAAACCTCCCTTCCAGAGCGTGTAGCACAACGCGGGTGGCCGATAATGTCTTTTGGGAAAGACAGAAAGCTTCTTTCTTCAACAGCACGAAGTGATGAAGGGGGCGTATCTTTCTACAATGTCATGTGGATCCAATGGGTTGGAAATATCGCTGAAAGACGTGGATTGGGTATCGTACATAAGGAATTCTGGGACGCATTAGAACCGGAACCCAGAGAGATCATTTTGGGTTGAGTCACGCACCGACTTTGAAAAGGCAATCACGATATGCACTTATCGAAATTATCCACTCCTTCCTCAATCCTCACACTGTGGTGTGATGGACCAATGAAAGAGACCACAAAAATTATGCCAGAGACCGCCCACACGGAGCCATCAGACAAGACCAGTACCACAATGGTGCCATGCAGCTGATCCAAGTCGGTCTATGCGAAAGCATGAGCTCGCCGACCCTGACTGGTAAGTATGAAGAGATGAATAGGGCGTAAGATGAGAGTTTATATAGACGATGGAATAGACCACGAGGTGGATTTAGGGGGAAGGCAGCAAGACACATGTGACATCACGTGATTAAAGCTGCCTTTAGGTGGGTGTTGCGCGATAGGATGTCCCGTGTTATTGGCAGTTTCACGTTGCACAAAAGCTGACATGTGAGGGCACGTGATTGTAGCAGCCTACGAAGGATTTGCTCTACGCTTCTTCAAGTATCGCTTGGTTGGCTCAGGGATCATCGATCTCTTCCATTGGAGCTAAGATGACATTCAATTAATCCAGGTCTTGCGCACACGACACACTACTGTCCTTCCTCCAGCCTCAACGCTTCCAGCCTACTCGTACTTTGCGGATCCAGATATGGTCGCTCGCCCAAGCTGACAACTCTAAACCCCTTCCTCGGGCCTTGGCCGTCGGTATCATACGTCGCGGTGTGTAACACGCTCCTGTTGTCCCAGATCGCCACGTCATTTGGATTCTGCCATCTATGTCTGATCTGCAGATCGTGGTTTTCAGTAATGAGCTGTAGAAACCAATCTATAGTGCGCTTTGATTCTTCTGCACTCAACTCATTGATACGTTGAACATGGTGCCCGACGCTGTAGAGAGACTTCCATCCTGTGACGGGGTTCGTACGGACGCAGGGGTGAACAGCGCTCAGTGAGTCGCCAGTGTTCTCCGGTGCACCTCGCGCAGCGGTGTAAACGGGGAAGTTGTTTTCTTTGGCAGCACGATTGAAATCCGGCTGCGCGTATGTCGCTGTAAGAGACTCGAAGAACTTCTGGTATGGTTTCGAGAGGCGATCGTAAAGGTCATATCCAGAGGCCCAAAGAGTGTCTAAAGAAAGTTCAGCCACAGCGCCAGGACTCTGGCTGCTCGCGAAACTTACCGCCCCCAGATTTTGGTAGCTGAGTCATCCTTAAGATCGCATAGTCGCTTGGTACTGGCTCGAAAGTGATGTCGCTGTGCCAGCCACTTTTGCCGCTCTGTGACCTCTCCTTGAAGAGCTGCTTCGCCAGGTCTGAGCTGATGACACTGATCTCATTGTCGTTGCCCCCAAGACGGTTTCCGGCATTTCTGACTGGATGAATATGTAATTTGGATGTTTCTGGCTTACCCGAGAGCTCGCCGAGACGTTGTGCCAGCTCTTTCTGAAGTTCATCGGTCAAGTCATCCTGCTTGCGAAAGTAGACAACACCACGCTGAGAGACTGTTCATCCTGTTAGCTGTTACAACTTTTGAAATGGTCGAATGAAGCTTGCTTGTAATCGCAAGGTCGCGTATCAGCTCATCAGAGTTTGGTGCGCGCAACCATTCCTTCAGGCTCACATCAACGAACTCGCGACCGATGACTGGCGTGACTTCGAACGATTTATATGCATTCAGTACACCTTTCGACTTCAAGGGTTCGCGTGGGTATCCATGCTGTGCTGTAGGGTCATTGCTCTTAGTGAAAGTGGCAGTAGAGGTGCTCGTGGCCATGATAGACGATATTGGAATGGACTTCTAGGGCAGCATTCACAATGCATATCTTAGTAGACCATGCTACACTTATTTGCTACTCTTACTTCGCCACATTTGCTACTACCGGGTACATATTCATGGACGGCTTGATCAACAACAGCTTCTCGATTTGCAGATTAGCATTGTTGCATCATCGCATGGATAGTATGGCGCAATCGCTCTCGGCACAGCTATAATGATGCCTGCATTCACTAACTGCAATCATGACATCCTATGGTGCGCGACAATGGACAATGTGTTGCGGGGTTGAGGCTACGACATGTGGGGGTAGAATGGCGTGCTGCTCGGCAGGGTCGTATGGCTGGCATTGACATTAATCCGGAAATAACGTGCTGCAGACATTTGTGCTCGAGCATTTGGCGATTGCGACAGAAGAGAAGTAGTATTTCTGTTGGTCCTATCCCTAGCGGAAAGTGAGAACGCGTGGACCCAGACGCGACGCGACTTCCGCGTGGCGGATTCCTAGCCCCCTTCATTCTCTTTCACTTTTGATCTCAGCATCAACACCGGAACTCAAAAAACTCGAAGCGCGTCCAAACTCGAATCGATTCAGTAATCTGCCAAGGTGTAAAGATCTCACACTGAGGATTATGTGTGGGCGATGCCAGCAGTGACTGACGACATTACCGCCATTCTCACAACATACCTCGCTAGAATGCATGGCATTCTTGACAGGCTATCCGTTGGCGATCAAAGACGGGTCCCACTCGCAGAGAACTGATTTCGACCCTGGTAGATGACGGTTTGCGCCAACCCCACGGAGCCAAGGGTATTTTTTGAGAGTGAACGTGCCAATATCCATATGGTATGCGTTCGATGAACGACCGTTCAGTCGATGATTGAACCACCCGGCTGCCTTGAGGCGTTATAGAAGTACGTCCTATCATATGATGGACTTGTCGCATGCACCTGTCATGTCAAGGCGCTCTTTTCCTGTACTCTACTCGGATTGGGCGACCCTACGCAATCACTGAAGGATTTTGAACGGATTCAGACAATGTGCAGAAGGTGTGCTGCATTGGAGCACATCGCTGCCGATAGGTAGTCTAGCATGCTATACTTGAGAATGATTTTGTATCGCACAATCCACGTTTCTTATCTACGGCTTTTGGAACCAAGCTTCTCGGCTTTCGT
>Ga0058698_10000698_pt1 | contig 17400 bp, 11 predicted proteins | sample AgamicAsSfe_FD_67288 | JGI IMG/M metagenome (GOLD analysis project Ga0058698, IMG submission 67288) | Agave microbial communities from Guanajuato, Mexico - As.Sf.e | ecosystem: Host-associated > Plants > Phyllosphere > Phylloplane/Leaf | place: Guanajuato, Mexico | collected 2012-05-30
GTAGTAGGTGCGTCCGCCCAGGCGTTCAGCCAGGTCAGACTGTGGTTCATTCTTTCTTATTCCGTGGTACCGCGATGACTTATAAACAACGAGTTGCCCACGCGCGTATCCTACAGTCGGCGCAAACAAGCTGTTGCATGTGACCTCCAAGTCTTCGCCATATGAACACGATCGCATCATGTTCGCCAGTTCATGGTTGGAAAATTTGTAGTTGAGCATCATCCAGACCTTCAAAATCTTCAGCACAGGAAATCCTTGCGTCCAGGCTTCAGACCTCAGTCGACGTAAATGATCTCAAGGTCCTTCCCAAGACTCACTTTCAGCTTCTCTTCGATGTAGTCACGGCTGTAGAGATGAACCATGTAACTCGGTAGAATGACTGTCTCTAGCCTGGCACACGGCCGTTCAACAATAGACTCTCGGCGCACAAGATCTTGGAACAGCCCCACTGGGACGTTGATGACTTTGATCTGATGGCGCAAATCATGGGGTACATGCCATGCGAAACCATCGACACCAAGAAACCCCAGATTAAAGGTCGTGCTTGACCAAAAGTATGGAAGAGCTTCGTAGCGGCACTGCGTGCAACTTTGCGCTAAGCTCATGGGATGAATCCTCAACGTTCTGAAGTAGCGATGATAGAAGCCGCGCGCAGTAAGACATACTTCATTGGATTCGAACGCGTAGCGATAGATTTTGTTTCGGAGCTCAGCTGGAAGGCGCAGGAGAGGTGAGTTGCGCTGGTTTGCGGCGGTTCTATTAGGATATGTGAGTACGAGAGGAATCTCATGATAGGTTCGAGTTCCTACATGCTGTCGAGATCCATATTCATCTGACGCGGTAGAGTTGACGAATCACTGGAATGCTCGGGAAACTTCTGGTCGAGACCGCAACTGGTGAGTGATCGCAAAAGAGATAAAGATGATATCGGCAAGAGAAGATTGTGCTAGCGCACGAGGCTACCTAAGTACATGTTTCACCATCCCGTAGTTGCTCCGCCATACCAAGCTGTAATACCTCACCAAACCCTCCAGAAAAGACTTCACCATCACCTTCGCTTCAAAAAGACTGTTGGGGTGAAGGTGCGATGGATTGATGGAGAATTTGCCTACATAGGCAACACACTAGTGGGTACGGCAAGCACCAATAACGATACGTGAGATGGTACCTTCTCACCAGGACCATTGAGGTATCCTTCTACAGTGAGAGAAAGCGAGAGGGAGCCGTCATAGCGCGTGGCCCTCCGAACGTGGCAGAATATGTCACTTGTATCCATTAAGGTATGGCTATGTTCATGTGGGAAAGTATTAGTGCCGACTTGCAATCTTGATGATAAGTAAAGAATATGTGATCTCGAGTTATAAAGACATGTCGGTAGATTCCAAGCTATCTTTATTTCTGTCTTCGCCTCGGCTGTTTTACTTTTACTTTTACTCACGAAAAGGGTAACATAATACCAAAAGCTTCCAATTCGATGACGCAATGACAGGCAAAGTCAAGTCTAAGTGCGGAGAAAGCAAGCTGTATCTACAATTGTCGCCCGCGCATAGTATCGCGAACCGTGCGTTTGCAGTAGCATCACAGCCATTGTGTCATTGAGAGTTTAACAATATTGTTTCGTGCATTACTTCGTCTTGCCCTAATCTGCTATATAGGATTTCGCCGTACAAAGTTGATAAGTGCATAAGCTCCGCTCGCCACGGCTGCTCCTCCCAGTGGACCCACCCAGTAGATCCAGTGATAACTAGTAAATCCCACGACAACTGCTGGACCAAAACTTCGTGCTGGGTTCAAGCTACCACCCGTAAAGTAGACACTGCACATCTCGGCGATGAATAGTGACAAGCCGATGTACATTGGTTTCGATGATCCGGCCTCCAACATGAGAATGCTCAGGACGAGTTGCGCGGTGACAAATGCTTCCAAGAATAAACCTCTAGTCACGCTAATCGATGCGTCAAGCTTTGTGTCGATAGTGAGGGCTCCAGGCAAAAGACCGGAGACGAAGCCTGCTGCGGCGATAGCAGCTATCATTTGCGCTATGATAGTTTGGAGCGCACGGTGCCAATGTATCTTTCGTGTGAGCCACAAGGCGGCAGTAACCTATGGATGATCAGATTAGTACATGTTACACTGCATGTTCGTACAACCGCCACGTCTTAGCGATGTCGCAAATGGTGTTGCCCGTGTGCTGGGATATATGAGCACAAGTTGCACGGCTGGACTTACTGCTGGATTGAATTTACCACCGCTGATGTCGGCGAATATGGCGACGTTGATAGCCAGGGAGACGCCAAAGGCGAAGGCAATGTAGAGAAGCTTCCCAACATCGGGAATCGGGTTCGAAGATGCCGTCAAGTCGTTGGTGCCCGCGGCATTGAGCGCGATCTGAGTACCAGTGAAAGCCAGGGACAGAAACATGAAGGTGCCGATTAGCTCTCCCAAGAAAGCCGTGACCTCTGTACGTAAGATATGATGCTTCCTTCGGTCCTCCGAGGGAGGTGCGGTTGATGGCTCATGGAAGGGTAGACCAGAGTCTTTGTCCTTGTCGTCGAACATGATCCAGTACGGGTTGCTACCAAGAGTGCTTGAAGAAAAAGGTCTCAAGGTGATGGGAGGTGAGAGCACAAATGAAAGAGAGGATGTTCGTTTGTAGATTGAAATGTGCTTCTCGAAAGCCATTATATCGCATCGCTGAAATGGGAGGAGTAGGGTGGGCACTGTCGATTCTCATATTCGCCTGTGCGACCCGCAAAGCCGTGCACGCTTGAGAAGATCATGGTTCCGTCGTCCTGGGGTGGGTGTTGTCTGCTTGAACCCGCACGAGCCTGTTGTTGGAGTTAGAATCCATGCATCACTCCAGACCAGGAAGTGCTGATGCATTAGCGGAGTGTGCATTCCGACTGGCGTGCCGTTATAGCGAGATTGGGAAGTCAAGGTACGATAGAGCTAGAGCGGAGAAATGTCCATGGGGTCGCCTGACGGTGCGCCACAGCAACTCAAAAGTGATGAAGATTGTCGACATAATTTCGATGGTATACACCATCCCGAATGCTACTGGACTTGATGTGCAGTAGCAGCAGCCGAAGATGTTCCGTCTACTGTGGACAGGACTATCCATTACACTACGCGTCAATAGCCTCACTGTTGGTTTGGAAAGAATGACTGCGATTCCTGCGAGGAGGGTGTGCATTGAAGTTCGAGCGTTGCCAAGATTGGAGCCAGCAATGTTTTGACAGGTCGTTCGAAACGTTGGTCGCTCCATGATACTGCAGAGACGCGTGCGCCGCCCCTTAGTGGCGGCTTCAGAAGAATGTGTCAATCAATACTGAAGCGATGGTTGCGCAATGATGCCTGTCAAGTAGGCAGTGTTGTGTGCATGGACATCATGGAGGGTGCTGCAAAGTGCAGGTGTGACGAAGGATCCGCAATGAGCGACTAAACATCAGCATACGAACGTGGTGTAGAAGAGAATTCCATGAACCCACTATCGGAGTGACGCGTGGCAGGCCTACACATGAAGCCTGGAAACGACTGCGCCTTCAAAATTGACTCGCATGGAATATGGAAGTCTTTCTCCAAGCGCCGCTACCGCTCTTCGTGGGCCCAGTCGCTGGATTTCAAAGATTCTGTGCTGTCCACACATTTCCACTTCTGTCATTTAGTTCAGTTGTCGTGCAACGTGCTCTGGCCAAGATTGGTGTTGCTAAAGTTTGGTCCCGGTGCACGGGACTCGCGTTGTGTGCTCAAGCTGATCACCCGTCCACAACTAAATGTAAACTGATACTCACTGGGAGTGCAGTGCTCTCGGGACAGCCGCTACCGACTAATGTGGGCATAACCTCGTTGTTACTGGCTTTCAACCGCACGTAATCTCAATAAACCTCCACATTCGATAGAAACATGCCCCTGCACTTGCGCGGTGCCTTCATGGACGTAGAAAGTCTACACAATCGACATCAGCCAATCATCGCCGCAAGCAATCTCATACCAAAAGTGTCTTTGTATTCAATAGTCCATTCCAAGGAGCAAGCAACACTGCAAGCTACTTCGGAAGCATGTTATCAGGCGTATCCTCGCTGCTGTTGGCCGTGACGATTCAGGCACATTGTGAGCTTGTAGTTAGACATGCGCATCTACGCCACAGCGATCATTCGATGCAGGTCGGGGAGTGCGAGACCGTGATGGATTTCTTAGTGCCGCCCTACATTTGATGAGGAGTTTCGGAGTCGCTGCAACAGCTTACGACAGGCTCGGGCCGATGTTTTAGATCTCGCGCGCCGTTTCACCCGAGGATCTTCAAAACAGGAGACATCACTGACGACTTCGAGAAGGCCTTTTATATGCGATGCGATCCGATGCGAGAGCTTCGTAAGTTCCTGTAAGGATAACACCTCGTTTGATATTTGCCGGTAGCCGAGCGCACCGGGAGCGTCCTGGCCTGAGTGCACGTCGCAGTTTCAAGGTGAACAAGACCCAGCATCGAGCATCAGCGTCGAAGATACATAGACAGTGTGCGAGGTATCATTGCTGCTTTTGTACAGCCGTTCATCTTGAGATGTATTGTCTTCGCGCGTGGGTGAATTGGTGGGTGGGACAACACTGCCGCTTACTAATGTGAATCCGGCACAGTATGACAGCCAGAACCTTCAAGAAGTTCGTAAGAGTCGGCAAAAAATCGCAACGTTGTCAGAAGCAGAGAACAGGGCAGTGCAACATCCCCCTTAGTTTGTTGACGAGTTCATGGGTAGACAGGTGTGAAGATGGAGTCGAGTTTCGATCCTTGTTTAACCTGTGGAGCCTTAGGCAGGGGCAAATTACCAGAATCGCTAGCGAGCCGCCACCGAAAACCAAACCGCATACGTGGAGATGATGCCAAGCACTAGGACTATCAGTTACTTTGGTACCTTTGTCGTAGTAGTACTCCTTGAGAAGTTCAGGCTGACCTCGTGATCGAGCACTGCAGTCGCTGCACTTTGACCCTTGATATTAGCTGGATACGTGAGTGCATCGTGTCGTTGTGCTAACGATGTCGGATGCTGGGACATAGATATATCACTTACGACACAGGTCCAGTCTATGTCCGCTGTCGGTTGAGATGATGCTCTACGTTGCCCAGAGTATTGACGGCTGCAGTGAGAACGGCTGAGATGCGATATGCCAAGGCGACGCTATTGATAGTTGACGCTACTGGTAGCAATACCAGGGGACCGCGGACAACGAGAGAAAAAAACGGGTATCCATTCTCGCATCCCCCACGGACTTGCAACGCACGCGGCACAACACGTGCATGTTCTGGACTTGCAGACGCAGAACTAAACCGAGACCCTACGGACGTCTTTTTTAGCTCACAGACTTAGTATATTTCTCGGTGTGTGGCTTGGACGTCTACCAAATTTCTTCACATACTGACTGAACGAGTCAAGTGGCACATACAGACCTACCCTGTTGTGGTCTTCGTGCAGCTATTTTGAATATATGGCATGATTTTCTGCGATTCACTCAGCTACGCCTCGAGAAAGCCATGATTTTTGCATGCTTCAGCTGCGGTCACTCCGTACCTCATAGTGTAAACTTGACTGCATGGCAGTCTTGATGAACTAATGACTTGGTTCACCATGAGTATATAAACACCTTCAGAGATCAACTAAATATCCTCATCACCAGCAGCAGCTTCAGCTTCTTCAATCATTCATTAATTCGCTCAGTCACTCTTTAAGCTTGAGCACCGACGTTCTTTAAGTACGCGTTCTTCATACGTTCTTTCTGCCGCTGCAACGTTTGCTGTGGTAGGAGCTCAGGATATCGACTTTGCTGGAGTCGATGCCACGCCTGGTATGTTACCTTTCTGGCTAATGGATGGAACAATGCTGACGAAAGATAGACCCAGTCATCAACATCATTCCTGGCTTGAAGGAGCAGGTGGTTCCATTCAAGGAGGCCGAGGCTATTGCAGACGTTGTCTCTCAGGTCACTTCCGATCCGCTGGATGTCAAGCCTGTGTCTGAGCCTTCAGCTGTTCCGGATGTCAAGCGACATCTGAAACGTGCAGCATGTGACCCCGAGCCCAGCAACCCCAACACTTACGGGATTGATCTATCGTCTGCCAGCAAGTTCCGCGCTGACACTAAGCTTGCCTCTCTTGCTAAGGGTGCTTCCACACCTTCCGGATACTTCAATACCTTTACAAACTTGCAAGGTGCCAGCAGTGCTTATGGGTACATGGGGTACAAAGTGGTAGAAAGCTACGACCCATCTCTTTGCGCATCCGAGTGTGACTCGAAGTCTGGATGTCTCAGCTTCAACATTTATGTGGAGCGCGACCCTTCGGCGAACCCGGGACCTGACTGCCAGGACCCCGAAGCTGTCGCCAACATCAAGTGCTCTTTCTGGGGTGGGCCGGTCTACACCGACACGGCGACCAATACTGGACAATGGCGAGAGAAGTTCGAAGTCGCCATTGCTGGAAGTAATGGATACTCGTCTCTTACAACACAATCCGCCGAAGGTTACAAGCAAGTTGAGCTTAAGAACAGTGCCATCAACTCACCCCTCGACTGCAACAAGCAGGGATCATACATGGGCTACAAGCTGTTCGTTCAAAATGCATTTGATGCCAAGCTCTGTGCGACTGCTTGCAAGGAAACCAACAAGTGGGCACTGGAACATCCCCCCGCCGAAGGCAAGCCCCAACTCTGCCGCTACTTCAACACCTACATCCTACTCAAGAATGGTGTTTCCCAGGGACAATACTGCTCCATGTACACCCAGGAGTGGGACGCTTCCTTCGCCACAAATGACGGACAATACCGCGGCGATGACCACTACACTATCCAGTACAGCTTTGGCTTCACTGACGAGAGCGATGACGGTGTGCCTGTATGCCCCAATGACATCTCATACCTCAAGTCAAGCGGCCAGGAGTTCTGCAGCAGCTACATTAGTTATGAGCAGCCGACCACAACTGCGACCGCAACCGCTACTACGACGCCAGCTCCTCTGACGAATACAATTACAAGGACATCGACTTCCTATACCACTACTGTGGTCACGACTGTCACTGCTGCCAAATTCGCCGGGAGACATGCTCGACGTGCGGATAATGGCACAGAAGTGTCTCACGACATCATTGTTGACCCTTACGAGATCTCCATCGTGGCTGTTCAAACCATCTCTCCCGAGGACGCAGGTATGCCAAAGCTCAACGACACTATGGCAGCGGAGCTCAATGGCGGCGCCATCGAAAAATGTGGCCTCGCGACTCCAGCCTCTATCGCAGCCTGGCCCACCAGCAAAATCTCCGCAGCTTGCTCCCAGGTCGCTACCGGAACTGCTACAAGGACCGCAACCATAACTGCGACCGCGCCCACCCCACTCGCGACTGAGACTAAAGGCTTCCAGACTATGGTTGTCGTTCAAAGCACTTGCACAGCTCCCGCACCCAGGCCAACAGCTCCTTCGTACACCAAGATTGTTGGTGGCGAGCCATCGGAAGGCGTGCCTATGGTACCTGGTCCTGCGGACGGCAGGCATTGGCAAGAACAATTCAGCCTCGCGCTCCCTTTCCCAGTCAAAATCTTTGAGACTTCTTCCACGCAAATTTCCATCGCGGTCAGAGGATACATCACAGTCGGACCATACACATTCAATGCATTTGCAGACGAACTCTACGTCTATGGTCCTGGTTGGAACCAAGGTCTGTTCTACCGTGTCGATGGCGCCATTGGCTCTCGCAAGATCCACTTCTCTTGGTTCACAGGTAGCTACTACTGGGGGCACGAGCGCTTCCACATCACAGCCACCTTTGATGAAGCTAAGCCTGGTATCCTTGTCAGCAAAATTTACGACACTTGGGGTCAAGTCACTCCTAGACGTACGATCTCTGTTACTGGCAACGGCAAGAACATCCCCTTCGCTCAGTATTGGTCTGACAACGTGCACGAGGGCCAGGAGATTACCTTCGATACTACAGGTGCTGGAAGCGTGTCGGCCAAGGACTTTGATCGCATTGACTGTTGCAAGAAGACGGGATGGGAGTGGCATGTGTGCTCAGAGGTTTAGGCTACGAAGTAGCATCTCACCCCACCTATCCATAGCTCGATCGAGCTTCATATTTCCTTGTGTACATCCCAGAACTCACTAGACCCGTGTCTAGTATACACACTCCAGTAATATAATATAATGTAATGACATTTGTGATCTATCATCGTGCTGTTTTCTTGTCGTGATCCTTCGTCTTCCGCTCGTGATTTGGTATATGCAATAGCTCGGTAGGGCCAGGCTGCAGATGGCAACACATAATGCAAGGAAACAACACGGAAAGAACCATACTAATCGAATTTCCAAAATCCAGACTACAATGACATTTCTCCTGTGTTCGAGCGCGAAGACCAGAAGAAGGTGGGCTATGCCAGAAGAGACGGGAGCTGATTTCTATAGCCAGATGTTGGAGGACCTAAGGGTTCACGCTTTAGTTAACCTTCTCGACTAGGAAAGAGGGGTAAAAGGTCCGGGTATCTGCGAGCACTTCGAGTTAATGTAGCGCTAGCTCCGATACGGATTAGTACCGGCATCATGCCTCACCTGGGCAGGGGCCCACATGGGGCGATATCCTTCCGCTCCCTTTCTCTTCTTCCAGAGCAGCGTATGCAGGTTTCTGATTCACGATTCACAGCTCTTATTGGTTAGACGTCAATCATGCACCTATGTAGGGAAATGCTCAACCACGCCTCAGCGCGCCAGTTATCTTGGCCATGGAGTTGCGATGTCGCATTAGGCAACCATTTTTTGCAGGGCTGAGCGAATGCGACCCCAAGATGGCGCAGCCAGACATGCCACTAAATTTCGATCAGCTAACATCACTCTTCATTTCCATGTATACTACTGAAGGCCGAACACTGACCAATTCCTGGTGACGCAAAACCATACCTTAGTTATGGTCAATTCGCCCATCTACCCCCATGAGCTCACAGGACGTACTATCCGCCTGCTTACGGTCGAACCAGGCGACCCAGAAACCCCACTGCATTGCAACCTCACGGAAACATGTCTGGATACAACTCCGTCTTCTTACTACGCCTTGTCGTACTGCTGGGGCGCAAACCACTCCCCTGTCCAGATAATATGCAACTCGCATCCTCTTCTAGTAACGCCCAACCTGCATTCCATCCTGCTCGAATATCGTCGCAGAGAAACCGGAATCCCTCTTTGGGTCGACGCTATATGCATCGACCAATCTAATATCACGGAGCGCACATCTCAAGTTCGCATGATGGACCAAATTTACTCCGAAGCGGAGTGCGTCGTCGTCTGGTTGGGCGAAGCAGAAGCGACCGATGAGATGGCATTGTGGGTGTTGAAAGAACTGCATCTGCCTTGGGCTGACTCCACGGATATACCGGTAATGGAGACTGGTGAACGTGCTCTGGTATTAGATGGGTATTACGCCACAAACGTGCCACAAGCGTACTGGAATGCGCTGGCTGCGTTCCTCCTACGACCATGGTTCAGCCGTATCTGGATGTAGGTTCCATACCCTATAGCTGAGGCTCAGTCACAGCCAGGAGTTTGTATTGACGTAATGTAGTGTTCAAGAGCTTTTACTAGCACGTCAGGTGTCAATCTGGTGTGGGTCGAGAACGATTGACGACTTTCCTGTCCTTGAAACAGCCGCACGATTATCGCAGTACATAAGCTGCCACTCTTTTGTCCAAGCCGGGTTGAAGGCGATGACGTGGAAAGACGAACACGCGCAGCAAGCAGCCGAGAAGAGGCTGGCGAATGCGCATGTTCTATTCATGATCAAGTATGCAAGAGAACATGCAATGAGCGGCACATTGTATCTCTTCACGGCGACTAGATATTTTGATGCCACAGATCGGCGTGATAAGATATTTGCGCTTGTCAGTTTGACAAGTGACATTGATAGGAGCTTTGTGGACTACTCTAAAAGCTACGAGGAAGTGATTAAAGAACTTAATCTCATGTTCCTAGATGGCAGGATTGGATCTATGGGTTGTGTGCTGGATATCTGGTCGTTCATTACAAGGGCAGAAGAGGAGGATATCACGCAGCCAAGCTGGATGGTGGATCTGTTGAAGGTGCTGGACTCTAAGTACACAGCTATGATGACTGCATACGCGACTTACGAGAAGCCGATGATTGAACGTACTCCAGAGCTGCAGTTTGTGGAAAGAGATGGGAAAGAGGTACGCTCTACATCGTTTCTGCTGTCTGCTCCAGTTGACTTGGTTTTAGGTCATAGACATCCGCGGCACCGTCTTCGACACCATAACGCACACCATCCGCTTCCCGATTTTGAAGGATATGTCAGACGGGACACAGCCCTCTGTCGAAGCTCAATGGGCACATGAGTATCTCGACTGGGTCCAACGCGTGACGAATCTCATAGCATCATCAGGTGATCTCACAACACCGTCTTACGGCTCGGAACCTTCCAACATCTATCAGCCCAGCGGATATATTTACGATGCTTTTTGGCGCACTTTGTGCTGTAATCGTCAAGCGGTGGAACCAATAGATCCTCCTCCCGATTCCTTCAGCTACGAGTCGTTTCTAAACCTTCTTCGTCTCACTCGATGGCGCTATGAAACCCGTTTTAGAAAATGGTGGTATCTAGGCATAGCTATGGCCCCGTATTCAGCTCTGGTGTATTGTCTACGGAGAAATAAGCTCCTGCTATCCGCCACACTACTGGCTCTTCCCACTGTGGTTCGCGTTTGTGATAGAACTTGGGAGAGCTTCTGGTATGGCGTGCGGGGCTATTTCGAAGCTCAGCAAAAGGACTTCCAAATCATGCATATCCAGTGGACGATGGGCCGACAGTTTGGTCTTACAAGACTAGGAATGATTGGCATGCTGCCCATCTCAGCGAAGGTAGGGGATAGTGTCGGTTTCTTCGCTGGCAATAGGGTCCCGTTTGTGTTGAGGAGGTCTGAAGGAGGCTACAAGATCGTGGGCGATGCATATTTGCATGGGGTTATGAACGGGGAAGGAGAGAAGAGCGAAGGGGAGATGCTAACGATAGTGTGAGGCAAACCGCGCATCTTTGCAAAGTGTCAAAAACAGCTTTGCAAATTCGGACGAACGAGAGCGCAAAATGGGTAGCATACATGCAACTCAATCTAAAAAGCAAGAAACATCTCCCAATCTACTTGTCAATGTTGATCTCGTGTCCCCAAGCAGATTTACCTCGCTAGCCCAGACGGCTGTAGGATTTGATACCTCGATACGTATTCATGATTCACGAGATAGTATACAAAAACAGGGGGGACGACCCCAAGTATCACGAGTCACGTACGCATACGGCAGCACAATCCAGAATACGAAAAGAGATGTATTATGTAAGCTCAAGGGGTTGTACTACGATGATCAACAGCAAAGGGTACATAAGTCGGGTCTCAAGGTAGCAATTAATGTACCTCGTTCTTTCTCCCTCGACCACAAATCATCGGGCCAATAAATTTCCAGCTCTGACTTCATATCATCGGTTCCAACGTCCAAGACAAGACTAGCGATATGCGTTTCTCGACCGTCATCCTCCCTGCCCTCGCTGGCCTAACATTCGCCGCAGACCCATCGACGTAAGTACCTCCTCACGCATAGAATGCTTCATCCCCTCTTCTTTTATAGACTCCATCGCCATACTCACATCATATCTTCCAGCAATGCCTCCCCACCCATGTCTTCCGTCGCAGCCTCCCTGTCATCTGCAGCCTCCCTATCATCCGCAGCCTCGTCCAAGGCGGAGGAAACCATGTCCAAAACCACTCCAGCAGCTACTCCCAGCACCACGGGTAAAAAACTCCACTCGTCTTCCACCGCTGTATCGACGGGTGCTGCTATTACTATCAACGCTGGGGAAGCCGGTGGTGTGGTGGTAGCCGTACTGGGAGCTATTGCTTGGGCGTTGTAGGTGCAGGCTAGTGTAGTTTAGGATGCACAATCACCTCACTGATCATAAGAGGGAAAAGAAAGTTCGAAGAGAGGATTCCTGGGTTCGATGGATGAGGAAAGGGTGGATGTATACCCATTGGATCGCGAGAAGAAGAGAAAGAAATGTTTGAATAAAACCATATCAGAATTCAATTCATTATCGAACCAATAGCTAAGCATCGTATGCAAATATCTTACAAAACCATTCCCTTCATATATATATGCTACCCATTACTCCATCCGATGCATTTCATGCCCTGTTAAATCATCGTTCCATCCATCTACAAGATAGCGATCCTTCTAACCTGCACCTTCTGCGCCCTAGGAACGGTGACCCTGAGCACACCATCCTTGAAGCTAGCGCCCACATTAGCTGCATCAATGCGTTCCGGAAACCTGAAGGTGCGCTCAAACGACCCGTGGATGCGTTCTTGTTGTTGCGACTGCTCCTGTGGCTGTGGCTGTTGCTGCTGAACTGGTGCTTCAGGTTGTGGCTGAGTTGCTACCGCAGTCTCGGTGGAGGCAGGCTCTTCGACTGCCTTCTCCTTGCCCTTGGGCTCGCGGGGTTCGGTAGGAGATGAAGGGCGCGAGTTGGGGAAGTCGGCGGCAAGGTCTTCAAAGTCGTCCTCTACGGTCGCTTGGTATGACTTCTGGCTTGCGGTATCGCTGACACTGTCGGTATCTGGTGTCGCGGCGCCGGTCGTTGTAGTGTCGGCGTCGGTAGTGGTCTCGACTTCCTGTTCGGATTGCATGGCAATGGGGTGTTGGTCGGCGGGAGCGGACGTGGGCTCGGCTTCGATTTGAGGTTGCTGTGCCTGAGGCTGCGACGGCTCCGACTGCCAGTGGGTGTTGCCCGCAATCTTCAGCGTCTGTTCATCGATGACCTCGATGTTGATGTTGTCTTGGTTGAAGCCGTGGATGTCGCCGTCTACCTGCCATCCCTGCTCCACCGGGTTGACTTGGAACTCGGCGCGAAGTGCGCGCTTGCGTTGTAGCTGTCGCTGGCGGTAGGCTTCGCGTAGTGCCTCGCGGTGTGCCTCGATCTGTGCCTGGCGCTGTGCTTCGCGGTCGATCTCGCTCAATAGCTCATCGACCTGGCTGAAGAAGTTGTTGTAAGGCGAGTATTGGGGACGACGAGGCTGGGGACGAGCGACGCGGTAACCGTGTGAGGGTCGTGATACTGGGGCGCAGTAGCCAAAGGGGTTGCACTGCGGTGCCTGGTAGGCGGGTGCGAAGCGGGGGGTAAGGACAAACGCCATTGCTGGGATTGTTCGTTCACGAAGAGAGGCTTGTTGATTGATGTGTAGAGTAATAGTGGCTGATGAAGCTCAAGAGTAGTTGTAGATGGGAGATGTGTAGATGTGCTGGTCTTTGAATCTGATGATGGGCTCCTGGAGAGCCGCAACACATTCCTTTATAGGCATGTTGGAGGCGTTCGAGGCAGCAGTCGATTGCGTGCGCGTGGATGAGAAATTCTGATCTCGTAAGAACAGGACGATGCTGGAAGAACGTAGACGATGCGCGACGATTGGTGATGCTTCGAGCTTTGTCACGAAGACGCGTGGAGATTCGCGACGCTTCTCGAAGCTTCTACGTCATCTGATGGCTGATGTGGCTCGTGCATGCTTATGCAACGCCGCAGCCTCCCTCACCAATACATCGACCAAAATCACTTTGCATCTTGGCATATTTGTTGTTGACATTGCATCTCATGGTTGCATTAACATTTCATCTACAATATCGCAAGTCTCTCAAGTCCATCCACACTTCCTCTAGGCCTTGTACCTAGCAGGCATCGCAGCCTTGAGCAACTTGGGGAAGTTGGGAGTGCCCAATCCGGAAACCGGGTCCCATCCCGCAGTAGCGTTCCAGCTGGCATATGGGATGACAGGGCTACCATTAGGTGCGCCGTGGAATCGTGCGTGGCCGTCACAGCCAGTGCTACCACCAAGAACAATGTCGTTGAGCGCATCAGGGTTGGAGTACAGCAGGGGGTTCAAGAAACCAAGAGCAGGCTTCTTGGCCCTCAGACGTGCGTCATTGAGGAGGGCGACGATACCACCGAAAGCAGGAGCGGAGCAGGAGGTACCCTGGTATCCCTTGAGAGAACCCTTATCGTAAACCTAAACAGAGTCAGTCTGTGTCTCGCGTGCAGTTTGTAGAAGAACATTTCTTACCCTGTAACCGAAACCCTGGGCCGAGACGTCGGGGAAACCGCGACCGTGACGGTTGAAGTAGGGCTTGTTCTTTTCGCCGAGCTTGTGGAAGTAGGCCTTGACAGCATCGTCCTGGTAGCTGGGACGCTTCCAGTAGTCGGAGAAGCCGCCGGAGGAGAAGAAAGTAGCAGTCTCATTGAGGTAGCGGGTCGAGCCGACCGAGGTGACAAAGGGGCAGGCAGCGGGGTACTGGGGCTGGAACTTGGTAGTGTTCTTGCCGTCGTTGGAAAGGCAGGCAGAGCCAGTACCAGAGTCACCGGACGAGAAAATGACCGAGACACCGCGGCTGCCGAGCTGAGCGAACAAGTTGCAGACGCTGAGAGCGTACGACTTGGGTACGCTCTGCTCGTTCTCGCCGTACGAGGTCGAGATGACCTGGGGAAGGTCCTTCTGCGGGAGCTTGAGCACGCTCTGGAGGAACTCAAGGTAGGGCTCGTTGGCGCTGTCCGCCTCATCGGGCTGGTCGAGATCAGCGACCCACGGGCCGCGTCCACCAGTGCTGTATTCAGTAACAGGCAGGGGCTGGGCAAGACCAAGCATGTACTGCAAATCCAGGTTGGCCTCGCCACTGTCGTCGGCAGAGGTTTGATCGTTCAAACCGCCGTTGAATTGGACAACAGAAAAGTTCTGACCCACAGCCTCGGGCAGGATATTCTTCTCAAAGAGGGCAAGGTCGCTGTAGCGCGCGTACTCCTCGAGGTAGGAAGCAAATGCTGCCTTGCTGCCGCTCTTGGGGTCGGGAGTGTAGTCAATCTTGTAGAGCTGCTTCAAGCACTGGGGAGTGATAGAAGCATCACAGTTAACAGTGACGTTGGGAGAAGAAGCGAGCTGGATGCTGAAGATCTCGCGCTCAGTCTCGTGGTTCGCGCGGATAGCAGCGAAACGAGTGGTCGGTTGAACGAGGTTGATGTGCCCGGCAATCTCATCTGGAACGGAGTACTCGAGCGTGCGGAGAACCTTGCGAGGCGTGCTCTCCTCGCTGACGAACCAGGAAAACTTGGTTCCGAGGAGCTCGTTGGCAACACCGACGGTGGTCTTGAAGGTTACCCAGTCGGCATCAGTCTCGAAATTCTCGATACCGGCGGCCTTGAGCCAGGCAGAGACCGAGGAAACGGTCTCCTCGCTGGGCATGAGCATGCGCTTCATCTCCTCGTGCGACTCAAAGTGCTGTCCGTACTTTGCGTTCGAGGGGGTGGAGATGTCCATGACGGTCTGCTCAAAGCCTGCGGTATCGCCTTGCTGGAGCGCGATCTGGAGCTTGAGCGTGTGCGCATCCGATGCCGGGCCCTGAAGCTTCCATCCTGCTGGCCGTTAGCATTGATCGAAACTCGATGAGACGTATAGCTCACCCTCCGGAACCTCGAAAAGCTTCTCAAACGGCTCGGCGAAGGCCTGCATGGCCAACAACGAGCCGACGATGAATGAGAGCACTGGAGCCATCTTTGCCACAACCGATATTGCCTTGAGCGAAGGTAGTCCGAAGCGAAAGCGGATGAAGAGGCCATGAGAGCAGGACAGTATAGTACTTTTATACCGCTCCCGCAGTCGACTTCAGACCCTGCATATTGGATATCGACCTACCTCATGTAGTTTAGAATACTTAAACTGGCTCATCTCGCCATGCGCGTATGCGACGCGTTGAGCGGGACTAATCGTACCCAAGCAAGTGGCTAAGGAAGACAAGCCTCGGGGTGGAGTCCTTGACGAGGCTTGTGTGCCGGATAAGCTCCTTCTTGTTTTGGCCTTGGTACTGCGATAACATGACCGATTGCCCCACTTGGCCTGTTGTGATAGGCCGATGGCGTCCGGTGCGGGATCGCTAGCACCGGTTTTGGGCTGCCTGCATGGGATGGCGTTATAGCCGGACCGTTGCCTCGGCCACAGATCATGCAAGGCACATACGAGCACCTTCCGCTAACAACATAGTATTGGTGTGTAGAGCATGTCATTAGCATCCGAGATCCTTCTGTGCTGTCTAACAGATACGAATGGACTTGTTTTTTTACAATTTTCACACCTAGACTTGAAGCTACGGGTTCTCGAATCCAATTCACGACCAGCACTCGATGGATAAACAACAGGCTATTCTCGAAGAACAGCACTATATGAGCGCCGAAAATGCTCCGAATTGCGCCAATTCGTCAGATCTTACCTACTTCTCATTCCGCGAAAGTACGCCTTGGAAAGTCCTTTAGGCGTGGGCCATCGTAGTGATTCATTTGAGGCCACGACCAACAATTCCTTCTATGACGAACAACATCACCTTCCTCTTCCAATCCGAACCCCCAATGCAACGGCTTATGTGTATAGTGTTGCAATTGCTGGGCCGAAAAGCCATGGTAAGGATACGTGGGTGACGGCCACTGTAAGCCCATATCCCACATCGTCTGCCACATATATCGGTATAATATAAAGTTGCATGTGACAGAAGAACCTTCATCTATGGAGCATACTCCTTGACCAAATTGATACCTGTAAAGATTATCAGTAATTTGAGAGATTCTTTCCTTGATACTGTCCGTTCGCCGACGTTCAATGCTTGCTGTTCGGGATTAGAAAACAACGAACTCTGTACATATCTTATAGTTCACTTACCTGAGACTTCCTGTGGTATAGGAAGGCCTAATGTTCGAAAAGTGCTCTCATCGCAGTACAAAGCTGCCCAATTCGTAGCAAGCCGGAAGCGATATGCGTCTCGGAAGACATAAGAGACCCAAAGATGAAGTATAAGATCACGACAGTACTCAGGAGGTACAGAGCTGTCAAGGGATTCCCTCCACGTAGTAGTGAAAAACTCGACCGCATCCTCACAATCATAGTAGTCTACGAGTATGCCGACCTTGGCCAATAGCTCGAGACTGACGCGGGGTGGGATCTTACGACCCCGTGTATGTAGCATGTTGAGGAAGAGGAGAAAAGCTTCCTCTTCCCAGTCCTCTGCTACGATATAGTAGCGGCCATCTGGCTTCTTGTATCCCTCACGGAAACCGTCTGGCGATAGCATCTTCCTGAACACCGGAGAAGCCAGGGTAAGATGGCGCGAAGAAACACAGTATAGTACCGACCCAACGGGAACGACCGGAATCGTATGCTCCAAGCTTGTATTTGTGATACCCTCGGTAGGTGCCTGATGAGCTGTAGTGTCGTTCGTATTCGTGGTCTCTACGTCCTCGGCCGCCAGGCAGAAAGGAAGTTGAGCGAGTGCATCGAGATTCTCGAATGGCGAGTT
>Ga0058698_10000700_pt1 | contig 17383 bp, 21 predicted proteins | sample AgamicAsSfe_FD_67288 | JGI IMG/M metagenome (GOLD analysis project Ga0058698, IMG submission 67288) | Agave microbial communities from Guanajuato, Mexico - As.Sf.e | ecosystem: Host-associated > Plants > Phyllosphere > Phylloplane/Leaf | place: Guanajuato, Mexico | collected 2012-05-30
AAGGCCGTAATGCTCGGAGAGCTTAATGAGATCAGACTGATATGGCTACGGGTCGTTTGGCTAGCGCGGCGCTGGGGTAATGAACTCTGATTTCGATCATACTTTTTGTTACAAGCTAAGTTGGAAAGTACGTTCTTATACAAAAGTATACAACTGCATACTGCTGCCACTATGTTCGCTCTTTCCTCAGCCCCTCACCTAATACGCCAACAACACCCTCCACATCTCCCATCTCGTCCTTCCCCTCCCTTTCCACAACATCAGCCAACCCCTGAAACACACTTGCAATCTCCCTGAAGACCTTCGCGTCGCCCTTCCACCCACCTTCCTCTTCAAAACACGCTCCAATCTGATTCATCTCCTCCACCCAACGATACGCTTTCCCCGTGCATCCCACAACACTCCTCTCCGCCTTCTGCCTCGCACCAATGTTGTATACGTCCATGTACTCGAGTAGCGGGTTCAGCACCCCAAGGGACGACGCGGTGGTAAAAGATTGCAAAGCCAACGCCGTGAAACCTTTCGACAGCGCCGCGAAACAGCATTTCAGGCCTGATGCTGTACCGATTTCTGCGCCAAGATAGCGTGTATTCAGCACTTCTGCCAAATGCGTACCGGATACTGGTGCTGAATGAAGAGGATGCGGACCTGATAAGGGAACATCAGGTCTTTTCCACCCATTTGTTTCTGTTTCTGATGGCGATGGTGGCCCGCCAATGATACCTCCGTCGACGAACCGCAAGCCCGGCGCATTCTGCTCGAATGATCTTGCCATTGTTTTCACTGTGGAGGGGCTAATAGCGTTTAAATCCAGGTAGTAAAGTAGTTTTCCTCCTCTGTCACGTCCGTTTGCTAGTGCGACTTCCACGCGTTTCGCTGTTGCAATGGCGTCGCGGGGTGGCACGATACTAAGGATATAGTCGCAACTGCGGACTAAGTCTTCGTCTGTATCAAACAGCTCAATTCCAGCAGACTCGGCACGGGATTTGGTTGCGTCGCTGCGAGCACTGATGTTCGTGATCACGCGGTAGTGATGTGCTTTGAGAAGTTGGGCGATGCCTAGGCCCATTTGGCCGATTGAGAGAATACCTATTGTTGTGGACATTTCGGGACAGATGGCTGATAGTTGTGAGATTGAAGAGATTGGACTATGGGTTGTGTTGTAGGTGCTGTGAGGATGATGACGAAGTGGGGGATGTATGGTGGGGTGGATGTCGACGGGAGCTTTAACGCAGAGTGGTTAGTGGAGTGTAGGGGCGGACTTCAAAGTTCAAGATCTCATAGCTTTCGGATAAGACTTTTAGCACGATAGTGGTAATGTACATAGCTACGATTGTCTTCATTTATCGAAATCGTCTGTCATTTCTACTCCGACATACTCTGTGACTATGTTCAGAGCGTTCCTCCTCTAACGTCCAGATCCTCAGAATGGCTTTAACAGGTTCAAATCATGAGTTTCAACTTGATAGCCATCAGCCTGGTAGCCGCTAGTAAAGTAAGATGCCGCCTGCGTATTTCCCTTCATAGTCCACAACATCCAGTTGAGAATGGCTTTGCCAAATCGGCCGCCGTTTGCGTCACCTAGTGTACCACCATGGCCAACAGGAATGTTACCCTTCCATGATGGAACACCCTGCGCAAGATTTTTGAAGTCGCGTTCGCCCTTTATCTCGTGTTAGTCTACATGCCAGGAACGAAGAGAGGGTGAGTATGGCAAAACTCACGTTCTGGAATGCAATGTCGCCCTGACCACCCAGTACAAAAAGTACGGGCTTCCTCCAGTCTCTAGCTGCGCTGGTGTTTGAAAGCAGACCTGAACTGATCACTCCGATTGTGTCAACGCGGCTATCCCAGATGTTGTCGATAGCCTCAACACCACCACACGAGAATCCTGCCGCCATAATCTTGCTCGCATCGACATTAGCGTACGCGCCCTTTCCAGCGTTGTTGGTGACCCAGTCAATAGCTTGCTTCATGGTCTGCGCATTTGAAGAACCTCCACCATTGGGACCACCCTCAGCGATAGCCAGGAAGCCATAGCTGGCAATGTTCTGCAAGAGAGCGGAGTTAGAGCGGCCGTCAGTGCTGCATGCTCCGTTGCCCCAGACGAGAACAGGAAGCTTTTCGGAACCGGTGTTCTTGGTCGGGTAGTAGATTGTGTGGCCCTGGAGAGAGTTGTCGGTCTTGTATGTGCCGGGTGCGTATGGGCCTGCTCCGCTACCTTGCTGTCGGGCCTCTATGTTGAGTGGAGATGCGACGGCGGTGTCCAAAGTAAGCGCCACAATGGCGAGACTCAATGTGTACTTCATACTGTTCGAGATGCGATACAATCAAGGTATTTGCGAGCTGATCTGAGGAGTGATGCGGATAACTGAGTCAAGTACAGAGCAACTTATATAGTCGAGAACGCTCCTGTTTTGAGTATGCTAATAAGCCCATGCGCATCTTTCTTCATTTTGTCTTAGCTGGTGACAGCACACTCTTTTGAATTTGCAACCGTTTTGATTGCGAAGGGATAAAATCATCGCACCGACTACCAATGAACTCTCCATGCGTATATTCGATCGGTCCTTTTTCGTCTGAGATGACGCCTGAATCTGGCAGAACCCTTCATATAGGCCCGGGATCAAGATGTTTTGTGTGAAAACACAAACCATTTTCTGCTAGGCAAACGTGCGCTAATTGGGCGCGAGTGCTTCATCTTAATATGTTGTGGATGGGAACAGTCTTGGCCGGTGGTTAAGCTCGCTAGCTGGTCACCGGATGAGATCTTCGGGAGCGAAACACAAGATCTCGCATCGGGTGATTGTTTCGATTGCGGGGAAGAGCATCGCGTATCGATACTCTAATATCGGCTGCTACCCAGGTACAAGCATTGCTTTTAGGCGAGGTGGTGTCGAGTATATTTCCGTTCGCATAAGGAGGGAGAGGCTTGGGGAGCTTGTCTGGCGGTTACGTCATGGTGCTAGTACGTACTAGCGGAAATCATCGGCACTCGGTGATGACGCTGGAAGAATTGAGTGTTCGTGAAGCTAAACCTGGTGTCGGGAAGGAAAGTAGAGGGCAGATCATTCACCCTGAACGCTATGGCGTTACGATCGTTGTCAACTCCTTCACCAGATTGGACTATGACGCCTCGTAAAACTCATCCGTTCTCAGCCGCCGCTAGATCAGGAACTTCATCTATATGATCTTGTAAAACGCTTTCGCCCTACCATTGTATGTACAAGCGCACCACACCGCTCGTGTATAGAAATGCGAAACCTGGTAGACGCGACTGAAGCTACGCAATACTTCATAAAGATGCACCATTTCCCCTCAAATCGAAATCTCTCTTTCCTCGATTCCATAGCTTCATCTTATTTCACGTTTTCCCAAGCTCTTTCCCATTTCTTCAAGCCGCTGCCTTATCGCGAAATAGCCTACTGGTCTGGACAGTATTCATCAACCGCCCTATTGGCACAGTCGCTGCCTCCATGCTGCCAACACTGACTGTCCCAGCTATTGATAGCCAAAAACGTACTGTAGAAACACTGATCCATGTACTTCGTCTCGTTCTCACAGCGGGACAAACAACGAGGACAGTATCTCTTGTAGCCACCAGCTTCAGCCTCACAAATCTCCAGCGGTGTTGTTGGAGTGGGTGTGGGTGTCTGGCTAGCGCTCGTTACGGAGCTACTAGTCGCAGATGGCGTTGGGACTATACCATAGTTTTGTTCGATACAGTAAGAATTTCCGGAAACGAGGTTGCAGCCATCTACTAGACTTGGGTTCTGTTCGACGAGTTAGTATGAAAGGAGTGCGTCTTGCTGCATTTAAGTCGTACGTATGTCTTGAACTGCACTTCTGTGATGCCCCAGTATTCACTTATACCCGCACATGTGTCAGTCTCTGTAGCGACCTGCCACCATGTGCAGTCCGAGATGGTATCTGGAGATGCGGTAGTCGGAGGGTCGGTTTCGTATGCTCCGATAAGCAACGGAAGCAGGGCGAGGCCAAGAGTGAATGAAGCTACCATGATGTGTAATTGATGGTTGTAAGGTTTGCTCTGAACTAATAGGAGGACGAGTAGGATGCGTCCAGAAGTGTGGAAGACGGAATCGCTTTATACAATTGAGAAACATGTACTCAGAGTTGGGTGGCCTTACGCGTAGACAGTGAGCTGCCTGTGCGGTATCTTAGCCGCACAACACGTGCTAGGCTACCATCGAGGCCGATGAACAAGCACCTGGAAAGTGCCATGCAAAAACCCGTTTCCTATGCAAAAAGAGGAAAGTTTGCCGGATCGGGTAGTTAGATGCCTAGCAGGAACAATGAACCCACATGGTCACGGCTCCTTGGACGCCTGATGGCCAGGAAAATATATGTTCTAGATATGAGAAATGTAGGAGGCCTCGAAAGCCTTAGATTTTGTGCCATTGGAACTGACATAAAGCAGCTGTGGATAAGGCGGCAAACGCTACTGATGATCCTCATTTCACTAGGCCTAGCGTACAGCGAGGGCGTCGCTTCCAATGTCAGCCTAGAGACTTCGAACTGTTCAAAGGTGCTCCATCCAATTATCATGTCAGATTTTTGCTGCAGTAGCAACCACACAAGAGCTATTAGCCAGCATGATCGTTTCCATCGGCATGTCGCAAGACGGTCGTCCATCTTCCGTCTATCTAGACCCCACCGCGCCGTGTTCCACCAGTCTTCCTCCAGATCAGCATTCCCAAGGCAAAACTCGCAACCAAAACACCACATTCAGGAAACTAAAAGCCTGCGCAGCATTCCATCTGCTGCATGATCCATTCCGCAAACCCATCTCATTCCAAGCCCAGGTACTGCCACAAGACATAGCACTCGTGTACCAATCTTGCAGTAAACCAAACACAGCGCACCATGCGCTGCAGAAGAGAACATCGCCAACTATATTCACAATATGCGAAGTAGTGGGAAGAAGCCAGATCAGCGATACGATGGTCGATACAATGGCTATGATAACGCTGTAGATGAGGCGGCCGTACGAGCCGCTATGGTCCTTGTGCTGTTGGTGATACAGGAGGTAAGATGATACAGCGAGTACGACGGCTGCACAGACAAATTGCGCAAAGCGCAAGGCCATGGAGATGAGCCGGAAGATGATCATTGTGCTTTGTTCGAGAACGATGGCTTGAACCTGCTGTCTTGTGGGTGATGCTGGGGGTTGAGGTGATTGGTAGTCAGCGAGATCGTTGGAGGCGTTGTCATTCAAGTTTCGCAGAAGAGGTATAATCTCTATATTTCGCCCGCAGATTGCGGACCATTTGCCTTATACGATCAGCTTCGATCGCAGAGCCAAACGCGCCCACTCGAAATGATCGGTGACTACATGTGAATGTAGGATAAAGCTAAAGTTTAGTGCTGTTGCTTTCATTCACATAGCCATGGACCAATGACTTTCGTCTGACATCTGTGATATTTGACGTACCATTAAACTACCAATATAGCACTCATACCTGGGGTGAATCGTTATTCCAACGCGTCATAAATGCCCTTCTCCGCCATGAACCACGCAGGAATGACTTTGGGATCTCCATTGGGCAACACTTGCGATGCGAGCATTCCCGCAATCCCCTTCTCTCTATCAACCCACCAGAAACAATTACACAGACCCATCCACCACAGCGTGTTTGCTCCACGACCAGACGGGCCAGGCTCGATAGTGATGAAGCCGCCAAAGCCCCAACCTTGAGGAGGGTTGCCAGGCTGAGGATACATATCCGCGGCTTGATTGACCAGCGAAGGGTCTGCAGGTGGGACATTGGCGCGTGCGAAATCGGGTTGAGAGGGAATTTGGTTCTCCCACATGAGATCCACTGACTCTTTCTTGAGGATGCGGTTCTGTGTTTGTGGGTTTGTTCCATCGTTCAATAGAGCAGCAAGAACTTTTATGTACTCGCTTGGCCTCGACCAAAGTCCTGCACCACCAGATTGGAGAAAGTCTTTTTGGTTTTCCTTAGCGCAGGAAAGTGGACCGTCGTAAAGATGTTCGCGTTTCTTGAGCGTGCCGTCGGTGTCACGTTGGTGCATATGTGCTAGGTTCTTTTGAGCTTCTTTGGAAGGAAACATGGATGCGCCCTCTGCGGCGATGCCCACGGGCGTGAAGATGTGCTCTTGGAAGTATTCGCCCAGCGTTTGACCAGTGACGCGTTCGAGAACGATACCTGCCCAGTCCATATTAATGCCGTATTCCCACATGCTACCTGGCTGGTTCACCATCTTCGAGTCAAGGATATCGCGCTTGTTGCCGCTCCTCCCTTCGATGCCGTCCGCTTGGAGCCTCGGGTCAGCGAATGCATATCCAAATCCTGCTGTATGGCTCAACAGCATGCGCATCGTGACACTCTTCTCTTGCTCGACGCCGTTAACACCATCGGCATACACCTTCTTTTCAGATAGTTCCGGCACGGTTTTCTTGACGAATTCAGCATCATCCAAGGGAACCTTGCCTTGCTCAACAAGCTGCAGCAGAGCAATGGCAGTGACGAGTTTGGTACACGATGCAATCCAGAATATCGTACTCTGAGTGTCTATGGGCTCACTGGAGTCCAAACCCAGTGTACCCGAAGCATGTTCGACAAGTGTTTTGCCCGATTTGTCGATGGCGTGGAAGGCAAGACCAGGTGAACCATCATTGACAAAATGGTCTAATGTGCCCTTGATACCTTCGACAGCCTTGGTGGAAAGAGGCATGATAGAATGGAGTTGTGTTCAAATGGTGATGTGAGAAGTTGAGTACAGAGAAGTATAGACATGGTTCGTGTTTCTCTTATAGCAGATTGTACTATGTACCGAGGGTAATAATGTCCCATTTCCTGTATCGGGCATGCTACGCTGCATCAAGACAAGAGTGGATAAAGTGCGCAACTCATTGTGCGAGAAGAATGCCAAGGGTCATGCGAGAGACCAATGACAGGTGATAAGCACGGATGACCGAGAAGAGCGAAGACTTAGAACGCTGTGTTATTGATATTGGACCTATCAGTCGTTTGTGCAGTCATGGCGGACGACTCTCGCTCGACCGCGCTACCCCGCAGCGGGGTATCAAGTCCGTTGTTTATAGAGTAGTGCGAATGCGAGGCGGAGAATAGTGCGCCAAGGATACGCGTCTACCGTTTTATCACATGATAAGACTTCCGAGCCAGCTCTTATCTTGCTCCTTGTGGATAGTATTGGCTAGCAGCTTATACACTCTCCACTTCATGTGTTCAACGCTCGCTGGTGATTCGATATAGCCAGAACCCGGAGATGTAGACGAGTGTCTGTATGAACACCAGAGCACATTGAAACTTGGCAATCTGACGGGGCGTTCAGCCTCGCTTTAGTGCTGACTTCAGCTCTTTCAGAGCAGCCATGACTAGAGGAACAGCAACAGGACCTAGTAAGGGTAGGTACACAGCGACCTTGTGCTCATCGGGAAAATAGACCTGACCGACCATGGAACGTTCGAAGAAAGCTTTCTCAGCCTCCACCTCTGCAGCGCGGGCGTGTTCTAGAGCACTGGGGAAACGACCATCTCGAAGGTAGTCGCAAGCTTGTTGTAAGTGTACGATAGTCTCCTGCGTAGAATGGGCAACGTTATCCGGGACTGGGATAGAAGGAAGCTTCTGGTACACTTGAGCTAGAGCGCCCAAAGTAGAAGAAGCTGAGAAGATGAGTGATGCAGCTCGGACGCGTTCGAGGGTCGAAATGCGAAGAGGCAACGAAGCCGGGCTCTGAGGCAAGCCAAACAGCGAGATGAGTTGATTTGAGAACGTGTGCATTGCTGGAGCAAGCATCTCCTCAGTCAAAGCAGGCGGGGTGTTTGCTTCGCCCTCCAAGTTGAGAATATGTACGCCACCCCATTGCGGGATCAACCAGCTGTTCCCAGCGTTCTCCCTGACCAACAGAGGTGACTGTGAGTGATCTGGTACATACAAAATAAAGTTGACCGTGGGTCCCTCGCCGATGCTGGGACTGAGAGGCCACTCGGCAGCGTTGACGAAACCACTGAGATCCTCCTTGCGAAGCGTCCATGCCTTTGTGCTTTCATCATATTCTGGCTGGCGAACAGAAGGAGCAAAGGTCGCGTAGAGCTGTACTTGTGTGTCAACGGTGAAGTTGCTGATGGCGGAGAAGGCGTCTAGAAGAGGGCTCATGTAAGTTTGAAGTGCAGTTTCAATGTCCCACTGAGAAGGGGCGTACGAAGGGCTGAATAGGGAGAAAGTCAGGTGGTATGTTGGAGCATACTTCAGAGCGCGAGTAGACTGGCGTTGGAGCTCTGCGGACATCTCTGGAGAGAGCGTCTTGACCTTGGCAGCATGCGCGCCGGACGTAGCCGACAAGACATGCGCCAGCTGTGCCTGCTCCTCAGCGAATATGTTGTGTAGTTCCTGGGCGAGGAACGTGGCCAGGCTGGAGCCAGTAGACGACTGCGAAGGGATCTGGTTCGGAGAGTAGTATACGTCTAAGGTTGGGGAATATGGCTGGAGGTGCGACCGAGGCGTGGCGCCCGTTTCGACCGGTATCAGTCGCACAACCAAAGCGACGTCCTTGTCATCGCTATGAATGCTTGTTCCGTCACTAATGACTTGTTGCGAGACGTTCGGTTGTAGTGGAGAGTCGGCGAGCATCAATCGGAGATGGTGCGCGGAAAAGTCGTTGATATCATCGAGGGCGTGCTGTGTGGTGCGAAGCAGGTGTTGCGCATCCGCAGAAGGCATCGGGGCTTCGACTGCTATCCGCAGAGGGAAGACTGGCTTACAGACCTGCTATGGTGTTAGCCCATGTTACAGCCAGGGTGCCCAGCTTGTGCTATTTCTTACCTTGCCCTCAGCCCAGTCCGTCATCTCCTGTAGCGGCAGGTCCGCCCTGTAAATGGCCGTTGTCTTCAGCCATATTGGAAGGCCCAGAAATACGACTACAGCCCAAAAGGAGAAGATGGATAGGCGTCGCAGCCATAAGCTCTCTTTCGTCTCTGAAGGAGGCTGCTTGGGTGATTTTGCGGCAGCAATCGGCGTCGAAGAAGACAGAGAGACCGTCTGCTTTATCTCGTCCGCCAGCGGCGCGTCATTGTCATTCGATGCCGCCATGATGCGGTAGACGTGTTCGTTGCTGTCACTTCGGGCCATGTCGCGCTACCACGCGTGCTCCGTGCGCATTACCGATCTAGCTTCCGTCCGCCTTGAACGCCCTCCTCAAGATGCAGTTCTCTCCCTACCACAGCGGTGCAACACTCTCGACCTATTTTCGCCTTACTCAGTCGAACGAGTTTCAACATGTCGTATTCAGATCTAGAACTTCCTATACACGAGATAGCAGGATTAAGGAACAACCTAGAAACTCGATCGTCACACTTGTATTAAATTTCTGGCTCTTCTCATCACTAACGCCATACTTGCGAGTGGATTATCATGTCTTCTGTTTTCCCTTCCTCGCGTTCTGGTCGTCTGATTCACGTAGCTCGCGGCGCTTCGTTGTAAGGATATCTGCTGTCAGCACGCTGCAAATAAGCCAATCCAATCCTCTGTCTTCTAAATGTTGCTTTGTATAATCAGGCTTGGCTTCTTCAGCGCAGTTGGTGCCTTAGTTTTATTACGCCCTGAAATATCTCAGCGGGAAAGTGGTCCAGCCTGCATAAGTATCTTCTCCACCTCTGATATACATTGCGCGACCCGTCTAAATTGACAATCCGTCGGTGTTCAGATTTCTTTACAACTGAGAATCTCAGCCTTTGCCCAGCCACAATACAATCTTCGATCTGCGAAATGACCACCAGCCTGGTCCCCGGTTTCTATGGCTTCTTCTTCACGAGGTTTGATCCCATGGTCGCTATCCATGCCGCCTATAACGACTTCGTGGACTAAGAATGGGTTATGAGTTCGCTTGTCCCAAAGGAGCTTCGCAATGGAGGTGTCAATTCCAATTATCGTTCATCTTTCAGCAAGCCGGCGGCGGAATGATGGGACTAGCTCTTCTCTCAGGCGGCCTTCTCCGAGTAACCGACGACCTGAAAGTCTGGAGATACATACAGGCTGCCACCTTCTTCGTTGATGTTGCATTCATTTGCTCGGCCTTTGATGCATTTAGTGTACAGGATTGACTGCAGTCTGCGTCGTGGCGCGGTGAAGATTGGGGTACTGTTTTGATTATAGCCTTTGTGACTTCCTTGAGAGTCGCATTCTTGGCTGGGACAAGATTCAAGACACATACAGACAAAGCTGATTGAATGATCGACAGAAGATGTGTTGCTCTGATTGCAACATCCGAGGCATAATTACCGGTCGAGGAGGGTTAGTGATCTGGACCCCATAAAAAGGAAGCAGTGGTCAAGTGGACCCGAGATGCAGTGTAATTGAGTTTCAGCTTATGTCATGTGCTTTCTAGCGTACAGCCTCTTGACGCTTGTCGAGAAGTCAGGAGGCACGTTCAAGACGCGTCGAACTCAATGTTTATTGCTGTCATTCTAGTGTTTCTCGAAAACAACGTGACCTTTAGTCGTTCACCTACGATGGTTTACGCGTGAACGATTGGTCCGTGCATGTCAATCAGGAAACACAGGTACTACCCAGTCTCCATGTCGGCAAACTTGTTCCATACAGCAGTCGCCTGAGTGTGTAGTAGAGCAGTACCTTAGATCGATTCCTTACAGTTTACAATCGGTGTTTCAGGGACGCATGCGATCGAGGTGGTCCAGCAAGGGTCAGGGCACCGAGAGGTTGGATCGACGCTCTGCCCCGCCAGCTAGTCTACTTCCAGCCACTAACGGTCCGTGCTATGCGGGGTTGCATGTCTGGGGGAGGGAGCTCGACAGACCGTGACGCGTTGGTCGTCAGTTGCTCACGAGACTATAGTAGCTACCCCTCTCAGCTGAGGTAGCTTCGCTCCTTCCCACTGCTTCCTCACACGACAATTTCATGCTCACTCCTACAACCTACTCAATTCATCTCAATCCACATTCTACATCAAATCATTCACAATGAGTGCAATCGCTGACAGCACCGAAGGCCCTGTCGAGCAGGTCAAGGTGCTGTTTGCCCTGTTCCCGGGCTACAACACGCTCGACGTGGCAGGTCCGCTCGAGGTTCTGAGTCGCTCCCTCCAGGATGCCAAGGACAAGTGTCAGTCAAACGCTCACTCAATTGATCCTTTGTTGACACATTGCAGCCAGCAAGGCCTTCAACTGCCAATTCGTCGGCACCGCAGCTGCCATGACCTCCGTTCAGGGTCTCACCATCAAGGCAGACATGGACTATGAGGTGAGTCTACATGTATGGAGCCTCGGAACTCACACTGACATCGATCCTAGGACGCCAACAACGAGCTTGAGGACTTTGACGTTGTCATCGTTCCCGGTGGTGAGGGTGTCTTTGAGGTCCTCAAGAACAAGTCTGAGCCTCTCGGACTCCTCACCAAGTACGTCGAGCTTCAAGAGAAGAGCCCCAGCAAAGAGCGTACCATCCTTGCCATCGACGTCGGTGCCCTACTTCTTGCTCAGCAAGGTATGCTCGAAGGCCTTGCCGCTACAACCCACCCAGACTACTATGTTCGTCTCGAGACAATCTGTCAAGACGCAGCTAGGCGAGACATGTCCGAGCGTACGGACGTCATGGAGGAGCGTTATGTAGTCAACAACGCCCGCTTCGACTTGGGCGAGAACCCCGACGACAACCCGTAAGTGGAGTCTGAATTGCGTTGGCATGCATCGCTGACAATCCTAGGTACATCATCAAGAAGTCGCGTGAGCCACCAAGCGCTCCCGAGGGCACCAACACCGGACATGCCCGTAGGAAGTCGATTGCTCGCAAGGGTAGCAACGCCTGGCGTGACTCTCGTCGCCGCGAGTCTATCGCTAGGCGTGCTTCCATGCCTCTGGGCGGTATGCGTGTTATCACCACCGGTGGTGTGACCGCTGGGCTCGATGCCAGCCTCTACTTGGTGGGTTCTTTGGCTTCCCACGACTCGGCCCTGGAGGTCGCTCGTGCTATGCAGTATTCTTGGGTCAAGGGTGTTACGGTCGATGCGATCGATGTTTGAGCTACGGCTCCCGCGCGACGAGCGAAGGCGTTTACGATGAAAGGGTTGAACAGTGATCGGACCGGTCATCTGAAACATGTCGGGAATCTTAAGGATTTACCACGACGAATCATGTGAGGATTCATTGAGGAGTATTTAAAGAATCAAGAAATTCTGAAAGTCGTACCTGGTGGGGTGATGTGTCGTGAGAGATGTTGACAGGGAGATGTGCCGACGCGCAGCTCAGGCGTCTCCACAGCTCCACTGCAGGCGGGTAACCGTGCTTCGCGGGTGTTAGCGTGCGCAGGTCAAACCTCCTACACTACAGCATACGAAGTATGCAATTGTCACATCTCTTTGCATCAGCTTACCCGCAGCACTTGGAATATCATCGTCCGTCATCTCACATAAAGTGTTGCATTGCGGCATCGGTCCCTTTAGGCGCATTCTCATATGTCCAGATTAGAAGGATACGATCCGCACTACTAGGCGTCACGTCCGCCGCTCGTGTACGTCGTTTGCTCGCCGGTGGCAGATCGAACCTCTCTCTTGTTTTTGTGATTACAGAGCGACTGATACAAGAGCAGTCATGTACGTGCTATGAGAAAGCCTACAATCCATTGATTGCCGACCTACGATCTTGTTACAGTGATCCACAAAGAACATACCTACGGACGTGACTTGTTGAACTCCGTGCCTCTCACTCCAAGGCATCGATTGACATACCGATTTACTCTTCTTTCTCTAAACCACTGCGCCAGTGTGCAAACCCAAGGTACAGGACGACTCTTCTGAGGCAATCATTCGCCAAGTACTGTCTTGCTACCGAGGGCAATCTCGACATTGAAAGGAGAACGAGCACGTCAAAGTCACTTCCCACCCTCGATACGCGAAAGAACCGAGGGAGGCCGGTCTTCTAACCAACAAAGACGATAGGCAGAACGAACCACTTTCCTAAAGCACTGCAACATCTGGCAAGCAAGCATGCTTACGCTCGTCACTACTCTTCTGCTCCCGGCTCCGGCAGTGTCAGAGCATGTAAATATAGGATATTTTGGAAAAGCAGAATGTACAGGCCAACGAGTCCAAACAACAAGCATTGAACAACAAGAGATCAAGTTGTTGCATTGGGTACTCTACCCGACATCCGCAGCTGACCAATAACAGCCAGTTAGTGACGTACTCGCTTAAACCTGCCTCCATGTCTAAGCATCTTCCCCAAAGCATCCGCCATGTCTTGGCGAAGACGAACCTAGGCAAGCCGCAAATGTCGCAACACATGGGCACGATGATTGGACAATATGCGTCCATCACGTCTTCTTTACGACTGGAGTGTCTTGGCTTCTGTAGGCGAGTCTGTGCATGCGTGCCCAGGAATAATCTCTGAAGGAATATAACTGTCGGGCTATTCCAATCTCAATCCAGCTTCCCTATGCCACAACAACGTATACGAGTAACCAGTATCACCAATGCCAATCCAGTCTCTCATAAGCTCACTTCGGCGGCGTAGCCGTCGCGCTTCACCTCCTCCAGCTCATCTGCAAGCAAATACCCAAAAGATCGAATGGCGTCTTTTGGACGTCTTCTCACGCATGTGGGATCTGGGCTTCACTGCTTTCGGGGGCCCGCCCGTGCATTTCCAGATCTTGCATCGGAGATTCGTCGAGGGGTTGGGGTTTCAAGGTGGAAGTAAATGGTTAGACGAACAGACTGTAAGTGTATAACGAGCAGTGTGATTGATACCATTTCCAGCGTTGCAAGTAGGCAGTATGAGAGAGAGCTGGTGGCGCTCGACGAGTGCGGATGAGAAGCAGAAGGTGAAGACGAAGAGACATCTTTCTCACCTACTTGTATCCCATTCACCAGAGAGTATGCATTGCTGATATTCCTGATCATAGTACCAAGAACTCTTCGCAATATGTCAGGCTCTCCCCGGTCCAGCCTCAACTAAAATGTGTTTCTGCATCGCCCTCCTACATGCAGGCATCCTCTCCGCCGTCTTCGCCTTCCTTCTCTGGAGCCTTCCTGGCGCAATCGGTATGTATGGGCTTTCGCTCGGCGTACAGAAGATGCCGGAACGTCTCCCTCCCATTGTATACGCCCTGCTCTCCGGACTGAACGCCAGTACTGTTGGCATCATCGCACTAGCGGCTGTTCAATTATCCGAGAAGGCCATCAAAGACCGTCTTACACGCATTCTAGTGATCTTTGGTGGCTGTGCGGGTCTGTGCTATAATGCGCTATGGTACTTCCCTGTATTAATCGTCATTGGTGGTCTTTCAACTGTGACTTGGGATGTTTGGCTGAGACAGCGTGTGGGTAAGATGAAAGCTGCGTACCTTGCTAAAAGGAGGAGAGCGAGAGACGAACAAGGTGATGCGGAGGAGGTTCAGACTACAACACAGAGCATTCCTATTGAGCTTACGCGTCCGGAGGCTGTGAAGAGGAGACAGAGGGCGGGAAGCTCAACAGATCGGATTGTGCCCGAGCGAGAAGAGGCCGGAAGGAGTCATGCTGGTGAACACCCAGTTGTTGATGATGTGGCTGCGAAGAACGATGCCGAGACCGTTGCACCTGTGGCGGATGTCAAGACGCATAACATTTCTGTAAAGGTTGGCGCGTCACTAATCGTGGGCTTCCTGATCTCCTTCGTTGTCATTATGGTTATCCGCGGTACGGTATCCAGCGGCCGGTCATTCAATCTCTTCTCCAACATGTAAGTTCATCATAAAGCTCCCTAGAGTTCCCACTAATCGCACCGGATAGGTATCTCGCCGGCACCATAATCTTCGGTGGCGGCCCTGTAGTGATTCCCCTCCTGCGCTCTTATGTCGTAGACCCAGGTTGGGTTTCACCACGGGACTTCCTCCTCGGTTTGGCTATTATCCAAGCTTTCCCTGGCCCCAATTTCAATTTCGCAGTATACCTCGGCGCTCTGAGCATCGCTTCAGCATCCACTTCTACGCCAACCATCGTAGGCGCCATTCTTGGTTTCATCGGCATCTTCTTCCCCGGCATCGTGCTAGCAGTCGGCGTGCAGTCTATTTGGCAGGTCATGCGCACCAAAGCATGGGTACTCAGTCTTTTGAGGGGCATCAATGCGACGGCTGTGGGACTAGTCTTCACGGCTGTTTACAGGCTTTGGGAAATTGGTTACTTGACGCCAGAAAGTAGTAACGGGAGGAGTTTGGCGGACGAGCCGTGGTGGGTCGTCGTGGCTGCCTTGGCCTACGCGGAAACGGCTTGGTTTGGGGTCCCACCTGCTGTGGCGATCATCGTTGGTGCTGTTCTGGGCCTGGGTTGGTATGGAGCCGTTGGACACTGAGAGTTCCGACTATATATTTGGGTCGTGGGAAGCAAAACGCCATCAAAAGCAATACGGTCTTATGGGTATGTGGTCACAGCACCCATTCAGCTCTTACACCAACTAACAAACACCAGTCTAGTGGTATGATGTACGTATTATTCAATCTCAAGACAATTCTTCATCATCTAACATCTTCCTAGTCTCGCTTAGGGACGTTCTATTAGAACACAAACCCAAGCACAGCTTGCGAGAGGCCCCGCGTTCGAGTCGCGGTAAGACCCGTCTTTTTTTGCCCTGTAGCATAAGGGCAATGCTCTAGTCTTTTTGCTATATACTAGCTTCTTAAGTTTATATAACAGACATTGTTCTTAATGCAGGTAGCTATTATCTGGTGCATCTAGATGTACTTTGACGTCTTGCGTTACACAGTAAAAGGTCTAGTCACTTCATCAGAGACTATATTGCGCTGCTTGACCTCTTTGTGGGATCTGCTTCAAGTACAGACAACAATCTACCTTTTCGAATGAAGCTTGACATTAATCGTGTCCTGGTCGTAGAAGATGAGGCAATGAATACGATGCGATTGCGCATTATTCTGACTATCTGTTGTACAAGTGCTAGCTACAGCTCATTCCGAAGGAGATGAGTAGGGGAGATGCAACCCAATAAAAGGACCTCAACCAGCCAGCAAGAAGGAAATATTAACAACGCTCAACAAACGCTGAGCTAAAAATCCCAAACAGTTTGTTATCGCTCCAGGCACCGAAGCCAGCCATCTAAAAGAGAAAACCCTCACCAGAACGCCATGACCTGTCAATCACCCCGAAGGAAAGTTGTAACCACCACGACCACGAAATGACATCATGCTGTCTCTGAAGACAGGAGTCAACACCAGGCCATCAGCATTTGGCCTACTTGTAGTATCCTCCATTTGGCGCGGACGTCGACGTGTTCGGGTCGTAGATCTGACCACCACCATTGTGAATGATGGGTGGCTTGCTGTACGCTTTGCTGCGTGACGAGCTACCTGAGTTTGTGTATAGGCTCGAGGAAGCGGCAGAGTAGGCTGCAGGTATGTTAGACTCATCTTTGAGACATGCTCTGATAGGCGCAGGCAACGTACATGTGGATGAAGTCGAGGGGCGGGATGCATAGGCACCCTTTCCCTGACCGTAGGAGCCGTAAGACGAGCTCGACGACATCGTTGATTGGTGTTGAGCGACTTGGAGGCGTTCAGTGGCCAGTGACGACCAGAAGGATGGGATGAGTGATCGTCGTATAGAATGTGGTTGACGGCGATGAAGCTGGATTTGGGTATATACGAGACGGTAAGGGCGTATCGTGGGTGTGACGAAGGTGTACTGTTGATTAAGACCACACAAGAACAGCTGACTCTTTCAAAGATGCTTGATATGACTGTAGACTGAACAATTGTTTGATCGATTGACTGATAGAGAGAAGAAAGAAAGCAATCACCAACCTTACAACTATTTATTCCAGGCAGACAAAACCTGAGGCCGCCACTCTACAAGACTCACCTTTCGTACTATTGACTATTGTTCCGCTGCCATCGGAGCTCTCCTACGCTCAATGTAACGCCGTTGCCTGGATAGCTGGGCCAGGCGCGTGAACGACGTGGATGACTGCGCGATTGCGATGATTCACACGCGTGGCTATGTTCCCTCGGGACAGGTCCTGAGGCAGGACACGCGTAGGGAGCGAATCAGCGATTAGGCAGCCCTTTTTGGCACCTGCTCGATCTGCCAAGAAGAAGAGTCATCGCCGGTGTGTGTGAGTTCACCGAAGAAACCAGTTCGGTCGGGGTGAGCTAAAGCCGCGTTGCGGCTAGAAAGGGCGGAGTCAATGACTTGGGTGATGAGTAGGGTGGTTGTGTTACGCCGTCTTCTCCTGCATGGCACGTCAAGCAGGACGAACGTATGGGAAGGCAGCAAGGAATCAGTCCGAGACGCGCTATCAAGTGACGTGCACAGAGCCCTAGGCGACAGCGATGCCAGGAATGGATAATGACAAAGCGGATAAACTGGTGAATAAAAAAGT
>Ga0058698_10000703_pt1 | contig 17335 bp, 20 predicted proteins | sample AgamicAsSfe_FD_67288 | JGI IMG/M metagenome (GOLD analysis project Ga0058698, IMG submission 67288) | Agave microbial communities from Guanajuato, Mexico - As.Sf.e | ecosystem: Host-associated > Plants > Phyllosphere > Phylloplane/Leaf | place: Guanajuato, Mexico | collected 2012-05-30
GGGTAGTGGGAAGGGAGGCTTCGAGGTCGGGGGAAAGGGGCTTGCCAGTGAACTCTTCGAGAACGGTGAGATTGGCTTGTTTGCGCCAGGCAGAGAGTTCCTGGGGCGAGAATGGGTTTAGCTAGGGGATCAGACGGGGGGGATGGACATTGCTCACTGTAGGGACGGTGAGGAACATGATGACGAGTTGTTCGATGCTGAATACTGGGTGGCGAACGAGAGCATTGACAAAGCGCACTAGACCTCGTCGTCGTTTCTCGAGGAATAACGTATCCGCCGCGATGTGATTGCCATTTACTGAGCAAAAGTCAGCATGGACCTGCGAGCAGAGCAATATATCACTTACTGGCCACTCGTTTCGGTGGAAGAAGTGGTAATTGCCGGAACGGATACTTCTTGTGCAGACAATCCAGCAGCCATATGAAGTCACTGTATCGCCGTATGACCTTGCTATTCCGCCTCGTGCTAGCCACCTCGTAGTTTCGATGCTGGAAGAGAAACAGTCCCTCCTTTTCCGATATAGTGTTGACGGTGATGAGCTCCTCTGCTCCTCTTGAGATTCTGCTGGCTGCCATGCTTCTTGTCAAGCGACTGGCGCTAAGATCTGCTATCGAGCTATCGGCAGGATTCCCGAAACCACCTGCACTATCGTAGTCCGGTTCATTGCTACTTCCATTATAGCTGGGCCAATCTTGATCCCTTATTGGCGTATCTGATGGGATGCTGGGGGTATGCTGATCGGTGGTCGTGAAAGTACTTGTCGTTCTTTGAGGTGTGGAGGCAGGCCCAGATGCTAACGCAGACCCATTGGATCCATACTGTGCTGCTGGCATTTGAGCCCGTGGCGCAGACGTCCCCCAGGGATCCGAGTCCGCGCTATAGCTATATGTCTGTTCTTGTTCTGGTGCTTCTCGTGGCACAGAAGGAGTTGTGGGCGTGATCTCGGATGGCTGACTTTGTGGAGGAGACGGACGCTGCGTTCGTAGCTGAGGTAGACGGGGATGAGGTAATCCTAGCAATGCTTAGCGTGATTGAATGCCATATTGCTGAAGTATCATACTCCTCCTGTGTTCATCAACCGAGTCTAGCGACAGCTCTTCACCCTCCTGCGCCAGCCCAATCAATGCCAGCACCACGTTGAACTCGGCTCTTCCAAGGCCGGCTGCATCATCTCCTTGCGGTTGTACCAGCTTGAGTATCTGCTGCTGCGTTGCAGGACTTGTACTCGAACCAGCCAAAACTCTTCTAACACCACTCAAGGCAACACCGTTAGCAGCACTTTCACCAGATTCCAGTAGCGCATCATATGCATCGATGTAGCTTTCCGGCACATCAGCATCAGCTAGGAGCGTCTTGACCGGATTTGCGCGAGCTTGTTTCCGAGGCGTGGGAGCCCAGGGTGAATCTTCCTGGTTCTCATTGGCGAAGAGACCTGACCCTCCCGGCCGTGCTGGAGGTGCTTCATCGTCGAAGAGAGAGGACTTGACACTACGCCGCGGCGTCTCATCTGGGGAGGTGCCGAAGAGCGACATAGCCGTACGTGTTACAGTCGTGATGTGGTGAGATGGGGTTAAGGGATCAGCATTATCAAAACACGTGGAGATGTTGACGTATGTAAATTGTACATTAAGCTGGAGCCGCATGTGTTCGGACTCCTGGAGAGGACCGTAAATAAAAGATCCTGCTCAAAGGCATGTTCTACTAGTTTACATAGGCTACTCTGTACATATCTCACTACCTTCGCGCCTTAATTCGACGCAATATCATCTTAAGCCGCGCTGATTTGCCCTTACTGACCACCACATGATGCCTGGAATCCCTTGAATCCATGCAAGACCCATGATCGACATACTCCCTTCACCTCTTGATACTCGTGGCACGGCTCGGACCACCGCTCTTGATCCGCTTAGATGTTGGTCTTTGCAAATGGCTCTGAGGGATCCAGCTTTGATCGTATGCCATTGAGCTAGTAGTTACTGCTGGACCGTCGGCACCCTCCACCGGAATCTGCTCGCTAGGGTCGACAGATGCACCACTGAGCGACTTCTTCGCGCGGGAACCGTCCTTACCAGGTACACCGGAAGCAGAAGCTTGGCTGCGGAAACCAGGGCGGGGCTTTTTCGCTTGAGGAAAGAAAGTTGAGAACCAAGTGTTGTAGACAAAGTATGCAGTGCCGCCGAAGACACCGGCAAGTATAAGGTAGAGAAAGATGCTGCCAGGTTGTCAGATTGTGTCGCATCGTACTGCCCTTCCAATGCTTACATTTGCGGGTCGAAGAAGCTCATAGGAGCCTCGACAACGGAAACAGTCTCGTTGAAGGCACTGATGGTATAAAAGTTGCCAGCCTGGTCCGAGATGATCGCGGCAAGCCGGAGCTGCAAGTCTTGAGGGTGGAGATCTTGGGTGAAGCTATATGTCAAGCTCTCGCCGTCGCCGGACGGGATGGCAGTGTTGTATTGCACCGTCGATAAGTTGCTGACAAGTTGTGCTGGCTGATTGCCCATCTCAGGCTTCCACAGAGCGCCACCAACGAATCTTAGCATGACCTCAGCAGGCTCTTGGTTGCTGATATCGAGCAACGCCTGGGTGGTGTGGCCATTGACAAGCTTGATGCCGAATATGTCGGATTTGGGGAATGTGGTCTTGACCTGGACCTCGAGGTTGCCCGAGCGAATGTGCGACGGGTCAGCATCGTTTTGAGGGATGTAGTCCTCATCAACTTCAACAATCTCGGCCTATTGACCGTGAATCAGTATGCAGTGGTTTTTCGAGCTCGATCGTGTGGGCTTTACCTTAATGTTTGGGTTGTCGGTGTCGAAGACTTGACCGACGACGCCACTGATTGGCAACAAGGCGACAGTGAAAAGGCTGAGAAGGGACTTCATCGTGGGATAGCTGGGTTGTTGTCGTTTGAAAGAGAGTCATTAATGGCCAATGGCGATACGTTGCGCAAAGGTGCCCGAGTCAGATAAGCACGCGAGCACGGTCAATCCGGGGAAGGTCCATATTAAAGTTTGTTTGGCCATTCAAAAAGAAAGCGCCATCCATCATTCACTCTTCACTCTTCCTGTCGCATTGTCAGAGGAGGAGCCTGCTAAGCGCAGCATCATACATCGTCACGATCGCGTCACCGTATGAACAGACTGCATCGCATTGTACAAGCTGCGCGATCGAAGCAAGGACATGGTCTGACGACAAACGAGAGCGCCCTTGCATGAGGCCAAACGCTTCTTCTGCCAGCCGTCCCCCATCTTCTGCATCTTTCCATCCTCTTTGTTCACATAGATCCTGTCCGTTGCTACTTGCTTGCTCGCTCAATCAATTGCTCTTATTAAGACACGTCCGCCCATCTCCACCTCTGTTATAAAGAGTTGTGATGCCACAGATCTCTTCTCCGTCCGCCTCCATCTGGGGCTCATTCGCTACTATTGCAACACGCTCTAAAAGTGATCTAGCAAGTACAAGTAACGATTCGCCTGAGTCAATGAGCGCCTTTTTCGCACCACCTCTCGCACCGATAGGTTGGCACCTCACGCCAACCAAGCCAGCATCTCGAGACACATATCGCCCGTTCGCCAATTCCAGTGTGCCAGCCATGCCTTCTGACGATGGAGGTAGTCCAGAGCCCACACAAGTGGAGCCCCAGGACTTCTTGTCGCGCTATCAACAACTCAAAGAGATTGAAGGCTACAAGAATAATCTTATCGAGGTGAGTCACTTGTCAGGATGGTCTTCTTGTCGCATCCACTGACCACATTCGCAGGAACTACTCTACAGCTACCAGGATGTCTGTCAACAACTACAAAAGAGTGCTCCTAAGCGCATTGCAGAATTGCAAGAGATCGAGTCCTTGCGCTATCGAGAACAACGATATGCCGAGAATGTGCGCAGGATGCAGTTTCTGCTTGATCGGGATCCGTTTGTGCTTGTCTTGATCGATGCTGGAAACAGCACTACTGTAAGTCGACATGCGATACATCTGACTATGCTTCAGACTGACCATAGTACCAGTTTCGTACCAGCTTGATAGCGCAAGGCGCTGTCGGAGGAAAGATCGCAGGAGACACGCTTCAGCTTTGTGTCAAAGCACGCGTCGCGCAAGTTTTGCCTGAGACATCTGAAGAAGTCCGCATTGTTGTCCGTGTGTTTGGTGACTCGAAAGCTCTCGCAGACGGATGCCAGCTGAAAGGCCTTGTTGATGCATCATCGAGAATGCAACTCTTTACCCGTGGGCTCACGAACAGCCATGCACTCGTCGATTTCGTTGACATTGGGAACGACTTTGCAGCAGAAAAGGTATCAGGTAAGTCATGACTTGACCATCTCCTGTTCATCCACAGAGACATAGTCTAGAAGGATAAGGAGAGAGTGCTGGACGTCGTTCTCACAGTACGTTGCACATGCTGACCCAGATACAGAGGCATTCAAGCTGCATGTTAACGACTACCATTGCCGCCAAATCATGCTCTGCTGCAACAATGACGCGAGATATGTACAGCTACTCACCGACGCTGCTCTCGATGAGCATACCCATCCTCGCATTACCCTGATTGAAAACGTCCCATACGCAAGCAGCATCAGTGATCTGCCATTCCAGTCTGTTGTTTTTGACAACATCTTCGAGTTTTCTGCGGCAAGGATCGATACGCCATTGCTGAGCCGTCAACTTTCAACCATTAGGATGGGCGACATCAAAGAGTTCACGCCAAGTGCAGCTATCATCACAGGACCAAGTGCAGCTATGAAAGCGCCGCCAATAGCAGCACGACCAATTGCCACTGTGACACCAGCAGCCGCCGTCGCTCCAGCTACGACCGCACCACATGCTTCGGCCAATGCTTCTCCGGGTAACCTCTGGGCAGCCATTGCTGCGAAGCCTGCAGTGCCGATTACACCTCCTCCAGCACCTGCGGTGCTTGCAAGTTCAAGCACAAGCAAGTCATCGGATGGTATCTCACGAAATCGAAAGGGTCAACGAATTGATCCGCCGATCAAGCACGACAAGCTGGAGGTCGAGAGAGTGAAGAAACTGAAGGTGAGTCTCGAAAAGAGCAGGAGCCTGAGCTTCTACTGAACATAGTCACAGATGTGTAACAACCACTACCTTCGTGGACCGTGTCCATTACAGCATCACTGTCCTCACGTTCACACATACAAGCCGACGAGCGCTGAGCTCACCACGCTCAGGCTTGTCGCCCGCATGGCCCCTTGTGTCAATGGCTCGGACTGCGAGGAGGTCAAGTGCATATATGGACACATCTGTCCGGCACCTCTCCAGCGTGACGGTAAGGTCACAAAGGACGGCAAGGATTGCATCTTTCATGTATGTGCCGCACCTTTTTTTCGTACTGCATGAAGATGCTGACCAATTCATAGGATGACTGTCGTTTCGCTGGCTCGCTGCACCTTCGAGGGGAAGACCGCAAGGAGGTCAGGCTCATCAGGGTGACATAATCCAGGGCGAGAATATGCCAATATGTGACGAGACATAATGATGGGATTGGAGTTGCCTGCTTTCTGAATATGATACCCCTCTTTTCTCCCAGCTTCTCGGCGTATGTAATAATGCAGTAGTAGTCTAAAGTCGTTCCTGTTCCTCTATCCAGTTATGCCCAAAAAGAAGAGCGGACCATCGATGTCCACTGCGCCTGCCGAGGATGCTCGAATCCCCGCACCTCAGCAGTGTCACCACTGATCCTCCACTCCATTCTTCTCGACACGTAGAAGACTTCGTAGGGCATATCTTTCTTTCCCACAGCACCTCTAGCCTGCGTACGAGAACTCCAATATGCCTCCATCGAATATATCCATAAGACAAGACAGTCGGTGGGAGTGCTGTGGAAGAAAGAGGTCGCCGACCTCATCCCCGCATCCGCTAGACAGTTGGCTTGGCCTTAGCCCGTTTCAGGAATTAACAACAACATTATGCAGTAGCGCAGAGGCTACCTCTGCCCCCGTATCCTCGCCCCTGTCCCTCCGACAAGTCACAAGATCTACCCATCATCATCACCTCCTCACACCGCCTCCATCTGCGCGGTTTGAGAGCACGTTCCTGCACGTCCCATCCTGCTGCTTTGAGACCCTGCAAGGGCAGCGATGCCCTCAAGGGCATGGGCGCGTCGAAACGACACTATCATCAGGCAAGTTCTTGAGATGTTCGTTCTGTTGCGTTATGCTTTTCCTTTGTGCTCGTGCTCGGTTCGTGCTTCGACGTGTCATACGATGAATTACCAGGTTTTTTTGTGCTTGGTAATATCACTTGCTGTCAACCTACTGCCCTGTGCTGCTTGCTATGCCGTGCCACGCTCAATGTCGATCGGAAGACGCCATCTGAAGCTGCACTGGAACCTAGATCGTCGTCGGCGCACTACCCCGCTCCGCCTGAACGTCCTTGCTCCCTCTAGTGCACTCTCTTCCCTGTGGCTTGGCTTGATTTGTTGTGAATTACACATCCTACATTGTGCTCAGCGTGCTCAGCACTTGTGACGTTCTCACCCCTCATCGGACCATGAGCCCGGCAACACTGTGTTCCCGCACGATCTGAGATCGTCCCAGAGACTTGCCAAGTGGTGACAATGTGTTGCACAGGAGGGTTCCCATCACCACCTCGAGATCCCACTTCCGCAATCGGACTGCTATCGCCGTGCCCACAGCAGTATCATCTGCCGTGCATCGTGACCCGATGTGCAAAAGGCGCTGGCGCCCACAGAGCGGCCCAGGTGTTTGAGCCATGCCGTTTTAGTACAGCACCTCCATCGAGCTCAAAGCATGATGCACCATGACATGTAGTCAGTATTCCGTTACCCCGCTCGCTTTCGCCTTCCCTCCTGCTTATAAACCTCTCCGCATATACACTCCCTCTATTCCTGTTTCCACCTGCATCGTGGCATTTGATCTGATCTGATCCTGGTCATCACCACCACCACTAACACCACTTCTCTCAAGATCCCAAAGCAATTTCGCAGGCGTGCTCCTGTTGCTCTTCATCATGGTGCCTACTCTGCTCGCCATCCTCGGCACGAGCATTAGCATTCCTCTTGCTCTTGCGCAGCCGCAGCCGCCCGGGACACCCGTAAGTACAGGCTGGACACATCTTCAGGACTCCTCGCATACTGATATAACACAGTTTCCCAACAGCTACTATCCCGGCTTCGAGGATCCTCTGACGGATGCCGGTGCGCAGAGCTTCCAGACGTCCCCGCCTGAGTATCCGTCTCCATGGATGGATGGCTCGGGAGGCTGGCAAGATGCGTACGTCTATGCGCAAAACCTTGTCAGGCAGATGACATTGGCGGAGAAGGTCAACTTGACTACGGGTGTTGGCTGGGAAGGTGACCGTTGTGTATGTTTTGTCTGAGCTGATGTGTATTCGCAAGTGCTCACTATGTCCTAGGTTGGCAACACAGGAAGTGTGCCTCGTCTTGGCATCCGCTCTTTGTGTCTTGAGGACTCTCCTCTAGGAGTGAGAGACACGGACTTCGTCACTGCGTTTCCCGCCGGTGTTACCATTGCGGCTACCTGGGATCGTGCGATGTGTTACCAGAGAGGAAAAGGCATGGGTGTCGAGCACTTCGGAAAGGGTGTTGGTGAGTAACCTTCGCAAGCCTCCAAGCTTCGGTTGGAGCTAACGAGATGTTAGATGCCCAGCTCGGCCCTGTTGTCGGACCCCTGGGACGTGTCCCAGAGGGTGGTCGTGGTTGGGAAGGTAGGTTATCCCACCCATCCAGATTATGGACATGGAAAGTGGAAGCCATACTAATCGCGGCGCAGGCTTCTCTCCCGACCCAGTCCTCAGTGGTATCTGTGTCGCGCAGACCGTCAAGGGTATCCAGGACTCTGGTGTCATTGCCACGACGAAGCATTACATTGGTCTGTCTTGACCTCGTGAGCACTAGGCCAATGTAAATGCTAAACAGGAATACGCAGGCAACGAGCAAGAGCACTTCAGATCTAATGGGGACTACAATGGTCCGTCACCAATCACTCCACAAAACACATTACGGACTTCCCACTAAATCTTCACAGGCACATACTACGAAGGGGAATCCTCCAACATTGACGACATCACTCTCCATGAGCTGTACCTCTGGCCCTTTGCTGACGCCGTGCGTGCCGGCACTGCGTCCATCATGTGCTCGTACAATCAGATCAATAACAGCTACGCGTCAGTGCTTTCATATTTCGGATGTTGACAAGCATTTTCTGACAATCATGTAGTTGCGCGAACAGTTACACACTCAACAAGCTCCTCAAGAGCGAGCTCGGCTTCCAGGGATTCGTGATGTCAGGTGAGCGAGAAGAAAATGATTGCTTCTCTCAGAATTCGTGTCTGATCTGTATACAGACTGGGGAGCGCAACACTCTGGTGTTAGCTCTGCTCTTGCTGGTCTCGACATGACCATGGTACGTATGGCCAACACCTCTAGCCTCTTCCGTCGAGGCTTCGATACTGAAAACAGAACCATCAAACCCTTTCCGCCCTTCTCGCCCACATCCTTTCCCCCCTCCTTCCCTTCCATCCCCATCTCTCTTGCAACACAACACACACACTGGTCCGTCTATGGAGCCAAACTAACGATATGAACAGCCCGGTGACGAAGGTTTCGACAGCGGGAACAGCTTCTGGGGTATGTCGTCTTCTCACATCTTTCGGGCCGAATATTGACACAATTGCCCAGGTGCCAACCTGACCATCGCTGTCCTGAATGGCACCGTCCCTGAATGGCGAATCGACGACATGGCGACACGCATAATTGCGGCGTGGGCATATGTAGGTAGGAATGCCAACAACCCACCTGAACCCAACTTTTCTGCCTGGACTCTTGCCACCAATGGACCTCGATACTTCGAGAGTGGAACTGGCCAGCAAGTCATCAACGAACATGTCAATGTGCAAGGAAACCACGCTCAGCAGGTCCTCAACCAAGCGATACGAGGGACGGTCCTGCTCAAGAACACTAATAATGCACTCCCACTTACTGGACAGGAAAAGTTTTTGGCTATTATAGGTATATACTGACTTTACTAGCGTTGCTTAAATGACCTTGCTGATCTGTTCTCTAGGCGACGATGCTGGTGACAACCTGGAAGGTCCTAACGGATGCAGCGACCGTGGCTGCACGACGGGCTGGAACACCATGGGGACTATGGCTATGGTATGTCCTTTTCCTCACTTTGCGTCGAGGCTAGCTAGGTCTAACAAAATTTAGGGATGGGGCTCCGGGACAGCTAACTGTAAGTGCTGCGATTGCTGTCGTAATACGATGACGCCCTTGACTCAACATAAATGCAGTTCCATTTTTGATTTCGCCCTTGACCGCAATTCAAAACTACGCCGTGAACCATGGGTAAGTCATGTCATGAGGAGGATCTTTGTAGCAGTAACTAACTTCGCTCGATATGTGTAGAACTGGTGATGTTCAGTGGACTTTGTAAGTCACGGCATGATTGAGGTTGATGACGGCCGCTAATATGTCACCAGGGACAACTACAACTTGAACAACATTCGCAGCCTTGCTAGTCAAGCATCGACTGCCCTGGTCTTTGTTAGCACAGACAGCGGCGAAGGCTACATAACTGTCGACGGTAACCTAACCCTTGATTTCTGGCTAATCCGACCCCTTACTAATCCGAACCTTTAGGTAATGCGGGCGATCGCAACAATCTGACCCTCTGGGGCAACGGGGAAGCCGTGATCAATGCTGCAACCTCAGTCTGCGACAACGTTGTCGTAGTTGTGCATTCTGTTGGTCCCGTGCTCATTGGTAACTGGAGCACGAACCCCAACGTTACCGGTATTGTCTGGGCCAACGTACCTGGTGAACAGTCCGGCAACGCCATCACACAGATCCTCTACGGCATGTCCAACCCGGGTGGCAAGCTTCCTTACACTCTCGGCAAGGCCCGCTCTGACTACGGCACCGACATCATCTACATCCCCAACGAAGGCGCAGAAACTGTTCAGATCAACTATGCTGAGGGTGTCTACATCGACTACCGCGCTTTTGACAAGCATAACATCACTCCAGTCTATGAGTAAGACGACGTGTTTCCAATCGTACCTTCCCTTGCTAACAATCTCCCAGATTCGGCTACGGTCTCTCCTACACCACCTTCAGCTTCTCCAACCTCCAACTCCAATCCAACGGCCACGCAAGCTACAAGCCTACCACCGGTGTAACCCAAGCCGCCCCTGTCCTCGGCACCCCAGGCACCGCCGCCTCAGCAGTCTTTCCCGCCGGCTTCATCCAGCTGAAGAACTTCATCTACTCCTATATCAACTCGACCAACCTCCAGGCTGCTTCTGGCGACCCAAGCTACGGCCAGACAAACTGGTTGCCTGCGAATGCGCAGAACGGATCTGCTCAGCCAGCAAACCCTGCTGGTGGTGCTCCAGGTGGTAACCCGGCTTTGTGGGATGTCATGTTTACTGTTACTGCGACTATTACGAACACGGGTAGTGTTGCTGGTGATGAGGTTCCTCAGTTGTACCTTGGTCTTGGTGGTAAGCTTCTTCCTTGCCTTCCCTTGTCCTTTTTACAACACCCACCTAACTCCTTACCCCTACAGGTGCCAACGACCCCATCCGCGTTCTCCGCAACTTCGACCGCCTCCACATCGCGCCTGGCGCCTCTGCCACCTTCAAAGCCCAGATCACTCGCCGTGACATCTCCAATTGGGACCCAGCTGCACAGAACTGGTACATCTCCACCGCGCCAAAGACGGTCTATGTCGGCAACTCCAGCCGCAACTTGCCGTTACAGGCAGCACTGCCAATGAGCAACATCAATGGAGTTTTGCAGGGAAATGTGGAGACTGCAACGTATGCGAGTGAGGCTGGGGCTGCTGCTACTGCGAGTGCGTAGACGACTTGAATGAGAAGAGAGGGAAAGAGCCTGAGGGAGGTGAAGGAGGGAGTGGAGAGGACAGTGGAAATAAATGAATCAAGATGAAATATGAGTTGACGATAATGAAGATGCGAGCAGGATGAGCAAGAGGCTAGTGCCTGACGATTTCGGATACTCGAACTGAGATCCTCTACATAATACAATAATACACACTCCTTCACAAGCACCAATTCCACCTCATAGCACAATCTTGTCTAATACCCAGCTCACTTTGTAACCACCAGGAATTCACTGAGTTCCGAGAGGCAGGGAACTCTCGTGATACAGATACAAATAAAGATGTGTCAGGAGCTTCGACATGAGGGTGGTGGCGAGATAATAGAAGGTGATGCCAAGATTCGATATCACGTGAGGGAATGTCACCTCATCCGTCTGATGCATCAGTCATCACCTCCTCACCTCACAACTCGCTTTCACAGACGATCACAATGTGCTACTTCAGCACACTCCATCAACAGAAGTAGCGGCTGCAGCAGGCCCGTCGGCGCAGATATCGGCGGTGAACAATATGATATGACAGATTCACTTTGTGCACATCTTAAAGACTCACGACGTGACATCAGAAAGAGTCCGCTTTCTATCTGCATCTCATTCAAGTATAGTGTCTTCTGCTTGACGACCTTCGTCCACTTGTGTGACTTGCATGAGCTATCATCGCTGAGATAGCACGAACAGTGGCATTGTGACCAAGCAGCGCGTTAGGCATGGGAGGGAAGGGATTAGGTGGTAGCGGTCCTAACCATGACAGCAGACTTCGATAAGGACGGAGGCAGAATCGAGTCCACTGTGTCAGCTGAAGCGTATGCTAAGTCGATGCTTACCTACAACACTTCCGTGCGTAGGCTGGTGAACACCGTAATCGGTTTCATCCAAACCATGCTAGGATCACGAGATAAGTCTCGGATTTGTGCGATGCATCGTTGGAAGGTCACAGTCTTCTTCATGGGCATCACGGCTTATCCTTTTGGTGCCTCACGATCATCTGCTCTCGCCTCCCTGCCTGGCCTCCCTCCCTGCTTCTGCCATAGAATCGTCCTGGTCCCGCTCTGGGAAGCCCGGCATTTATAGAATCGCCACGTCTCACTCTGAAGCGCCAACGCAGTCAGAGCACTATCAAGTTCACCAATATATCCACCGCCCGGTGGCAACCCCATAGTCTCTGCTGCTTAATCACACGATGACTAATATCTTTTAGTCATCATTAGCCCACCCAAAAAAGCGGCCTAACAGCTGGGCTAGCTCGTCCCCGGCCAAAAAATGGTCACTAAGGGGGTCGAACCCTCGGCCTTCGCGTTATTAGCACGACGCTGCGTGGCTGTTAGTATGCGATGGATCGGAATGAAGGAAGCTGAAACTAACCTCTAACCAACTAGCACCGAATTAGATTTGTGGTTTGTCATCCCAGCATTGGGGTCCATTACCTGAGCTAAGCGACCGATCGACTCGTTACAGGTAAATCACGTGACCACAATTTGGTTGAATCATATTAAGAAGAATCCATCCATGATGCACACACGATCGCTAATAACGGAAAAGGTTTCGGCGCACAAGCACGACGTACGACACGAAGACTCAAGTAGCTCTTACCTCTGGACATCTTCGTCCTTTGTGCAGGCATAGTGGTCCTAGGTCAGTCAGAGAGAGTGCCGTAGTGGTTCAGGCTCAGTCCTTGCGCTGTTCCGAATACGGACTACTGGTCATTGATAAGCTGGAGATACGTGAGAGTATGGTAATAGACAAGGTCTTGATGCTGTCGTGAAGAGTGCCGTCAGAATCTACCACTACCACTGGCTGACACGGATAAAATACCCGTTACATCGCCGCCTGAATTGAGTAGCAGATCTGTAGCCGCCGACACGCACAAGTCACTTTTGCATCATGCCAGATATTGCTTCCTATCTTCTTTCCGGCCGCTGCTTCTCTTTCTGCTTCGATGGATGAAAGTCAAGCGCAGAGGCGTAGTCTAAGAGTGAGGAGATACCCTCTCCATTCTTAAGTACGACTCAAATACACTCACAGGCAAGCAAAGGAGCAAAGCGTGGACCATAGCATGAGATCTTGCTTCTTCGTAACGGCCTTGTTGGCCAGTATATATACCTCACAGTGTCATACATGCTCTACCTGCGTCGACCACCTCATCCTTCTCGTTCTCTTCTCAGCCAGCGAGCGAGCGAGCAATATTCAAGGCCAGAGGACTGCGTTGGCCTTCCGCTATCCGGGTAACCACACCCATCATCGGGAGCCGCTCAAGCAACGCAGCTGACCTGCACACCGTTGATCCTGTCAAGCCATAAACAATGAGCTTCAGCTCAATCCCATCCTTCCATACTGCCCTTTCTCCCTCTCGTGCTGCCTTCTAGCTAAGCAACTCCTTAATATCCTCCAACCTCTGCAACTTCCTCTCACTCTCATTCGCCATTCCCAAACTGCCCGCCAGGAACCTTTTCCTCTCCTGAATCCTCAACATCTTCTCCTCAATACTGTCTTCACACACAAACCTCACCACTTTGACTTCCCGCTCCTGCCCCATCCGGTGCACCCGGTCCACAGCCTGCGCCTCCACAGCCCAGCTCCACCACGGATCCATCATGAATACGCGCTCAGCCATCGTCAGGTTCAACCCCACCCCTCCAGCGCGAAGACTTAATAGCAAGACCATGCCAGCGCCTTTGGATTTGTCATCTGTGTAGGCTTGGATCACGGCGGCACGGGTCTTTTGCGCCATACTGCCGTCGAAGCGGAGGAAGGGAATTGCTTCTTTAGTGAGCGAGGGCTCGATGAGATCGAGGAAGGAGGTGAATTGGGAGAAGACGACGCATTTTGTGCCCGGCGCGGTGCGCCGGAGTGTGGTGAGGTGGGAGAGGAGGGCGGTGATTTTGGCGGAGGAGGGTTGGTTGAGGCGGCGGAGGGTGATGCGTTTGGAGGTGGGTATGGAGGAGGCCAGGGGTGTCGAAGTGGAGGATTTGTAGAGGTCGGAATCGTGGGTCGAGGATACTGGGTTTGGTGAGGGGGAAGGTAAATTTGTGTCATGGCGAACAACCTCGAAGACGTCGCGCATGTTGACGGGTTCGCGGCAGTTGAAGCAGCGCGGGAGTTCGCCTCTGTCTTTCTGATGCTCAATGTAGTCGACGAGACATTGCTTGCAGGCACTGTGCCAGCAAGGCGTCACTGTCTGCTCATTCATCGGCTCTTCGGAGCATATGGGACATTCGTTCTCGGCTTCATCTTGAATCTGCTTGAGAGCGTGAGCGCCGAATTTGTTGGCATCTTGTTCACCAGCGTCCATGTCGGCTTCGAAGCGCTCGATTAGGGCGGCAAGGTCCATGTCATCTGCTAGTCCGTTCGCAATGTCTGCAGCTGCCGCTGCATCTTCCTCGTCTGCTACGAGTGCTTTGTTTCTGGTCAATACGGGATGACAACATGATTGTCGAAGACGCAAGATTTGTGCAAAGATGGTGGTATATGACTTCATCAATGTGCCGGCCTCGACGTTGGCACTGAATGTACGTTTAGCACGGAGGAAGAAGAGATTGTATACCGCACGCTCGTCTTCGGTCAGCACAACCTTCTCCACGTCAATGATTCGTGGTGGCAATGGCACAAGCATCTCGCCATCAGGTGTCTTCATATCTTTCGTCCGGCGGAGGACTAGAGGCTCTAGGACAGTTTGTACGACCTCCAATGCTTTGATGTGATCTTTCGACTCGAACGGAACAGTGATGAAAGTCTTCCAGAACGAGAAGTTGCTCCATGGCTCGACCCGCAGGAAGTGCACCAGACTGAAGAGGTCTTCCAATCTATTTACAATCGGTGTTCCTGTCAATACCCAGCGATGCTTAGCCTGAAGTTCATAACAAGCCTTGGCTGTTTTGGATTGTCGATTCTTGATTGTATGTGCTTCGTCCAAGATGACTCTGAAATAATCAAGTGAGAACAACCCGCCATGAGACGCACGATTCCCACCGCTTGAGGCTATCTGTGTGAACTCGGAGAGAATGGTACCATAACTTGTTATGATGACATTGGGTGCACTGCTTGCGTTTGCTTCGCAGCACAAGCTCTGCAAATTCATTGCTCTTTCATTGCCATAATACATCAGCACCTTCATCGAGCCTTCTACGGATGCTCGTTCTGCTTCGCTCTGCCATTGAGCGAGTAGTGACATTGGTGCTACCACTAAAGTCGTGCAGGGTGCCGGTTCGATACTTGTTGAACTTTTCGACATGCGTGGTAGATTGTTGACTGAAGTCGCTGAACCTGTATCCTTTTTGCTGGCCTGTAGTGATACCTCAGACCTATTCGAGTGTATCAAGCTCATCATCTCGATTGTTTTGCCAAGACCCATCTCATCTGCTAGAATGCCACCCAAGCAATTCTGCTCTTGAATAGGAAAGTCCAGAGACAACTCTCCAGAATACGGATTGATGTAAAACGCTAGTTGATCCTCGACTTGTACGATCTCCTCTCCATCGACATCCTTCGTTGGCCAGAGGTATTCTTCCCACAGCGGATGTATCGAGGCATCTTTGTGCTCTGCTTTGGTATTTCGCTCTTTGCTGATCATCCAGTGCAGAGCTTGCTTCTGATACTTGCGCAGATTCATCGCAAAGGTCTCAACAGGTTGAAACTCTGGAGTATCAAAGTCAAAGGATTGTGCCTTTTTGTACAAACTGTCGAGCTGATCTTGTTGCAACTCTTCGCCTTCTTCAGCTTCTTCACCTTCTGCGGATGATGGAGTTCCTGGAGTGACTGGTGTATCTGGTGGCTTGCTTTCCGTATTTGGGTTATACCGCTCAGCAACCTCAGCAGCCTGTAATGTGCCTTGCCGCTTGTGCTTTTCCGTTGCAGCATTGCTCTTCGAAGGCTGCAGATTGATCTCGTCGAACAATTTCACGATTGCCAGCTGTCTCAAATGCAAGTCTCTCTCTTCCTGCGTCTCTTTTGCTTCGAACAGTCCAGTCTGCCGATTGTTCTCTGCCGGTTTCACGAAGGTATCCTTATGGAAAGCTGGGCGTAGAAAGTATGCCCGTAGTTGCAGATATATCGTGTCGTTTGTTCGAACTCTTTCTGGCGCAAAAACACATGTACCTTCGAACACGCAGATCTTCTGGTCTATCAGGGGCGCCACCCAGGTTGCAAAGTCTGTTTCCAGTCGTCCAATCTCTTCACCTCGCGAATTCGTGAACCGTACGACATTATCCTGTTTCTGACTGGTAATGGCCTTCTTGCCTTTTCCTTTCGTGATAGCTTGTGGCTTCGTGCGCTCGATTCGTACTTTCTCATTGTGGTGAATAAGATTTGTGCCGCTTCGTGTGGCCCAGCAGACTGCTCCTAGTGCACCGATATATCGTCTTTCTGGCATGTACGTGACTTTTGGGACACTCCGTGGGACTGGTCTCGTGCTGGCTTTCGGTGCTGGAGGTGTGCTTTCCCGTCTTGTAGAGGACAAAATCGAATCCGAAGAGGTCTTCACCCGCTTGGCGGTCTTCCAGGTGCCATCGAAATAGAGGTTGATAGCTGAACATTGTCAACCAAGCTTTCATTTCCCAAGATGTCCTCTCCTACCTCTTTCAATGTTGTCACCTGACAGCTCCCGCAACCTTTGTATGACATGTTGTTCAAGCTTTTCTCCCACTAGGCTTTCCAAGAGGTTGGCATCGAATTCGGATGTATTACCAGCCGCTTCATTCGAAGTGGTGATTTCGTTGCTATCCCAGAGTGGACTCGAGGCTGTTGGAGTGTCTTCCTTGCTGGCAAGTTTTCCTGGTGAGTCCTCAGCGAAGAAGCGTCTCTTCTTCGTTACGACCTGCTCCATACCAAGGGTCGTGGGCCTGGGAAGCGGATCGGATAGGTCGACTACCTCCACCGCCATAATCATGCTCGATCTAAAAAGTTGGGGTCACGCGTTGTCGACACGCGATGATGCGCGTGGCAAAGATCCTTATCTTTGTGGTCACGTGTGTGTATTATATCTCGCTCTTTTCGCTAACAGTGTCGATGATACAGAGTATATCACTCATTGACCTCATTGACTTCACAGATGTATCATATCACGGTGTTTGCAAACAAATTCGACTAATCATGGAATCCCACGCAATACACAGAGACATGGCCTTTACCAGTATGATTGGTTTTGCCCGACCACACACGCCCCATGCCCTTCTCCGATCGTGATGCAAACACCCAGATAATAGCCTGCGGAACAGACCGCTTACCCTCTAAGTCATTGCATAAAGTAAGTCTAAGCTTCAGGCAAGCCTTAGCGACGACAGAGGGAGGAGATCGCGCCTGTTTCCGATTCGTCTGAAGATCCGATCATATCCGCCGGCCACTGCAGTCCGTGCCAGTGTGGGATGCGGATCGTTCACGTTAGTCGATTTTCTCAACCACTCATCATGCATTTCTTACTTTTCATACCACCCCCTCTT
>Ga0058698_10000705_pt1 | contig 17270 bp, 20 predicted proteins | sample AgamicAsSfe_FD_67288 | JGI IMG/M metagenome (GOLD analysis project Ga0058698, IMG submission 67288) | Agave microbial communities from Guanajuato, Mexico - As.Sf.e | ecosystem: Host-associated > Plants > Phyllosphere > Phylloplane/Leaf | place: Guanajuato, Mexico | collected 2012-05-30
ATGATCGGAACGACGACTGCCTTGTCTTGCAATAGAAATACAAAGGGTAAAGAAGAGTTCACAGTAGAAGGAAACAGTAGTGAGAGATAGAGCTATCGGAGAGTCATTTGTATTGAAATGCAGATATGCGACTGATTTATGGTGCATCATTAATCTTACGATGGCATGACATAATTTGCTGCTCGGTTTGACAACACCGGGTAATGACAAAAATGCAAGATGTGACTGATAGTAGTGTGGTTTGTTGGTTGATCCGAGTAATGGAACTAAGAATTCTCGATGTATATGTGAGTCATGCTAGCGTGTTCTTCAATTCACGGAACATCGCGTCTCTTCCTAACCACACGTGTGCGACCTCACAGCGCGTACGCGAGCATTCAGAACAGAGCCTCGGGTACAAGCTGCCTAAACAATCATGATAATGTACCGAAGAACAAGATCCCTGCTCTCGCTATGAGAACGGCAACGCAAATAAACAGTACGCGAAACCACTCACCCAAGAGCACAGCTCTTGCAACCCAATCAGCCTATATCAGTTCCATTGATACTCTCTCAAACTAGAGTTTCCCACACAAGACGACCAAAATCCAGGTCCTTGGTCATTGGTCCTTGGACGCACCTTAGCAGATAGACCTGCGACGTTCAACGTCCCAAAACGCGAAACCACAGCGCCGGTACTTCGAGCCTTCCGGATACGCACGCCCTCGATGCATAACCGCATGTGCCGAGACTAACACGCGAGCCGTCTTTATGCTACAGAGAGAAAGGGAGCAAAAAGAGTGGAAGAGGCGCTGTTGGTGGCTTGCTGTGCCGTGTAATGGGATTGCGGCGTAGGTCGCAGAGGTGCGTTAGCGGCGCGGTGTCATGTTGTGTGCGGAGTCGCCGAACCACTCTTCTGGACATCAAAAGAGAACAGAGACGAAGGAGACATGTAAATGAGTTCAACAGGTGGTATACTGAATGGCGATGGCGTCGTGAGTCGTGAGTAAGGATCTACGATCTATCGTGCGTTAGTAGATTTCCATGTTCGCCCCACTCAGCTGTCAAAACACGTCGAAACCGCACTGTAGGTTAATGTTCCTACCGGGGGTCCTGCCAAACACGGCCTCTGATCCGCAGCACGTACTCTTAACGTACAATGTGTCAGGTCTCAGGATCGTCTTCTTTCCGGGAGGTCAATGTGTAGCTCATCGCATGAACGAAAGAAGTGGAGCAGCGGCAAGCTCCCAAGGCTGTCTAGATCACCTGGCGTTTTAGGCGCCCAGTGTTCTGGCTGTTTTGAGTGCCATCACAAGTGAACATCAGATGGGGGTACGTGACACTGTTGAGATAGCAGATGGAGAAAGGGACGCCGTGCCATTGAGGGTATTTCCTATCCGAAAGCAATCAAATCAAACTATGTAACAAGATGGACGAACCAGGAAAGAGAGAGAGGAATGGTAGATATTACCGTGACGAAGCCTTGCAAGACAGTTCAGAGATATTGGACTCTATTCCCGATCGGTACTAATGAGAGTATGAACAAAATGAAAGATCTAGCTCTGCCAGATCATGGACTAACATCGACGACGATGTCTCGTAGCGATTAGTTTATGGCGATGGGAGCTTGCCTGCGAGCTCCACATAGCGCGGCCAGGTATTGGTGAAGACAAGGTACTTGATGCTTTCAAAAGCAGCATCGAAGACGTCTTCCGTGAATTCGCTCGGGACTATCGTCCGTGTGCTCGCCGTTGACGAGGATGTGATGCTGGAGTCGATACTCGCTGGTCGGCTCAAGGTATCCTCCCATGGGCAGACGACGTTCTCTCGAATGACCGGTGACTTGACATCATCAGGTGTCTGGCTGCGTGGCATATATGGATCGAATTCCACGTCTGCGAACATGACCTGTAGTGTCTTGAAAACCTTGTATTCGATGTTGATCGGTGCCTCTGCAGTGAAGGGGTTGACGAGCGTGTAGAAAAGCAAAGACGCTTCGTTGAACATCTGCCGCCGTTGGGAAGTGGTGACAACCTTTAGGCCACCCCATTTCTTCTTGAAGCTGCGCACCTCGCGCAGGAAGATGCAGTTCTCGGCGGTGAATTCACGAGCAGCAGCCCAGGCAATCAGAGGTTCGATACTATGCTGAATAGTGAACTCTAGCGACTGCATCGACGTCTTGGACCTCATCTCCTTGGTGAAAACCACAGTAGTCGATTTTTCGGACATGACCGAGTGGTTGGAGGTAAGCGAGTCAGTTTCAGATATGGATGCTCGTCGATTGGGGCGGGCCCTCAATGCGTCTCGGAGTGGTATAATGATCAAAACTTGTTGGCAGACTACTAGTGACGGTATGAACCTATATGACAGTGTTAGAATTGACGATGAAGTTCTCAAATTGACTGCACTTACCATCCAGCTGGTGCGAAGAATTTGTTGATGTGCTGGACTTTGGACATGTCAGAGTACGTGAAGGCGATCCAAAGAGGCGTCCCGGGAAGGCTAGTATTCGGGTTAGTTGTGTGAATAGTTCGTGATACAGGCGCACATACCCGGCAATGATTGCGAGTCTCGTTTGCCAGGCCCAAGAGTGAACGTCCTTGATGTTACGGATCTTCCACAGTATCCAAGGTCCAACAATCATCGTCCAGAACAGCTGCACAAATATTGAAGGGATCCTGCTTTGAAATCAATGGAATGGTTCAAAAGTCATATTCGCTCAACATACCACTCGCCTCCTCTGCGGCACTCAAAGTAATTGGCCGGAACACCAAAGAAACCGTAGGCATCATGGAAACGACGGGAGCCGAAAAACAACATGATGGCTGGTAGGAACTATGGCCGTTAGCTGTCTGCAATTCGAGCCACCACAAATCATCACCTACCGAAAGCACTAATCCGACCAGAGTTCCAAAGTACACTTTCTTTGCCGCATCAAGATCGCGCCATGCTTCGTACAGGCCAAGAGGGGTGTAAGATATCCGCTTCCTGCGCGCACCCTCCAGAAAGTTGCGTGTCATCCGACGCTGGCTCTCATATGCTGTGAGCACTTTGGCATTGCAGGCTAAAAAAGACTTAGTATGCATCCATTGCTATATCGGCCCACCAGACTTACCTTGGAAGAATGCCATGCCAGACGGGAGAAATACTGACATAATCCAGAATTCGGCTGAGCACGGAAAGAGGCCATTCCAAGGGTAAACGAGCAGGACGAGGATGAGATAAATATGTAGCATAAGCACTGCTGCAAAGACGACCTTGAGATTTCTTATCTGCAGGCAAAAGGCTTCTCTACGTCGATGTAGGAAGAAGAGCTCCACACCCAGTATCAGTGTGTACACTATGGCAACGACGACATAGAAGATACCAAGAGCGTCGGTGTTGGGTTTTGTTGTGCCATCGAGTCTTCGTGGGCGCAAGAGAGGCGCCATGTTGACCATGCTGTGTGGATACCAAACGGATGTGATAGTTTCGATTGACAATCGATGAGGTATGAGGATTTGAATGTCAGGCTCTGCCTCTTACTTAACAAAACGAAAGTGGGGACGTGTAGCGGAAGGAATGGAGGCAGCTGGTACCGAGAAGACGGGACAGGTCATGCAAAGGGCACATAGGCGAAAGGAGCGGCACACGACTACTATGAAGGACGGGAAGACGTAAGAAGTATTAAGACTACCTCGCACATGGGCCAGGTTCAGCACAGAATACGACAGGGAGGGTTTAGCTGCGGCTTCGGTGGTCTAAGCGGCAAGGGATTGCTCGTTGTTAGATGGGTCAAATGGTATTTAGCCACCAGAGGCTAGTGATTGTTCCTGATGTGTAACGGGAAGAGAGCGCACCATCTGCAGGGAGAGACGCGTGAACGCTATGGCGGAGAGATGTGTCACGACGGCTACCATGGGAGCACAAGCTACTACCTTGCCAAACTGCGACCGCGGAGAGCAATCTGACGGCCGCCTTCAAACATGCTGGTCGATATGCGATGCACGGATGCGTGAACGGTAAGAAGACGGTTGGGTACGTCGTGCGGTTGATCGTGTTCTGGTTCGTGCTGGATCGTCGCATCCGAGATCAGACATCGGAGGTTTCGGCACGACTGAACCTCCTAGGATCCCCCCAGGAACCGCTCTTCATCACCACAACACCAGATCTTAGATTTTCTCGTCCAAATGTGAGTTAATAGCTACACACGTCGAATAGCGTTGTATTACGGCCCCCGTTCACTGTAGCTCAAATGCGAATAGCGTTGCCCTGATCGTAATGGGTGCCGCGGTTGCGGGTACAGTGCTGAGCTCGACATGTCCAGGGCGCATTCCAGCGCTGCACCCGCCGAATTCTGCGACTATAGCAGTTGAAATATTGATGCAAACTGAGCTCATGTATACAGGAAGATCCATGTGGTACTGTGGTTTCAGTATCTCTTTGCACTTCTGCCCATTGACCGGCAGGAAGTCTGACATTCATGCGTTCTCTTATCCTGCGCAACTTTGAAAACATCGCCCTACGTCAGATCAGTTCCAAACCTCCTGTCAGTCCCAAAGGTTTCATGTCAGTCTTCTAGAAGATTACCTGCACTCCTGTCGTCGATACTTTAAGCTTGTCACCCGTACCTATGTACCTAGGTAGCTATCGATCGGACATAACATCCTTTTTAGGATATACCAGCATCTTTTGGCTATGTAGCAATCGGCGGAAACAACCCCGGGCCAAGAGCACGGCAAGACTGATCCACCAGAGCCACTTAGTGTGGGGAAACGTGTGGTGATACAAGCTGCCCAGTGTGGCTGTACCGTGGCGGCAGGGTCTTGATGCCTTCCGGCCGTGGATGTGTCGCGCCACCATAAAAGGGCTGTGGTTTGATGAAGACGAAGACCACACTCTCAGCAGCATGCCGAGAATGCATTCGCGGCTACCTGATTGCTGTGATACTTGACCAAGTGATGATTAGCGTCTCGCTCTCGATCCTGCGAACGTGATCAGATATGAGGATGTTGTCGAGAGCTTGCGGATTGTGCAACACTAAATAACAATGAGTTCATGCGCGAACATGGTCACATGAACCTGGGATTGTCTTTGGGTTTTGACTCACATCGCGGGGTGCTCGTAATCGCGAAGCATTGCTGTAGCTGCTTTCTAGTTTAACTGTAGTACTGCGATAACTTACCTATAAGCAGCGACAAGCTAGTTACAACTTCTGGCATCTATGCACTTCTTACGCAAAAAGAGTCCCTCCAATAAGAACTATCGCAGATACAAGTGACTCATCTTTGTACGGCCATACCGATGAAGACATTCATCTCACTATCACAAAAACTGAACATGGACGTAATTTTTGGTCATAACGAAGTGCTTCACAAGTCCAAAGTATTTCGCATTTCCTGATGTAACCAATCGGATTAACAATGTAACGTGCAGACATGGTGTTGCAGCATGTCGCTCCGCATGCCCCTGCATCTACCCGAAAATCCGGTTTCCGCTGCCGTTGATGTGTGGCATTGTTAGGATATGTGGTAGCACTCCGATCTTGACCTCACTTTACAGCCATTCCAAACAGGTTTCATTGTGACTGCCTAGATGATTCGAGCGGAAGCGATAATCCATGTACTACACGCCTTATATCAACACCTGTAACTTCGGCGTTAATCTCTCTGCAAGGCGCGTTCATATAGCGATCGAGTCGAATATGTTCGGGGCAATGGAAGTTGACGATTAGTACTATAGAACGGTGGTATATGTGCATCAATCAGAATATACATCCGTTTGCAGATGCAAGGAGCGATATGGCGTTGTACTGTGTTTTTAGAAAAACACAAGTGTCGCTAGAGGTGACTGTTCGTGCCATGTTTTTACTCAATCACTTTCCCGCAGTTCATGCTGGATACAAACTTAGGAAGAATGAGAAAGATATATCCGAACATGATCTGCTCGATGATTCAACTGTATATTGGGATATGTATAAGTATTTGGATTCGGCAAGCGTGATGGAGTGGAAGTGTGAGTGAACATCATGATGTCATAAGCCACACTATTCAACTGCCGAGGTATCCGGTTGTCTGAATACATCCACCATGTCATCGAACGTAATGCAACGCCGCATCCTGGAGCAGATCATGGTCACCTCAAAGCTTAACATGTAACGTCCAACATGTCGAGCCAGCAGCTCCATCTTGACGATTTTCCCCACTGCATTCGTAGATTTGCAACACGTTACAATGGCACCAGCAAAGCCTAAGAACATTGTAATCGTAGGGGGATCGTTAGGTGGCCTTTTGACTGGCGTCGCGTTGAAGCGCCTTCGCAAAGACCTCAATATTCGCATCTTTGAGCGTAATCCGACACCTCTTCTCCAGGATCAAGGTGCTGGTGTAGTGGCTGGACAAGATGTGCAAAAGTTCTTCAAAACGCACGACCGCAGCCAAACTACGTTGACAGTTCCAAGTCATCAAAGGTTATATCTTGATAAGGGTGGCAAGGTTATAGACCGTCACGACCAAGAGCAGCGTATGACGAGCTGGGATTTGCTGTACCACCTTCTACGAACCAACTACGATGGTACCGAAACCGATTACGCGAAGACGCCCACAGCGGAGGGAGGCGAAGGAAAAACATCGTATGAATACGGATGTACGGTAACCAGTGTTGTGGTGCCAAATCCTTCGTCGTCCTCGCTACTAGATTCCTCAGAGCCCGTCAGGGTCACTGTCCAGCACAAATCTGGGGAAACATTCACAACAGACGCAGACCTTGTCGTCGCAGCTGATGGGCCCAGCTCCAAAATACGTGCCGAATACTTCCCCGATGTGAAGCGGAAGTATGCCGGATACGTAGCATGGCGCGGTACGGTACCCGAGACCGAGGTTTCTCAGGCTGCCACCGATGTCTTCGTTGAGAGGTTTACGTTCTACCACACCGACGGCATTCAGATATTAGCGTATACCATCCCAGGCAAGAATGGGACGACAAAGCCCGGCGAACGACTGTTGAATTGGGTTTGGTATGTGAACTATAAAGAAGAGTCACCGGAGCACATTGAGCTCATGACAGACAATGAGGGAAAGAGGCACCACATTACACTACCTCCAGGTGGAATTAAGGAGGACGTATGGAGACGACAAAAGAACCTAGCGAATGAGAGTCTCCCACCACAGTTCTCTGAGCTCGTCAACAAGACCAAGGTGCCGTTCATACAAACCATCACGGATGTCATCGCACCCTCTGCTTTGCTAGCAAACGGTAGAGTACTATTGCTGGGTGATGCGCTGGCAGGCTTTAGACCACACACAGCTGCGAGTACGAATCAGGCCGCTCTTGACGCTATGAAACTTGCTGGCGCTGTTGAAAAGATCATTGAAGGAGGGGAATTGGAAGAGCTTCAAAAATGGGAAGAAGAGGTTATGGAATATGGCAAAAAGATGCAAGGTCATGGCGTGCAGATGGGCAACCGGAGCCAGTTTGGCGAACATCCGATGCAAAGATGAAGACAACCTGCGACCTAGACCAAACAGCCTAGGTAACAATAGCTAGTACCCAATATCGTTCGCCTCTCTAGCTGATTGACTTACATTATTAGCAGCATAAATAGCTACGACAGTGCTTCGCTTTTTCTTTTGGTGTCCTTGTGTTATCGTTTTCCTACATGTACCGTACCTACTATTGACATACATTTCAGTCTTCCTCCGGTACATTTGATTCTCTTACTCCCTCGGATACTTCTACTTGGGTACCTTTACTCAGCCTCATTCACCCTACCACCTAGCAAGAGCTACGCTCAGTACGCATATAAGGCTGTTTGTGCCATTTCTCCTTCAGCCTTCTCTGCTATATTTAACATTGCATCCACCCACATATCATCCAGCCCTTTGCCTCATTGACAACCTTTGACGTTTCTACATTTTGAATGAGCCACTTAAGTCGCCTGATCGCTTGGACTGCTAAAACGTTCTTGGGATCAATGAACGCGCACATTTTGCTGAGATGGCACAACCTTCCAAGAGACTGCAATTCGCTTACCATTCTGAAAGTAAGCGGGCTGACTCACGGGTAGTACTAAAAGCCTTCAGAATGTAAGCACTATTACATTCTCAATCAGAGCTTACATGACTGTAACCTAACTATTGGATCGAAATTGCTTGGGACGCACTTAAGAGCAACAAAGAATGATTCCAAATATAATAGCAGCCACGATCAGATACCGACCAAGTAGAATCTTTACCATCTCAGATTGACAGCACGGGACACTGGACAATGAAAAACTGTAGAGCGCACAGCAAGGATAATGAAAAGGGCACAAGGAGATGCTAAAGAAGTGGCAAACATATAGTAGAAACTAAAGGAACGAGGCGAGGAATCTAGTGGAAGACATACAGAACGAGTCAAAGCCACGGAAGCACCTCGCAAAGGGGAAGTGGGATAGAGAGCCACGATCAAACGACGAGATACAGAAGTAAGACGTGTGCGTCAGAGCTTCAACGAGCAACAGTAGAAGATATGCATGAAGGCACGGAGGCAGGAACAAGTCCAGATAAAAGCAATGTGGAAGTAAATCCCAGAATCAGCTTAACACAAGCAAGACAGACGCATCGTCACAATAAAGCCCAAAGAAGGATTACATGCTAAGAGAATGCCAACTGCTCAAACGGGGCCAGGTACGAGAGCAATCGCGGAAAGTTACCTAGGCATGCGAACGCCCCGGCCGTTAAAAAGCGACTTTGTCAGCAGCAAGAAGAAGAGCAATGGCCAAAGGTATGACATGTATGCGAATGCGACGTTATTCTAATTGCCTAAAAACTTTAGAGCAAAGCGCCGCTATCAGTAACGAAGTTTTCAGTCGCCCAAGCGGCCAGGTCAAGACGATATTGAGGACAGTCAAGCTTGAAAGCGTCCCAAACAGGAGAGTGTTATCCTAATTACTCTACAGCAGCACATGGCACGCGAAAACGCTCGATGTAAACATAACTAAACTCTTGCAGGTGGATATTGTATGAAATGGATCCCATCTGAGGGTCGAGATCACTAATTTGGGTTGGTTACACGAAAAGTAGCAGGGCGAATCATGTTATCATAGTAGTAGATAAACATCTGCGGCATCATTCGACCTATGGAAATGTTCAGAGGGTGAGCCTTTACGTTGCCGACTATACTTTGTGGCTTTAAGCACATTTGGTGTATAAACCAGATGTGGGAAGTTTTACAGGTAACAGATTATGAATCGAGCGAGTAGCAGTGCTTTGCAAGTCTCACCGTACTGCACATCACCCAATGATGGTTCTTGTTTCATTACTCTCAGGCCTTTTCTCAAAAGTGATACCCGGACTACTTCAGCCTATCCTTACATGTGCGGCAATAATGCATCAAGTACCTTCAGGCTACAGCAGGATCTCGAAGAAAACACAGTGTGATTCTAAAATGCTATTTACACTCCATCAATGCTCTATATACATCGTATTGAAGGCCCTAACCAGCGAACAAAAGAAAGAAGTATGCAGTAGGTGAGAAGTCAAGCCTAATCTATTCGCTCATGAGATCTCTGACCCCAGAATTTGTACCATGATCTAGTACTCAAGGTCCTTAGCATGACGCTTGGAGAGCTTGTTGAGGGCAGGTCCGGGAGTAGGGTAGCTGTCGAAAGACCTGAAGACATTGAACTGAATACCAGCGTCGTTCGCCTATATCGTTTCATTAGCAGATATCCCACAGAACAGGTATAATTTGAGCAGCGTATCTTACCTTGTAGAAGCTAGTAGCGGGAACACCACCGCTCAACTTCGTAGTTCCAGAGCCCTCAACCTTGACTAGATGTAGGCGTGCGAAGTTAGCTTATGTCTCACATGCGGTCCATACAGGGACACTTACGGTTGATGCACTGAGGGTAAGACTGGGCGCCATTGGCTTGACCAGCAGCGTGCAGCGCGATGATCTCGTGGCGAACAACGTAGTTACCAGGCGCAAGGTTGGGAATAGTAAGATCCCAGGAAAAGTTGTTTTTAATGAGATCATCAGTAGCCCAGGTGCCGGGGTTGCTTCCTGACTTCCAGGCGCTGGATTGGATCTTTGTCCACTGGAGGCTTGTGGGGCTGACAGAGCCGCAGTCGCCATTGCAGGCCGCGATATATTCTTGAATTGGGCCAACATGGCTAGCTGGCCAGGTGTCCCACTTGAAGGTGACTTTGCTGCCGGGCTTGACAGAAACGTAGGCGCCGTTGCTCTTGCCTTGCTTGTGGCATACGATGGACGCAGTGCCGAAACTGTCAGGGGAGACGAAGCCGTTGTCGAGGTTGTCCGCTTGCCAGCCGACGGTGGCCGGGATGGGGTTCTGGTACTTGAGCGCAGCATTCCAGCCTAATCAGACATACAAAATCAGTGTATGTCTCACAAGTATCTCGCACATGGGATTTTCTACCTTGGTATTCCTTGCCGTCTGCGATGACCTTGTCAACATGGCCGTGGGCAGCCGCAAGGGGCGCAAGAAGGAGGAGAAGGGAGAGCATCTTGGTGATTGTAGAGTGAATGAATTGTAGAAAGCGACTGTAGAAGATGCGTAGTAACTATTTGCTGTCGTGAGAGACCTTGAACCCGGATCTATCGTCCCTTCATATACTCTTCTCGTCTTCTAGTGGCCTTCTCCAAACGCCAGAAATTTCCCTCTACCAGGTACTCGCGAATGCTTGCAATCAATTTTTCATCTCCATGCACGAGTCGACCCGGTTTCTGAGCTGTACGCCATCCGCTCATGGAAACACGCCCTGGTCGCCGCGCTCTTGGATCATTGGAAGCCCAGAAGTGTTTCCAGTCTGGTGACGGCGTGAAACCAATGCGATAGGCCACTGGGGTTGAAATGACACTGAATTTAATATACCAGACGCAGCCTCGCCCGGGAACTGGTGATGGGTAATATATTGTCGGTTACGGCCATTGCCGCCTTCCAGGCAATCACCAACCACGTGCTGGTTTCAGCCACGACGTTGTGGTACTTTGTACACTTGGACTCTGGGCGATGTGGATCGCTCGGTGCATTAATGGGTCTGGACATGTAAACCCTCGTTCTCGTAGGAAATTTGCGTGCTCAAGCATTTGCTGTTGCGTCGCGTGTACATGCAGTAATCCTGCGGTTAACCAAATACAATACCGATGTGTGGCAATCACTGGAGCCCTACAGCTGCCGACATGCAGTGGAACAGTTACCCCACGGGGTGGTGGACATACTCGCAGCATATCTGCATGTGTTGCTGCATTCGAATCGATTATATCCGGTGGCGTAGGAAACCTTAATACGGCTAATCAAGATAGATTGAATACGGACCGTAGAACCGAACTTCTACCTAGTAGCGATGATTCATCACCATAAGGCTGGAAATGCGTACAGCTGAAACATCTTAGCACGTACAAGAGCGCGTGTCGTTCATGGAAGAGCTGGTACAAATCTCCAGTGCAGCCCCAACCTAATGCGCTTGAGACTCCAGGCTTTTTTGCCTTCTATTGTTGTTCGAAGGTTGTCTCTGCTGGATGCTGGACTTGGAGACCTGGGATTTGTGTTGCAAGATGTTCGTCGCCCGCCAGGTCTAGAGAGGTTCTCACTCAGAGTACGCCTAGCGACAGTGGAGGAAACCTTGGAAGCCTAAGAATTCGCAAGACACAAGACAACAGCAAACTTTATTGAGCAGAGCTCATTTCAGCCGTCTCTTCGTGCGACAGGACATGGAAATAGAACGGATATTTCTCTTACACTTGACGAACTCCGAAGGAAATTGCGCTCTTCACAGAACTTTTTTTTAAGAAGTGCATCATGATATGGCGGGTTGTTGCTGAAGACTATGAGAAGGCGTCAGAGAAGAGAGACCTGGGCAGTCGGGTTCAGGCTCAGGAGGATTGCGGGAGCCCAGGATGCTGAGACGACGTGCTAAATTTGTCGCACTGCCGGACCTGACGATCTGCGAACGATGCGCATCTTTCAGGAACAAAAATTTGCGTCATTGAGTGTCGCATCTTCATATAAGAGTCTGGTATCCTCGCTGTTGACCTCAGAAGGTGGGGAATTTAGTGCTCGGCAAGCCTTGAGGGTGCGGGTGACGCGTCATCTAAGCTGAGTGAGACCGCAGCAACACCACAGGTCTCCCCAGCGAACATCGCCCTCTACAGCCCCGACAATACAGAAATACTCGCATCAAGATTGCGCCCAGGTAAAAGGAAATGTCGGAGGTGCCACCGCGCGCATGCCTGAGGAATTCGAAGAGTCCAAGAGTTGGGCCAAGTCAGGAGGTCCGAAACTTCTGGCTAACATAGCCCCTCCGGACTGTCCGGGAACAACACTTCCACGCGTGTCTACGCAACGGATAGGCTGGGGTGTTACGCGTTTCTGAGGGCCAACAAGGCCTTGGATCTGGTCGGTAGGTGGGGTAACTGTCTGTCCGAGCACGTGAAACTGTGATACAGCCAATAGCATGGTGAAAGGGTCGTATTCTCCTAGCAACCGATTGGGTCGAGGTTCGCAGCAAATGCACGATCTGTCAGACTTGCGGTTCCCGAAAGGATAGCTGCAACGGTATATAGGTTAGTGATCGGGTCACGCAGGGTCTCGCAACTCGGTGTTTGTGGAACGCTGTCACATCACACCATACAGTCTTGTCGTCGTCAGCACACCAATACCCATTCTCTCGGTCTTTTTCTTGTCACTCTCTCAGCTTCCGGAACCTCCGCGCATCAGGCTTACTCTCTGCCTTAGCTTTATTGATCGTGAGCGTGTCACAGCAGCATACACACCTCTCCCATCCTTTATCACTCGCTCTCGTCATACAAACACTTGTATCACAACATATACTCCCTCTCCTCACAACCAAGATGTATCTCCAGAAAAGGGACGGCAACATGGGCTTCGACATCGCCCCAGCTCTGATCATTTTCCTCGTCATTCTCGGAGCAGGCGCGCTCGTTTGCTGTGGCTTTGCCGTCGCTAGATTTATGGGTGGAGAGCCTGAAGATGAGTCAAGCCGTTTCCATCGGACTCCAGAACAAGATTCGTACATGAGAGAAGTACGAGAACGAAGCTGGCGCAAGCTTCCGCAGCTTGGATTGCCAAAACCCTACTACCAATCGAATGGTGGTAATATGGCTCACGCACCAATGAGTCCAAGGTAAGATGGAATAATCATCCTTACACAACCTTCCTGAGGCTGACTCGAACAGCGGAAGCAACACCACTTACGGATGAGCAAAGGAGCGACCCTCCAAGCTCGCTAAGGCGAATAACAGAATAAGCTGCGATATACGAGGGTCCTCCCAAGGACCCCACAACATAGCAACCGACGACACGACACGATGTAATGACTGAGAGGCATAACCTGCAGGTACACGGGGTCAAGTCTCACGAGAGGAAGTCGGCTTTTGAAGTGAAAGACGTGGAACGTTGATCGAAATATCTCCTCTTCCCGGACTGGTGGAATATGTTCGTCGAACTACTCTTGCCTCACATTCTACATCACACGACCGAAGTAGTATGAATATGGGGTTCTCGATCGAAAAGAGCCTATGTTTAATTCGCAACCAAGATGCCTTTAGGATCCTGGAAGACGGATTGATTCGGGATAGACAGCGATAGATCTGGGGTTGGAGTTCTGGTGTACGGTCTCCACAGGAATGGCTATTGAGTCTTGCAGGACTTTCTAATCCAATTCATTTGGAGTAGCATGTCAAGCAGTTTAGCGCAAACCTTTCCTATACGTCAAATGCTTTTGTCGTTATTATGTTCATATCTAGCAGTCAAGGCATAGACCACAATATTGTCTTAGCAACTAGGATCAAAAGATTTGAGATCAGCAACCATGAATTCACATGCTGTTCAAGCGGCGAGATAACACTAAAGGGTCAGCATGAGACGCCATTTATCACTAATGTCTAGAAAGGATGTCGCATTCTGTCTTTATGAGGCCGAGTGATATTCATTGAGTCTCGAGGTAATTGCAAAAAACTATTGCGAGCCAACGAATAAGATATGCGAAGGATCAGGAGATGCCAACACTAAGTTGGATCTAGCTTACAACCCATCTAGAAACTGCTTGTAGTTATCTTCCAGCTTGTTATGCGCACCTAAGGCAAAACCGGCGTCCAACTGCGTTCGACAACAGTTCGCGAGGGTTCGTTCTGCAGATGATCCCAGTAAGAGGACAAGCATCCCACGTGTAGAGTGGGTCATTTTACCGTGCCGACGGTTTAGTCCTGTAGCATTTGCAGCAGAGTGATGGACGCGTCGTATCTGAAGAAAGACTTCTTTCTCGAAAAGAACTTTCTTTTGTAATCTTTGTCAAAGGCGGAATCTCGGAGCTGTACCGGACTGAAGATACAGAAGCTGCACGAGGCATTATGTTCCCGGCAGTTTCCGTAATGCAGCCGATGTTCTTCATACTGGTTGAGGCAGTCAGCACACCATCGTGCCTCCTGGTATCTCCAACTCAGGATGATCGGCGCATTGCCTTGCAGAGAAAGCTGAAGTAGGCGGGGACGCTGCAATATGGTTACGTTGAATCAACGTTGCTCACCATCCACACAGTCCAGCCACAAGACCAGATATCTGTGTCGCTGTCAACTTTTAGGCGGTGACCATGATGGATGATATACGGGGAACCGGAGAGTTCTAACGAGGCTCGTGACAGAAAGCGTTCTTCGTTTAATGCCGGGGCCGGGGCCGCTAACCCATTGTGGTTCATGACCCTAAAGCTCCTCCCATGGATCTATGCTGTCGAAAGTCACTAATCGTCATCGGGACTCACCGAAAATGTTCCTTGTGTATCTACCTTGGGCAAACTCAGATACGTACACAAAGTGATGCTGTGCGTCTTTGTTCGGCGCCTTGGTGCCTAGGTGAGGTGCGTACCGCGTGCCATCCCCGCAGATCGTCAAAGCTTGATGCTCAACCACAGCCATGACAGCGCAAAATGTCGGCACTTCTCACATTTGAGTCAGTTGACAGACTTTGTACACAACCATCCGCAGACTGGTTACTACCTTCTTCTTCTGAATACCAATTTCCAGCCCGCTGACCGTTCGGCCCGGTTCACGAGCAAAATGACGTCGACGTGCTTTCTACCCCATGGGTCCATCGAATAGCTTCAGTGAACGTTACATCCGTCGCCAAGCTATTTTGTTTGCTCGTGAGATCCATAAGCGGGGTACATTTATTCGGAACAAAAAGCAGCGAATGCAGCAAAGGCAGCCGGCGACCATGACGATCCATGTGTGCCGTCATAGCCCCGAGGATATACTCTGGGGCCTTCCTCGCGATACCTCATGTCTTCAGTACTTCCTTTTGACATCCCGAGATTGGCTTGCTACCCTACGTCAAGATGCGCAGCCTCATGGTTCTGAGTGCACTCACAAACATACCATTGCTCGTCTCAGCGCAATGTCCAGAATACGTGGACTACGCACTCGAGGTTCATGAACCTTTGAGCTCCGGCAAATATCAGCTTGCCTACCAACGACCGTCTGAAGAATGTCGGACTTTCAAGTCGCAGGGCCTTGAGGACACTATCACACGCATGGAAGGTGTCATCAAAGACCCAGACCTGTACCGTCTGTTCCAAAATGCCTACCCCAACACGCTCGATACAGCAATCGCATGGAAAGGTTACGCAGCCAACAACACCGATGAAGAGTTAACATTCATCATCACAGGAGACATCAATGCGATGTGGCTGCGGGACTCGTCGAACCAGCTGCAAAGTTATCTGCCCCTCTTGAACGCCAGCAGCGATCCGAACTCGATCGCCAGCTTGTACCGGGGAGTCATCAACCTCCAGGCGCGATACCTACTCACAGCACCGTACTGCAACTCGTTCCAGCCGCCCGCCGAAAGCGGTATCCCTCCAGCTGAGAACGAGTCTGGAAACCAGGACATTGTTTTCCCTGAATATTCAAACAGCAGCGTTTTTGAATGCAAATATGAGCTCGACTCGCTTGCTGCCTTTCTACAGATATCTGCCGACTACTACGAAGCAACGGGAGATGTCGAGTTCTTTGGAAAGTTCCAGTGGGCCAAAGCTATCGAAGCGGTACTGGATGTGGCCGACGATATGATGCTTCCAACTTATGGTCCGGACGGAGCGGTTTTACAGAGTCCGTATACGTGGGAGCGAACCACGACCAGAGCAACCGAAACTCTTGCGAACGATGGAATCGGCAATCCAGTTGCCAACGGAACTGGCCTAATCAGAAGTGCTTTCCGACCAAGCGACGACTCCACTATCTTCCAGCTCTACATCCCAGCCAATATGATGTTTAGCTCGTACCTGGCTCCAACAGCGGAAATCATGAGTAAACTCAATAGCACAAGTTCCGCGGCGCTTGCGAAAAGAATGTCGAACCTCTCAGAGTCGCTACGCAACGCTATTGAAACGCATGGGACGGTTGATCACCCAGTATATGGCAAGATTTATGCATTCGAGGTCGACGGCTTCGGCGGGCGCGTCATCATGGACGACGCTAACATTCCGGGTCTCCTCTCAGCACCTTTTTTCAAGTATCCGGTTAATGAGGAGACATATGCGAACACACGCGATCTGGTGCTCAGCTCGACAAACCCATACTTCATGAGAGGTCCTGTCATTAATGCTATTGGTGGCCCGCATCAGGGACCAGGCATGGCTTGGCCCATGGCTTCCATTGTACGCATTTTCACGAGCGATGACGAAGGCGAAATTGTGAACGAGCTTGCTCAGATTGTGAGCAGTACTGATGGCTTGGGTCTGATTCACGAGAGTATCAACAGCTTTAATGAGAGTGACTGGACAAGACAGTGGTTCTCTTGGGCGAATGGGCTTTTCGGACAGATGATTTTGGACTTGGAGGAGCGCAAGCCAGAGATATTAGAGACAAGTTTCCAGTAAGTTGGAGGCTTTGATTGGAGGTCTAAATATCAGTTGTGCGTGCAGCATGCGTTAGTAAGCGCAAGGTTTCGAACGCCTGTATCAAGATGTTGCAATGCTATGCTAGTCATCAATGTTGTAGCACGTTGCTGGTTCCTGCTCAAACTTTACCCTGCATTCTGCATGCGTCAGAGCCTGGACACTGTGCAACTTTCAAGCCTTGATGTAAAAAGCAAATCATGTTATGACTGCATAACTCCTCTTTGAAACCTGGATGCTTTGCGGCCGAGAAAACAAATTCCGATCGCGTCCTACAAATCGCCAGCTGATCGCCCGTCCGCCGTCATGGCGGCGTAGCTGGAGCCGCTAGCAACTTGGTTTCTAGGGCATGCATTGTCGCTCATTCTGACGAAGATGGTTGGCAATGGCTTCTCCATG